>Ga0209260_10000164_pt1 | contig 44501 bp, 49 predicted proteins | sample WorMetTypGCAVOLI_FD_187421 | JGI IMG/M metagenome (GOLD analysis project Ga0209260, IMG submission 187421) | Marine gutless worms symbiont microbial communities from Max Planck institute for Marine Microbiology, Germany - Olavius algarvensis... ...
TGTTGCCGGTAATTGTTTGTTTTTGGCGAAATTAACAACCACCCTACATACAAGGAGGATTTTTTTCAATGACTCGTTTTACAACTCATTATATGACTCATTCTAAACTCGTTTTTGGACAAGAGTGATTCATTATATATGTTATTATTCTTTTTCAATTTGGGAAGATTTTATTTAAACAGATTGCTCCCCACAGAGATAGACCAAACAGTGTATACTTACCATCGATAAAAAGCAAAAGAAACATGATAATAATTGGATTATTGTTTTTGATTTGTTTTTTGTCAATAATTATAGCAGCAGTAAGTAGTCCAGTACTTCCCATATTTGAAATGAAATAGGTAAACAAAGGGGTCCCCAATTTAGGGGAAAGCAAGTAGAAAATAACGGGACGTTGTTGGCAAATTAAACCTGCGGTGGTATATGGATGGCTACATAAAATTTCAGGAGACGAAATGTCGCGTCGAACTAGGTTGGATACCCCAGGAACTTTACATCACATCTGAAAAGGCGCATTAAAGGGGAAAACATCTTGGTGCCAGCCTAGAACTAAGATACGGGGTCGGGGCTTGAATAGTGAATAATATTCAGCTAACAATATCCGGCTTCATATTCTTCAACATCTTCCAGGCCGATGCTGGATGCTCATCTGCACGGGCATGACGAAAAAAACATCGCGAACCCTGAAATAGTTAATGATAAATTCCAAAAATAGCCGGTAGCCTGAAACTATGATAAACCTGTACACGCAATCGTCTTCGCCTCAGCGGCTAATTCTGAATACAGTATTTTAGGCGGATATAGGCTTATATATCTTGCGTATTTAAGAGTTCACCGGTTATTTGTGGATTATGAAGTTTTATGGATTTGAAGGTAAGTCGGGCTGTCTTGCTGATTAATCGATTTAACTCTGTGTCACGATTAACCTTGCCTCTTTTTATCTCATAAGCGTGAATGTGATTCGCTTTCTGTGAGGCCAGCAAAAAGTCGATTTCTATACCCTCCCGATTTTTAAAGACCGATCCCGCAACATCAAATTCGATGGGTGGCTGAGCGAGGATTTTTTCCCTGAAAATCATCTCCAATACTCTTCCTTCAAGGTTCGGAAGATCATCCCCAATCCTTCGAAGCACACTACTGGTTTGTCTCATTTCCAGGAGGGCCAAATTTTTTTGCACGTAGCGATACCAAAAAAGTATAAATGGATCGTTAATCAGGTAACGAGAAAGTTTCGAGTTCGGCTTTTCTGTAACCTGAATCTCTTTGTCCACCAATTCTAGATCATTCAATAAATATGGCAAATAATTAGCCAAAGAGGTTGTATGGATACCGGCATGGCTGGCTATCTCATTTGCGTCCTGAATTCCTTTTGCCATTGCCGACAGGATGCCTGTATAAACATGAGACGACTTTTTTAATTCCGGCAGCAGCATTTTATTAAGTTCATCACTAAAAAGACCTGTGAGACCCAACCAGCCTTTCTCGAGGATTTTATTTGTGTTAGATCTAAGGAGATTAAACTGTACCAATATTTCATAAAATCGAGGATTGGTACCGAACATACTGAACAACCGAAGATGCTGTTCCGGTTTGTTTACATTATGGTCATAAAACAATTGCCTGAGAGTATAGAAACCAAGAGGCTTCAGTTGAATCCTTTGATCGAGTCTCCCATATAGCGGTGAGTGCTCCTCAAATAAAATCCTGTGCAGCAGGGTTTTAACGGAACCACAAAAAACAACCATGCATGGATACCGTTTTCGTTTAAAACTGTCGATATAATATTGGAAAAGGGCCAATTCATCTTTTTTATCAAGAAAAAGATTCTGAATCTCGTCAAAAAATATTGAAACATTTTTGCCTTTAGAGAGAATCAAATCGACCGCTTTAAAAAATTGGGTCAAATTCCGGGGCACCGATGTAAATCCCAATTCATAAAGCTGAGCTTCGACCTGTTCAAAAGTCCTATATATTTGACCGGGCAAGCAGAATAGATAAAGACCGCCTTTCCTTTTTTGGGTGGCCTCTATCCACAGGCGGGTTTTGCCGATTCGTCTGCGACCGATTATCGCCGTGAAGAGAGTCCCTTTTTGGGCGGCCTTAAACCAGCTTTCAATGACAGAAAGTTCCTTTTCTCGACCGTAAAATTTTATCATAGCCACAAGCTTATCTGTCTAAAGATAATTTGTCAAGAGATTATCTATGAACAGATAATATGGGTTATGATGTTAAATCGAAATTTATCCTTTCAGCTACCAAGGTTCTGCCTGATGTTCTTCAGCATCTGATCGATAATGGTAGTTGGCAGGCGGCAGGCAAAATTCTGGCAGACGTAGGCGGTGGCCTGTCCGTTTCTGGTTACCATTGACCTGGATGGAAAGCACTATATTGGATGTCTATACGGGAAAATATGCCTTGACACATGGCAAAATTTCGGTAAAAATGCCAACTATGATTACAAGATTACTTCAACAACCCGATCAATCGATCCTGCTTTTCGGTCCACGGGGCACAGGAAAGTCGACCTGGATCCACCACCACTTCAAAGATTCCGTTATCTATGATCTTTTGAATACTTCCGAATCACTGAGACTCTCCAGGGAGCCTGAATCCCTTTACCGCGAGGTGGAGTCCGTGCCAGCGGAACGCTGGATCGTCATCGATGAGATCCAGAAAGTTCCCGCGCTCCTTGATGAAGTACACCGGCTGATTGAGAACAAAAGGCTGCGTTTTATTCTGTCAGGTTCCAGCGCGCGCAAGTTACGCCGCGGCGGTACGAACCTGCTCGCCGGCCGAGCGATCGTCATGCAGCTGTTCCCCTTTGTGTCTGCAGAATTGGGATCTGATTTCTCGGTTTCCAAGGCGATCGTGAACGGCACTCTTCCCATGGCAGTTCTTGGCGGAGACCCAGTATCATACCTGACGACCTATGCGGAGACCTACTTGCAGGAGGAGATCAAGGCCGAAGCTCTGACCCGAAATATCGGCCATTTTTCAAGATTCCTGGAGGTTGCCGCCAGGCAGAACGGCCAGGTGACCAATGTAGCCGGCATTGCCCGCGACGCCGCTGTCAGCCGCCAAACGGTGCAGAACTACTTCAGCGTCCTGGTCGACACCCTGATCGGCTACTGGATCGAGCCATGGAAGTTAAAGCGTCGAACCAAGCAAGTCCAGCACCCGAAGTTCTATCTTTTTGACTCCGGCGTCGCGCGCGCTCTTTCTGGAAGGATCGCATACCCACCAACGCAAGAGGAGAGCGGTCCTTTGCTTGAGACTCTCATGTTCAATGAAATCCGTTCTTTTCTGGCCTATTCGAAGCGCCACTATCGGATTCATTTCTGGCGAAACTATGACGGCGTTGAGGTCGACTTCCTCTGCGAGACGTCCATGGGATTTGTTGCCGCCGAGTTCAAGGCCTCTGCTCGGTGGGAGAAACGATTTAGTCGAGGTTTGCACCGCATGCAGTCGGAACTGGGAAAGCGGTTGATCAAACGCTACGGAGTCTACCTCGGCGACAGAGCTGCACTTTGGGATGATGTGCATGTACTACCTGTCAGGGATTTTTTGCAGAGTTTGTGGGATGGTGGTGTTCTGGAGTAGAGGTGTTGATACTTCGGTCTTATAACCAGAAGGTCGCAAGTTGATAAAATAAAAGAATGCCATTTGAAAAAGATCATTTATTCAACCCATCAACCCATCAACTTAATCAACCATTTAACCATTTAGCTGCCGATATCCTGACTGAGGTTTTTTAACATCTGTTCGATGCTGGTTGTGGGCAGGCGGCAGGCGAAGTGCTGGCAGACATAGGCGGTGGCCTGTCCGTTTCTGGTTACCATTGACCGGGAAACTTGAGGGACGTCCTTTAGTTTTTTAGTTTATGATGATATAGCTCTGTGGTAAAGATGCCTTATGCCAAGAAAATCAAGGATAGATGCTCCCGGAGCCTTGCATCACATAATAGCGCGGGGCCTTGACCGGCAGCGGATCTTTCAAGATAATGCAGACCGGTGTGATTTTATCTGCCGACTTGGAAATATTCTAAAAGAGACGAACACGCGCTGTTACGCCTGGGCCCTGATTCCAAACCATTTTCACTTATTGCTGAAGACCGGCCGGGCACCGATGTCCAATGTCATGCTAAGGCTTCTGACCGGATATGCCGTCACCTATAACCGTCGTCACCGCCGCCATGGCCACCTCTTCCAGAATCGATATAAATCAATTTTATGCCAGGAGGATTCTTACCTGATGGAACTGGTTCGTTACATCCATCTGAATCCGTTGCGGGCTAATATCGTAAAAAGTATGGCAGCATTGGACGAGTATTCTTTTTCAGGCCAGAAGTCTATTATGTTATTGGGCGGCACGGGAATTAGAAATCAGCATGGCGGAGCTTTCAAGAAAGCTAAAAATCTCAGCTTCGGCCGTGACCCTATCGGTCAAACGAGGTGAAAAAGTAGTTCAGAAAAGGGACTATAAACTCATTTAGGCACTATAAAACAGATTATATAAACGAAACTCAAAAACTAAAATTATAACTTTATAGTCCTCAACAAGCTATAGCTGCTCGGCTTTGGCGATCTTCTCACCACGCTTTAGCGAAATACTCACCGGTTGGGAAGATCATCAGCACCTTAAGATTATCTACAGACAGATAATCTGTCAGGGAATAATCTATATGTAATCCAGGTTGAAGTTTGTGTTTCAAGATAAGAAGGGAAATTTACATTGTTGTTTGTGGATGGCGGGCAAAAGATCTACCATGTTGACGACTGTACGGTGCTACATTTAAAAGATGCGGCAGATCTGATGAAATAAAATGGTGTTCCGGTTTTAAAATAATACAGTCACTGCTACCACCCGCTGTATACTGAAAATAAGCCAACTTAAACCGATTGATCTCGGCGAACAAGTGCCGACTCAATCTTACTATCTTTTTCCAATACCAGCTCTTTTATCTCATCGTATTGATTCCGCGATATAGCATCGATAAAGAAGTTTGATGAGCAGTTGATGATGCGTATTAATCCTTTGGTTTCAATTTTGACAAAAGGATATTCGTAGGAAACGACTCGGCCGCTAATTTGTTGAAAATCCATTTTATTGTCGTAATAAAAATAAAATATGTAACCCCAATTGAGTTTCACTTAATTGGGGTAATATTTAGCCAATCAACCACCGATGTCCTGCCGAAGGCTCTTCAGCATTTGGTCGATGCTGGTTGTCGGTAGCCTGCAGGCAAAATTTTGGCAGACATAGGCGGTTGCCAGCCCGTTTCTGGTTACCATCGAGCGGGTAAAGGGGGCAATGTCAGCGATATCGGCTGCGGCATCCGGCTCTTCCGTGCGAAAGAGAACCACTTTCTGGGGGATAAAGGGTTCTCGCAGGGCTGCCAGCATCGCAAGTGTATCCTGTTTTTGGTGGTTGCCGACGATGACGACTTCGTAACTTGGGTTTAATGCAAATTCCAGGGCCGACATCAGCTGGGTATGCCCGGCAGGATACTGCTTGACCCGGATGGAGTGCGCGGTAAGGATACTTTCTGCCCGGGTTGCATATTCCTTATTTGCAGTCATAGCGGACAGGCGCAGCAGGTTCATGGTGGCCACGGAATTGCCGGACGGGATTGCCCCATCATAGATTTCCTTACTGCGAATCAAAAGTTTCTCACTGTCATCGGCGGTCATATACAGACCGCCGTTTTGCTTGTCCCAGAAGTGTGAGAGCATGTGGTCATTTAGCGCGATGGCATCTTTTAAATATTTTAATTCATATGTTGCCTGGTAAAGCTCGATCAGACCCCAGACCATAAAAGCGTAATCATTTATATGAGCGGGTAAACCAGCCTTGCCCTTGCGATAGCGCTTTAACAGTCGACCGTTGTCTTGGGTGAGGTTTTGCAGGATAAAGTCGGCAGCCTTGCGTGCGGCTTTAGTGTATTGCCGGTTATCCAGTACGTTGCCGGCCTGGGCCAGGGCGGCGATCATCAACCCATTCCAGTCCGTGAGAACCTTATCATCCTTAAACGGATGAATTCGCTTTTCGCGCTCATGAAATATTTTCCGGCCGCCGACCTCCAAGCTTTTGCGCAGCTGCGTTTCGGCAATATCAAGCTCTTTAGCCAACTCCGGCAGCGGTTTTTTTAAGTGCAAAATGTTTTCATCAATATTAGTACCGGGGCCGGCCTCCTGAAAATTGCCGCTATCTTTTACATTAAATGCCTTGATAAATAATTCGGCATCTTTTTGACCCAGTGTGTTCTTTATATCTTGAACGGTCCACAAATAAAATTTTCCTTCAACCCCTTCACTGTCGGCATCTTCAGCACTTAAAAATCCGCCCTGCGCAGCGGTCATATCCCGCAGGACATAAGTGATAATTTCTTCGGCCACGCCGGCGTAGAAGGCGTTGCCGGTTGCCTGGTAGGCTTCGGTATAGGCCATAATCAGCATTGCCTGATCATAGAGCATCTTTTCAAAATGCGGCACCAGCCATTGGGCGTCGGTTGAATACCGGTGAAAACCGAAACCGATCTGATCATAAATGCCGCCCAGGCGCATTTGGATCAAGGTCTTTTCAACCATCGCCAGGGCCTGTTTATTTTGAGTGTGGTGGTAGCGTCTCAGCAAAAAATTCAATTGATGAGGAGAAGGAAACTTAGGAGATTTGCCAAAACCGCCATACTCGGGATCATACCGTTCAGCTAAAGCTTGATAAGCCTGATCCAGGATCCGGCGATCAAGACCAGTGCCGGGTTGACTTTTATTTAATCGTTTCACATACCGGACGATCTCGTCAGCACTGCTCAGGACTTTCTGGCGATTGTTTTGCCATACATCGGCAATCTGCGGCAACAATTGCATTAATCCCGGGCGGCCCCAGCGGTCATCTTTGGGAAAATAGGTGCCGGCATAGAAGGGCTCTTTATCCGGGGTCATCAGAATCGTCATGGGCCAGCCGCCGCTGCCTGTCATAGCCTGAACTACGGTCATGTATACCTGGTCGATATCGGGGCGTTCTTCACGGTCAACTTTAATGCTGATAAAGCTGCGGTTCAACAGTTCAGCGACTTCGGGATCTGAAAATGACTCGTGCTCCATGACATGGCACCAATGGCAGGTAGAGTATCCAATGGACAGAAAAACAGGTTTGTCTTCCCGCTTGGCTTTATCGAATGCTTCAGTGCCCCAGGGAAACCAGTCAATCGGATTGGTGGCATGCTGCAGGAGATAGGGGCTGGATTCGTAAATCAGGCGGTTGTGTTTAACACTTTGATTCGATGATATTTGCTTTGCGCTATCGGATGAGGCAAAATTACCGGCAGGAAATAGCAGCGTTGCCCCCATTAGGGTAATTGCAATGATGGAAACCAGGATTGTCGTTGGTTTAATTCGATTGTGAATAATCATTTGGGTATGACCTCCCCGATTGCGCACATTTAATTTTTTGCCTATATCGAAGTGTAACCACTGTCGTGCTAAATACAAGCAGCGCAGAGTATCCACTACACAATGAGAGTTTCAGTTTAAATTCCGAGCAGTGCACCCCGTGCAGTGAAATCCCTAAAGATGCATAAACAACAGGGCGAAGGGCAGTAAAAAAGTAGTACCGTGCTTTTGCAGCAATCGGGGAAAATAGAACCGGTTGATGGGGCCGGTTGAATAATGTGAATAGCTGCTTAACAGTAGAGAATCATAATTAGTACAGCCAGTATCCAGAATTATTGCCGGCGCAGAGATGCAAATAGAAAAACCGCCACGATCGCAAGGAGCCAATGAGGAAAGAACAAACCGAAGATGTCGAATCCGGCCTTCCAGGCGGAGCCGGTTTGATTGAGCGTTGCGCCGAGCTTCAAACCTGATAGATCGTCACCTGTCAAAATGCGATTACACAGGCCCGGATGCTCCATGTTGGCCATAAATTGCCAGGTGTAGTGGTAGCGGATGGTGCCCCAGGTCATGAAGCTTGCGATGAGAACCAGAAAAAAGGCGGCCGTAACAGCCACCGGCCATCGTTTTGTCCCTTGAGACGGCATGTTCATCCCAATTTAATTCCCGAATATTTCGCGAAAATTAGAGAATATGAAATCCCCCAAAATATCCGCTTCTGGTGGGCTCGTGCAAAATTCAGCTACTTTTTATTTTTCATCAGGTCTTTGAGATTGGCGAAAGGACTATCAATTGCAGTTGGCTGCTGCACGCCTTCCGGCGCGCCTGAGTCGTACCATTCCTGATCCAGATGACGCGAGTGTTCGTTGTCGTGACAGTAGATACAGAGAAGTTCCCAGTTGCTCCCGTCTGGCGGATTGTTATCGTGGTTGTGGTCCTTGTGATGGACCGTCAGTTCACGAAGCCTCTTGCCCTCAAATTCGCGCCCGCACCTTCCACACACCCAGGGGAAAAGCTTAAGTGCCAGATCCCGATACCCCTGTTCACGCTGATGGCGGCTGCGGCGAGCATCGGCGACAATCCGGTCCATATTTTCCTGATCCAACCGGTTTTTCGTTGTTTTCATATGCGCCTCATTGAAAGAATGTTAATGGGATCCAAAAGACAAGCCGCAAAGACTCAAACGTCATAGCTGATAATTACCACCTCGGCGGCTTCGTCCCGGACCGAAATCAAAGCCTGATAGGCGTCGGAATGATACCAACTCTGCAATGTCGGCTGGTCGGGAAATTTAATGACGACTGTGTTTTCGTGAGGATGCTCACCGGCCAAAACGGTTGCGCGCTTGCCCCGGAAAACGACCTCGGCTTCAAAGGGCATCAGTGATTTTTGAACTCCCTCGACGTAAGTCTTCCATTTATCGGGATTTTTTACCGTAATGTGACCGATGAGATATGCTGACATTGTGCCGCCTCATTTTGATATATTAAAGGAGAAACAAAGCTACTTGACTAATAAACCAGTACTATTTAAGTCTCTCACAGAGTCTGCAGCCTCCGGCCCCTAGGACCCTGCCCCCGGGTGGGAGCAGACCGAGTATTTTAATCTCTGATAGCTCTGTGGGCTCGAACAAAGTGGGCGAGAGAATTTTATTTTTTCAATACTATTTATTGCCACATCCGGCTATTTATTACCCGAATTTTGCATGAGTTGGAGGTTTTCATATTCTCATTAATTTTCATGCACGATTCAGGAATTAAGCCATGCAACGCCTTCATCATAAGTCTTCATAAAGGCATTGTCATAGTCGGTTTCGGGTTCTTTGCCGGTTATTTTGCTGTCCATGAACGGGGCCACAAAGACTTTCTTAGTGACGCCGATCATATTATAAATCTTGGTGACATAATCAGAGTGAAATTTTCCGGCTGCTTCACCCGGGCTAAACTTGAAATCGGTCAGGTCAATGAGAACCTTTTTTATCCTGTATTCCATGGCAAATGATGCATATCTTAATATCGTATATTGAAACCCGTAATCATCCATATCCGCGGTGTCTGCTTTCCAGATAAAATCAATTCGGTCATCCTTTAATACAAAGTCCATATATTTGTGTTCATACAGTTTCATATCAACACCTCCGTGTTTTCATGCGTCCCTAACAGGCAATAGCACGGCAAACGGCGTTCTACTTATGATCCCGTTGTAACGCTTTGGGTCAACCCACCCCTGCCGATAAACCACTAATAACAACCAACAGCCACTCCGATCAAGCCCATATGGCGATCAGGGCTCAATCAAAGTTGCCTTGAGCCAGTCCTGCGTGAACCTCCTTATGGTCCATGTCTGAAGGAGGCGGCTGAACGACATGCAAGAACGTTAATTCGGACAAGGCCTTAACGCCTCTTTTTTCTCCTTTGGGAATAATGATGATATCATTTTTCCCGGCAGCCACACTGTCTTCGCCGGCTACCACCTCGGCCTTGCCCTCGTGAATACACAAAACCAGTTCTAGCTTCGGAGCATGGACCGGAATAAACTGGCCTTCCTTAACCCTAACATTGCATAAATTCTTGTCATCTAGCCTGGTCGTTATGCCTGAGATCGTTGCTTTTTCCGGTCTGATGCTGGATGCTTGATACTCGATGCTGGATATCTAACAGGACACTATCGGTGAATTTCAACGACATCCAGTATCCAGAATCCAGGATCAGTCAATATTTTCAATGGTCTTCATTGCAGCGGCTAAGTTGGATTTCAAAATTTTATGCAACTATAGGGTTAAAGTAAGCCAGGACCACTTTCATCCCCTGGCTCTGGTAAACAGGTTTGGGTACACACTTCGCATCGTCCAGGGATTTTAGCTCTGCGGCATTGACCCTGACAATTTTATCCATATTTAACTCCATTTGCTGCCCCCCCATGTTATATCCCAATCGAGTGAAGAATCGATTATCATATTTGAGCAGTACATTCTAGGCTAAGATATTCAGAGCATCACCTGTAAATATAAACCTAAATGATAGAAAGTCGAGGTTGTACCATAATTGTACGAAATTCGAAGGGGCCCACATTAGGGCATTAATACGGTCGGCGTCCCGCATTAGTTGCGAATTGCAAAATATTTTTCACTATTCAGAACGCGACACCAATAACAGCTGCACCAATGACACCGATATCTTCGCGTTAGGCGACCGAATCGCTGAGCTTGACCGCTGTGCCGTAAACTAGCAGCTCAGCGGCACTTCCCACAACACTGGTAGTCATATAACGGGTATTAATTATTGCATCCGCGCCCATCTCGGCAGCCTGCGCAATCATTCTCTGTGTAGCTGTTTCCCTTGCCCGCCCCATCATCTCGGTATACTCGGTCAATTCGCCGCCGAGGATCAACCGGACCAGGGCCGACAAATCTTTACCAAGCCAGATGGCAAACACGGTATGGCCCTGGACAAGACCGAGAACATCGGTGATCTCCCGATCAGGCAGCGTTGAGGAATTCAACAGCAACACTGCGCTTTCCGGTTCAGTCGATAGAGTTTCCCCTTCTGATAACTTAGCTTTTCTTTGTTCAAGAGCGACTGTCAGCAGCACCACAAGGATACCACCCAGGAGGCAGAATAGGGCAATCTTAAGCCACCAGGGCACAGCCGGATCATCGGCGACGATCACGTACCACGGCAGCCCGGCGAAAACTGTGCAAAAAAGCCCCAGCACGAAGGCCAACGAACCAATATGGCGAAGTATTTTCATGGCTTTTCCTCATTTACTACCTCAGCCAGCTTTTCCAAGGCGTCCCAGGCTGCCGCAAACCCCGCGTATGCGGCTACCTGAAAGATCGATTCAAATATTTCAGGCAATTGAGCACCGTTGCGCAAGGCCATCTTAAAATTTAATTTCAGCGCATTGTGGCTGCCTAGCGCCGCCAGTACGCAGATACTGCAAAGCGATCTGGTTTTGAGATCGATACCGCCGCGGGTCCATATCCTGCCGCCCAAGACGGTAACAACCTCCTTCTCAAAATCCGGGCAAACAGATCGAAAACGAGAGACCAATGATTCAATATTGTCTTCACCGACCATCTCGGCGAACTGCTTATAGCCTTTTTCGTAATCCGTGCTCATTCAATTCCTCCTTTTTTTAACCGCCGGTCTATTTGAACTTCAAAGTGCCTGCCGCCTTCAAGTTGAAAATGCCAACCTCCGCCATCCGTTGCTGTCAGCGATGACCCCAATCGGCCGGGCAATTCGGTTCGGGCAATCACTTGCCACCGGTTGGGCGACCATTCCAACAGCATAAGAACCCGGCGTGTCTGATCCGGCACCAGCATTTGATCGCGCGGTTTGGCTGACACAACGCGCCCAAGGCCAAGTTCAGTGCTCCCCATGCGGTGGGTGCTGATGCCGGGATACTCGGCGAAAAGTGACAGGCTTGAATTTTTGAATCGATAAAGGCGCAATTTTCCGCCAATATGAGGCGTTGCAACCAGTGCGATGTCGAGTTTGCCGTCGCCGTCAAAGTCGCCCACACCGAGCGGGTTGAGCCAACGGTACGGCTGACCGAGGAAAGATGTGGCCGCAATGCGCACGAGCTGACCATCGAGGATACCGTACACGGCCAGTGATGCACCTAAAAACTTGTCGCTTTCTACCACAATTATTTCGTCATCATGGGTTTAAATGCACAAACTGATACATGTTGTATACACCTTTCACCCGGTTATGTGAAGAGCAAGTGAGAAACGTGTCATCGTTTTTTTCCGGTTGTCAGCTCGTTACTATAAACTAAAACCACCTCTGAATTAGTCCGGCCACAAGCCCGACTCATCGAGCCCTTCCAATAAAAACATAAAATATCCTGCTGCAACGTATCGAATGCATGAGCGATTTTGGATCAAGTATGCCCCAGCACTGTATGCGGCTTGTAGGACGAGCCGAGGAGTTGAATCTCTTCTGCGCTGAGCTTGACTTGGGTGGCCGCCACTGCTTCCTCGATATGTGCGATCTTGCTGGCACCAACGATGGGCGCTGCCAATCCCGGCTGATGCAGCAGCCAGGCGTATCCGATTCTGGCATTGCTTTCGCCGCGTTGGGAGGCAAGCTCGCTGAGACGATTTACCACAGCGAAGTCTTCTTCCCGGTAATAAAGCTTGTGGGAATACTCGTCGCTCCTGGCACGCGGGGTGTGGCCGGCCGTGATATCGTCCGGGGTGCGGTTGCCGGCTAAAAAGCCTCTGGCCAATGGGCTCCAGGGGATCAGAGCGACGCCCTGATCGCGGCAAAGTGGAATCATCTCACGTTCCTCTTCGCGGTAGATCAGGTTGTAGTGGTTTTGCATCGATACGAAACGCGCCCACCCGTTCGTTTGGGCAATATGCTGCGCGTTGGCCAACTGCCATGCCCACATGCTGGATGCCCCGATATAACGCACTTTGCCCGATTTGACGAGGTCGTGCAAGGTTTCCAAGGTCTCCTCGATGGGTGTTTCGTAATCCCAGCGATGGATTTGATACAGGTCGATGTAATCGATTGCCAGACGCTTGAGGGAAGCCTCTACCGCTGCAAAGATGTGCTTGCGCGACAATCCGGCGGTGTTCGGCCGCGGGGGTGCGGAATTTGCGTAGCCGCCCTGGAAGGCGATATCGACCGGGAAAAACACTTTGGTGGCAATCACCACTTCCTCCCTGCGGGTAAACTCCCGCAGGAACTTACCGGTCAGTTCCTCCGATGCGCCGGCTGAATACATGTCGGCGGTATCGAAAAAATTGACACCCAACTCAACGGCGCGCTGAACGATGGGACGCGCATCGGCTTCATCGAGTATCCACGGCCGCCACTGCGAAGTTCCGTATGTCATCATGCCCAGGCAGATACGTGATACCTTGAGACCGGTTTGGCCTAAATTGACGTAGTCCATGTTATCCTCCCTTGTATGTTTAGATCACAAAATCGATAAGCTCTTCATGTCCCTTTTTGCTGTGGGAAATAAGGTGCTCCTTGGCCAGCTGTTTATCCCTTGCATTTTTATTTTGAGACAGCTTAAACCGACCGATCATCTCCACAATTTCAATCTCGAATCCAACAACGTATCCCAGAAAGTTTTGCATTTTATGGTTGTCTTTATCCAGGACAAAGGGATCATCTCCCTTTTCCAGAAACGAGACCATTTTGATCATCGAATCACGAACCGTTTCCCTTGATTCTGTTATGCGCGCTACCCCCTTAATGTGAACCGAAATGGAATTCCAGGTGGGCAGCTGTGATGATTCATAGACATTAGGAGAGATATAGGCATTGGGTCCGTGAAAAATAACAAATACCTTTGTGCTGTTCAGATATCGAGCATGAGGATTGTTGCGATCCATATGCCCAACCAAAAAGCCGAATTGGCCGCGCTGCCGATCCAGTATCAGAGGCAGGTGGGTGACAATGACGTCATCTTCCGTGCGCGAAATAACCGTCGCAAAGCTGTATGTTTCAATAACCCGCAAGATTTTTTCTTTATCATCTTCCAAATAATATTCAGGTGGATACATAGGGCCCTCTTTCTCTTAATCCATTTAAATACGAAATCCTGATTTTCTAGGCCAGTCGAAGATCCCGCCGCCGGGGGTCAGAGATGATCGGATCAGTCATAGATCAAATCTACCGCTTCGACATCCGTGCTTTCAAACACCAGCATGGACATCCCTTGGCGGCGTGCCAGGAATTTTTGATTAAAGGCTCCGAAGCTAAAGGTCTTTGGGCTGTCTGCAGTTATTAGGGCCGGTCTTGAAACCGTCAACAGCTCAATGAATGACCCGGTCAATTGTATGAGACAGCTGTCGGTGCCCCAGGGATGTCGGGCCCTGGGGGTTGTAGTAAATCCAAGATTCCTGTAAAACGCAGCACCGAGCTCAAGATCGTTTACACAGAGCACGAGGTGGTCAATGCCGCGTTTCACCGTCATATCCTCCCTTTGTCATTTCTGAACCCTTAGCTTTAAAAGTGACACGGCACGCTTATTGGCTTCGGCCGCGCATATTGATCGGCCACTGATCCAGCACCTTGTTACCGCGGATGACGTCGTAACAATCGAGTTGGCCATATACCCGGCATCCACCAGGGCATAGCTGCCGACCTGCAGCTCGGTAAGCTCTGCAATCTCCAAGTCGATTTCGCAAGTACCCGTGCCGGCACCGCTGAAGATGGTGCCGGACGCTTCATTAGTAAATCTCGTATTTAACCAGTCTGCCGTCAAGCCCGCCGGCCTTGATCGGTTTTTTCCATGAGGTTTTCAGCCCGATTTTTTTGATATAATTCCGTTCGCCGAAATAAACAAAAGCGGCCGAGCCTTGGCATTTCTGTTTCAGAAAGTCGCCGAAATTTTTATAAAACATTTCAAGGTTCTCATCGCCCCCCATGCGGATGCCATACGGCGGGTTGGTTACAATGACATGCTCTTCTAGGGCGGGCAGGCTCCTGAAGTCGGCCCTTTCAACGCTTACGAAATTTCCGTAATGGAGGCCCATCAGGTTTGTGCGCGCCGCACCGACAGCATCCGCGGACACGTCACTGCCCCCAATCAGCCCTTGCGGCAGTTGCCGGATGTGTCCGTCGGCCTCTTTTTTTACCTGCTGCCAGAGAGCGCCGTTAAAGTCGGGCAGAGATTCAAAACCGAATCGATTCCTGAAAACACCGGCGGGAATATTGCTCTGCCGCATGAGGGCTTCGCACAAAAGGGTTCCCGAACCGCACATCGGATCATACAACGGAACAGCGCCGTCCCATTCGCTGAACCGGATAATCGCGGCGGCAACGGTTTCCTGCATGGGTGCGGCAACCGTCGCCTCTCTGTATCCTCTGCGGTGAAGCGCGCCGCCTGAAGTGTCGAGGCTTATTACGGCCTTGTCGTTTCTGATATGCAGGTTGAGCAGGATATCCGGATTTCTTACCGACACATCCGGACGCCGGCCGGTGCTTTCTTTGAAATAGTCGGCCACCGCATCTTTAAGGCGCAGGGCAGCGTACTTTGAATGCGAAATCGCACTGTCGGAAACATTCCCCGATACGGCAAAGGTATGGCCCCGTGCAAAAAAATCTTGCCACTCGATCTGCTTGGCCTTCTGGTACAGCGTATCGGTATCAGGACACGCATATGATATTAACGGCGCCAGGCACCGTGAAAGAAGCCGGGTCAGATAATTAATACGATACAGGGTGGATTTGTCCGCCCTGAAAAAAATTCCCCTGAATTCCGGCCTGACATCTTCGGCGCCGAGTTCAGCCAGTTCCCTCGCGCCGGCTTCTTTTAAGCTGTCGGCTATCTGGGCGAAATAGCGGCTATCCTTCTGATACTGATAAACCGCCGCCGGCCGCTTTTTTCTTCTAACGCGTATGACCCTGTCGGATGATTCCATTTTTCAGCGCTTCCGTTTCAATCGGAGCCCGAAAGATCGGTCGAGATAGTGCTTGATCATTTCTAACCTTTTGCAGTAATAATTTATGCACATCTGACTTCACCTTGCGATTGCCGAACCAGGGTCAATAATGCAAGAGATCGGGTGCAAAATCAACTGAATTGTGGGAAAGTCCATTTTTCGGAAGGAATATCGTGAGCGCGCCGCAGTCGATGCAGTCAGATTGGGATGCCGGCGGGGTTTTAAATAGAAACAAATTGTTTATCGATAAAATTTAAAAAACTCAACCTGGGGCCGGGTAAACCGGAAGCGGGGAAGCCAGCACAATGGGAGCGGAGTATAAAAGCAGAACCCAGAAAAAAAATGAAGATCGAGCCCTGCAGCGCCTTGGAGAACAGTTAGTCGCCCTGCCGTTTGGCCAGCTTGAGACCATGGAACTGCCGGATGAACTTCTGACGGCCATCGAACTCGCCCATAAAATAAAAAGCCGTAGCGCCAGGCGCAGGCAGATTCAGTACATCGGAGCCCTCATGCGGCATATCGACCCTCAACCCATCGAAGCTGCACTCGAACGCATCCGGATGGGAAACATACGGAAATAACCCGGTGCCCGTCGGAAACCCGAATCATCGACACAGCGAGAAATGCTGCCTGTTGGACTGCAGAAAAAGCCGGCTGCTGAAAGCGGTTATTCTTCAGGTGCGATGCGAATACGACGCTTGCCGAAATTGTCCATGATCGCATCCCGTCGCCGGCGCAGGTATCCGCCAAGCAACCGGATTACCGCAAGATCATTGTTCCATCATTGAGTAATATGCTTAAATCCAAATCAGGAAGGAGATATTAAAAGACATGTACGAGTTCATCAAGACGACAGAAGCGGAAAATATTGGTATTATCACATTAAATCGGCTTGAGACGCTAAATGCGTGGCATAAGCCGATGAGAGATGAACTGATTGATGCCTTAAAGAAGTATGAAAATATTCAGAATATCCGGGCCACTATTCTAACCGGGGCTGGAGATCGGGGATTTTGTGCCGGTCAGGATCTGGAGGAGGCAGAAACGTTCGATCCCGATGGAGCCGAGGCTTGGATGGAGGAATGGCATATCTTATATGATTTGATTCGCAGGTTGACCAAACCGTTAGTTGCAGCTCTCAATGGACTTGCAGCCGGATCAGGATTTCAGGTGGCGCTGCTTGCAGATGTCAGGATAGCCCATCCCGGGGTTACCATGGGACAACCTGAAATCAACTCCGGTATCGCAAGTGTCACCGGCCCCTGGATAATGAAAGAGATGCTTGGCCTTTCGCGGACGATTGAGCTTACCCTGACAGGCCGAATGATGGATGCACAGGAATGCTACCAAATCGGATTGGTGCACAAAATCGTCCCCCGCGAGGAACTGCTGAATCAAGCGCTGCAAACGGCTAAGTTTCTGGCAGCAAAACCGCCAATCGCGATGCGTTTAACCAAACAACGCTTCCGAGAGGCTACCGAACAGGGTTTCCAGGAAATGTTGGCCGCCGGTATCCGGATTCAGCGGGATTCCTTTGCAACCAGTGAACCGCAATCGATGATGCAAGAATTTCTCGGCAAGCGTACCCCATAACGCGAAGATTAATAGCTGAATTGAACAACGTTCAATTGGGATTCGAGGCAAACAATACATGCGATACAAACGGACGATCCGCGAGTTGCTGGACTACAGGGTAAAGCATACGCCCGACTTTATCTTCGCCGTGCATCAGGACGGAGAAATTTCTTTCAGCACCCTAGGGGCCTGTGTGAATCGTCTGGCAAACGGCCTTGCTGCAACCGGTATAGCACCCGGGACGTCTGTGGCGGTTATGCTTGCCAATCATCCGGACCACATTTTTACGTTTTTTGCCCTAGCGAGTCTCGGTGCAGTTTGGGTTCCGATCAACACAAACTTAAGGGGGCAGAGTCTGGCGTATATAATCGAACAGAATCGTCCCGGCGCTATAATTGTTGATGCTGAATTTTTGGACCGGGTTGAACCGGTTGTGACAGACAAAAAAAAAGCGATGATTATCGTTCGTAATTCTTCAATGTTGGCAAAGTGCAAGAATGTGCTTGATTTTGCTACGGTTGCCAAAGCAGACCTTAATCCACCTTCAACAAGGCCGGTATTGGACAACCTGCGTTGTGTCGCCTTTACCTCGGGCACCACCGGACCCCCTAAGGGCGTACTCATGACTGAACGGATGCTGAGAGCCTGTGCAACCGGTGCTGCTATCGTCTCGGACGTTCGTCCGCAGGATGTCTATTTGTTCTGGGAGCCTATCTATCACAACAGCGGTGCTCAGATGTGTATTCTGGCCCTTATGGAACCGATCACATTGGTTGTCGTACCTCGGTTCAGCGCATCTCGCTTTTGGGATATTATAAGAAAAAATAAGGTGACCAAAATTCATTATCTCGGAGGCATTATTGACATTTTACTGAAGCAACCGCCGAGCGCGGATGATAAAAGTCATTACGTCCGGATTGCGTTTGGCGGGGGCTGCAGAAAGGAGAGTTGGCGTGAGTTTGAACAGCGTTTCGGTGTCAAGATTCGGGAGTGTTACGGCTTGACTGAAGCATCGGGTTTCACCACGGTCAACACCTCAGGCAAAGTGGGATCAATCGGCAAACCGTTTCCATATTTTGACGTTCAAATTGCCGATGATAACGGAGTTCCGTTAAAGGCCGGGCTGACCGGGGAAATACTAGTGCGTCAAAAAGAACCCGGATTGATCACCCAGGGCTACCTGAAGAATCAGGAGGCCACCGCGGCTGCCTTACGGGGAGGATGGCTTCATACCGGCGATCTGGGGAGCTATGACTCAGAGGGTGATTTTTATTACATGGGCCGCAAGAAAGACAGTATCCGTCGTCGTGGTGAAAACGTCTCCGCCTGGGAGGTGGAGAGCGTCCTCAACTCCCATCCTGATATTACAGAAAGTGCGGTGATCGGGGTCGATGCGGAAATTGGAGAGCAGGAATTAAAAGCTTTCATAGTTTGCGCTGCCGGTACCCCGGTCGATCCACTTGTCATAATTAAATGGTGCGAACCGCGCATGCCCTATTTTCAGATACCGCGTTATTTTGCATTTGTCGACGGCTTCAAGAAGACGCCCACTGAACGCATCCGCAAAGAAACGCTTTCCAACGACACGAATGATTGCTGGGACCTTGAAAGGTCCGGATACAGAATTAGAAAGGATTGAAAACAATGAAAGCAGCCGTTTTAAAACAGCTCAAGGCTCCTTTGGTTATTGAGGAGGTTCCCGTCCCGCAGTTCGGATCAAAGGATGTGCTACTGAAAGTCAAACAGTGCGGTATTTGCGTTACCGATATCCATATTGCGAATGGTGACAGACCGGTGGGTGAATTGCCTTTCATCATGGGGCATGAAGGCGTTGGAATTGTGGAGGAGGTCGGCAATGAAGTTACCCAATTCATCAATGGTGACCGGGTGTTGATGAGCCCATTGGTGAGCTGCGGTATGTGCCGAAATTGCAGTGTCGCAAGGGATAATCTATGTGATCACCGCTGGCTGATCGGCATATCGCCAGGAATGCAAGGTGTGTATGCGCAGTACGGCGTTATTCCGGAGAGAAATCTTTTTAAGCTACCTGAAGAGATATCGTTTACTGACGGCGTGCTTATCACCAGCGGCTTGGCCAGTTCCTTTCATGGTGCCAGACGGGCAAATTTCAAGGCATCTGAAACTGCTTGCATATATGGCCTGGGCGCTTTGGGAAAATTGCTCGTACTCGTTCTAAAAGCATTTGGCGCATCTTTAATTATCGGCGTCGGCAGACGCGCCAAGAGCTTAAAAGCTGTCGAGAATCTGGGTCTTGATTTCGTTATCAACTCAAGCGACCTGGACCCGGTTGAGCAAATAAAAAAAATCACCGGTGGCAAAGGTGTTGATGTCGGCTTCGAGGCTGCCGGTGATCATGAAGCTATTCTGCAGGCCATTGCCAGCACAAGGGCCGGAGGAAGAACCTGCACCCTGGGCGTTCCGTTCTACCATGTCACGATGGATTTTAAAGATGACCTGGGCTTTTTCCATGAAATTTGTGAGAAGGAGGCAACGATTTATAATTCCTGGGGCTATTTGCGACAGGAATTTCCCATGATGGTGAAAATGGTAAAAAAAGGACTGATAGATTTTTCACCCTGCCGGACCAAGATCATACCCATAGAAGAGGTGAACGAGGGCATAAGACTGAGTCAGGAAGGCGATTATACGCGGATCATAATTGGATTCTGAAGTTGCGCCCCAATTGAGATCAAACCAATTGGGAGTTATTAGTTATTCGTTAATAGTTTTAGAGGAGAATTGAGATGAGGGCTGCAATATTTAAAGAGCTTGGCAAACCACTGGTTATTGAAGAAGTTCCAAAGCCACAAGTTAAAGAGAACGAGATCTTAATGCAAGTTAAGGCCACTGCGATTTGTATTGCAGATATTTATTCTATTAAAGGTCAACGGCCGCTTCAATTACCCCACATCATGGGCCATGAAGCGGCAGGCCTTGTGGCGGAGGTGGGAAGCGGGGTTAGAAATTTCAAGCCGGGGGACAGGATCCTGGGAAATGCCATCGTGACCTGCGAGCAATGTTACTACTGTAAAAAAGATTTAGAACAGTTATGTGAGAATCACAAAATCATTGGTACGGACTCAGGAACTCAGGGGGCATTTGCGGAATACTACAAGTTGCCGGCCCAAAACATCTATCAGCTTCCGGAAGAGATTCCGTTTGATCAGGCGACTGTCATAACGAGTCCCTTGGCCTCCGCTTATCACGGTGTTCAGATCGCAGATATTCAGAGGGGAGATACCGTCGTCGTGTATGGCTCAGGTGCCATCGGCTATCATGCGATGTTAGGGGCAATGACCTACGAAGGCATCCGGGCCTTGGTGGTGGATACGGTGGATCAGAAACTTCAGCTGGCTAGAGAGGCCGGGGCAGTTGCTATCATTAATGCACAACATGAGGATCCGGTGGCGGCGGTAAATCGATTAACCGACGGCCGAGGTGCGGCAGTTGCGATTGAGGCAGTCGGTTCACTAAGAACCGTCAACCAGGCCATTTTAAGCGTCAGAAAGGCAGGCAGGGTGGTTTTAATGGGCGCACCCTGGGAGAAAATCGTGATCGAGTTTGACAACTATCGAAAGGACTTCCTCTTTAAAGAGGTAAAGATTTCCTCCAGCATAACCAATCGCAAAGATGAAATGAATCCATTGATCCAACTTGTCAGAACTAAAAAGATAGATCTCTCCCGTTCGATTTCCCTGACACTGCCTTTTGAAAAAATTAATGCGGGAATCGAGATCGTAAAGAACAATGTCGGCAATCCGATTAGAGTCGTGATGAATTTTAGTTGATAAACCATCAAAAGCATACTTGACCCCGACATTGAGGCGTGGTAATAGAATGAATTTCCTTTATTTTTTATAGGATTCATTGGGCGTGCAATGCGTCTCTAATTGTAGCAGGTACTGGATATACAAATGATCTTGCGCGGGGGGACCAATCTTTGTGGAATACCGCTAGGTGTTCTGGCCCTTGAGACGTATTATGGCAAGCTCCCGGGACACATCCGCAATGCATCCACCTTTCGGTTTCCGGTAACCTATCGGGTGATCAAGGGTGCGACAGCCAAACGGGTGGTGGATGAAGCCGATCCCGAACTCTTAGAGCCATTTATCGAGGCGGCGCGGGAGCTGGCACAAGAAGGCGTTATGGCCATCACCGGAAGCTGCGGGTTTCTGGCGCTATTCCAAGAAGAGCTTGCCGATTCCGTGGACATTCCGGTTTTTGTCTCCAGCCTGATTCAAATTCCCCTGGTCCGCCGCATGCTGCGCCGGGAACAGACGGTGGGAATATTAACCGCCAAGAAAGGCAAACTTACCCAGGCGCATCTTAAAGCCGTCGGGGCGGACATGGTACCCGTCTGTATCGCCGGCATGGATAATCAGAAAGAATTTTGTGATGTGGTCATTGACGGCAGCCGCCAAGAACTGGATGTGGACCGTTTGACCGGCGAAGTACTTGCGGTTGTCGATGCGCTGGCCGGAGATCATCCGGAGATGGGGGCCCTGGTCATTGAATGCACGGATTTACCGCCGTTTGCACACTTGATTCAGAAAAAGTTAGGAATTCCGGTTTTCGATATTATTACCCTGATGAATATGGTTTATGAATCTTTAGTGAGAACCGAGTTTCAGGGAATTCTGCCGCGCTGAATTCTGAATAGAATTTGATTTGTCGATTTGTTGATGGGGTGAGCGGTTGTGGCTGTTTGGATGATTTGCGATAGTTGATTCTAACGCAACGGGCCACTACCAAAAGAAGATTCATCACGAAATAACGAAAAAGAAAGGAGGGCATTTTTCATGAAAATTCAAAATTGCAAAAACTTATCAGTTGTCACTATTACCTTAGTGGCATTGGCGGTCTTACTCTGGGGGTTGGGACCATCCGCCGCTGAAGCCAAAGATCCCGTCAAAATAGGCTTGCTGTCACCGTTTTCGCCTCCGGGTGATCCGGCTGCCGGCAAACGAATGCGCTGGGGTGCAGAATTGGCAATTGAATATATCAATAAAGAGATGGGCGGTGTTTTGGGCGGAAGGCCCGTGGAACTGGTTGTGGAAGATGACGCCGGAACGCCCGCCGAAGGTATTGCAGGATACCGCAAGCTGGTTCAAAAAGACGGCGCAGTGGCTGTCGTCGGACAGTATCACAGCTCTGTCTGCCTGGCGGTGAATAAAGTTGCCCAAGATCTGCAGGTGCCGTTGTTTTCTTCCGGTGCGTCGAGTCCTAAAATTACCGCATCGGAGAACCCCTACATATTCAGCATCATGTCGCTAACCCCGGATCGGGCAAAATTTTGGGTTGGATTTGCCCAGGCCCAGGGATTTAAGCGCATTGCCGTAATTGCCGAAGACACGGACTACGGTACCGGCTTTGAAAAATACATCAAGCAATACGGGCAAGAAGCCGGCATCGAAACCAAATCAATTATTTTCCCACGAACCATCACAGATATGACCCCCATGTTGCTCGAAACCAAAGCCTGGAAGCCGGATCTGATCGTAAATATTGGCGTGGGTCCGCCGGCATACCTGATGGTTAAGCAGGCCTATGACATCGGGCTTTACCCGCAAGTTAAAATGTTGGGATCCTACGCCTGGCCGGTAAGACCTGAATACTGGGATGCCGTCGGCAATAAAGGCCAATACATCATGTACACCTCCTACTACAAACCGGGGATGCTCATGACCGACCTCGGCAACTGGATGTCTCCGAAATATAAGGCGGCCCACGGCGAAGACCCGACCTTTTATGCGCTGAATGTTTACGGTGAGATTCTTGTCGTGGCCCAGGCGATCAACAAGGCCCAGTCCGCCAATCCGAAAGACATCCAAAAAGCTCTGGTTGGTAATACTTACGAGGATTGGAGTGGCAAGGTGAAATTCGAAGAGCCTTCAGGCTTGAAGTGGCACAATGTTTCACCGCCGCATCTGATTCTCCAGCAGACCGAGGTCAGACAGGCTTTTACGGATTCTAAACTGGTTTATCCGCCGCAGTTCGGTGGGGACGGCAAGATTGCCGGACCCTAAGCTGGCAAAGGCGGTGACAGATTATAGCAATGAGCCTCAATAATTCAATCTAGCTCCGAATGGCAATCAGAAGAGCCGGGGAAACGGTGACGGGGTGAATGGCAGAATTTATCATTCATCGGTTGGCAGGTTCCCTGTTTCTCCGGTTCAAACCTGAATCTTGCATGAAAATTAATGAGCATATGAAAGCCTCCGACTCGTGCAAAATTCAGGTCAAGCCTTCATAACCTTACAGTCCAGAAGATTACCATCAGACAAAGTCAAGTCTGTGAGACTGTTGTGAAACCCAACCCGGGCAAGCCGGAATTGACTATTGAATATTGAAAATTGAATATTTGTGGAAGTCGCTTCGCTCCGTCATTATTTTGATAGGTCTTTTTAAAATTGATCCACCGGAGGCGGACCTTAAATATTCAATATTCAATTGAAAATATTCAATCATTGAAGATTGGGAAAATAGCCCAATATAATTTTCTTGCCACAAAATGCACAATAATAATTTCTAAGTGCCTTACAGTGGAGGGTAGAGCCATCGATCTTCATCTCTTCAGCCAATTTTTAATTTCCGGAATTATAATGGGGGTCCTGTATTGTTTGATGTCCATGGGTATCAATTTCATTTACGGCATCATGAAAGTCATCAATTGGTCCATGGGCGAATTCTTTATGATCGGTGCCTATGTTCAGTATCTGTTACTTGCCTATGTTATCGGCCCCCGGTTCTGGTTTGCGGGTATATTAATTTCTGCATTCTTTGTTTTTATACTGGGTGCTGTGGTTCAACGGATGTTGATAAAACCGATGTTCGTGGGCATTATTGAAGCCAAGATGGAGTATGCGACCATCGTGACGATCTCATTGGCCATATTCCTGCGAAATATGGCGGTTCTTATCGGCGGGCCTTATATTTACACGCCCCCTGACTATGCCGGCCCAACCCAACTCTTAACACTTCCCATCAGCGGAAACCGCCTGGTTGCGTTGCTCGGATCTTTAGTCTTGCTCGGATTATTCTACTACTTTATTAAAAAGACCTGGTCCGGAAAGGCCTTTCAGGGTGTCGCTCAAAACCGGACCGGGGTTCAGACGGCAGGGGTCAATGTGCTCAAATACGATACGTTGGCCTTTGGTCTGGGGACCGCTCTGGCCGGTGCCGGAGGTGCGCTGCTGGCGCCAATTTTTCTGGTGCATCCCCTCTGTGGCCTTGCACCCACAATTCGTGGATTCGAAATTATTGTAATCGCAGGTCTGGGGTCGATCCCGGGAATTCTTGTGGCCGGTCTGTCTTTGGGTATCGTAGAAAGTCTGGGTTCCGCATTCATAAGTCCGTCGTTTGTCGATATCTATGGATTTATACTTTTAGTGGTTGTGTTGTCGATCAAACCCTATGGATTGTTCGGCAAACCGGAACGCGTGGTGTGAGCGCTCACTGGGTTTATAATGAAACTACTTAACTTGAAAATTCTTGGCCTGATTATCGTCATTGCCGTTGCCCTGGTGCTGCCGCTCGCTATTTCGGATTACTGGCAGTATGTTTTAACCGTGGCATTCTTTTATACCATTATGGCGGCAAGCTGGAACCTGCTCGGTGGTTACACCGGGCAATTCTCCCTGGCCCATCACACCTTTGGCATGATCGGCGCCTATACGTCTTCGTTGCTGATGGCCAAAGCCGGGGCAGCATTCTGGATCAGTATACCGGCGGCCATCGTTTTCACGATGGTTCTCAGTTTGATACTGGGAATTGTGTGTCTGCGGGTCCACGGGCTTTATCTGGCGCTCATCACCTGGGCGTTTGCGGAAGTCATTCGAAATTATTTTAGATTGCACTATGCCTTTACCGGCGGTGACCGGGGACTGGATGCCCCGCTGCTTTTCGGAACCTTGCAGCCAACGCCTTACTACTACTTTTTTCTCGGGCTGACGGTGCTTTCCATCGCTCTGATTGCCGTACTGATGCATTCCCGCATCGGGTACTATTTAAGGTCGATTCGGGATGATGCCATCGCCGCTCGATCCATGGGTGTCAATATCGTTCGCTACAAAGTCTTGGCATTTATTGTGGCCAGCGGAATTGCAGGCATGGCAGGCGCTTTTTACGGTCATACCATCGGATTAATCAGCCCGGTATTGGGTGATTTTAATGAAATGGCGATGATTATCATTTTTGTAGTCATCGGTGGTATGCGCACCCTGGCCGGCCCGGTCATCGGCGCATTATCCGTTCGAATCACGATGGAGTTTTTACGTGAACAGTCTGAGATCCGGATCATAATTTTAAGTGCCCTGGTTATCATCATCATGCGGTTTTTCAATGGCGGGCTGATGGAGTTGGTCAGGCGCATCAGAAAGTGGATTGGTAAGGAGCAAGAGTCGGTTTCGGCGTATCAGCAGCAAGGGTAGTAGTCAGATTATGCTTAAATGAAGCATGACGATCGGAAAATTCTATGCAAGATAACCGTTATCCCTTTTTAGATGTAAAAAGGGTCGTCAAAAGATTCGGCGGCCTGGTCGCCAATAACGAAGTCACTTTACAGATTGGAAAGGGAGAGATACGAGGTCTTATCGGCCCCAACGGTTCCGGAAAGACAACCCTCGTCAACGTCATCACGGGAATTTACGAACCGGAGGAAGGAGATATTTTTTATACCGGAAAGCGCATTGATGGCCTGCAGCCGGATGTCATTGCTTCGATGGGCATTATGCGGACGTTTCAAGTCGCCAGGGTCTTTCGTGATATGACCGTTTTAGAAAACATGCTGATCCCTGGGTTTTGCCAGGGGCAATCAAGAAAAGAGGCCGTTGGCCGAGCTGAAGAATTGCTGGACTTTGCCCTGCTCACACGCCTTAAAAACACGCAGGCCAAGAGTCTCTCGGGCGGCCAAAACATGTTGCTGCAAATTGTGCGCGGATTTATGAACAAAGACCTTCAGCTCTATGTGATGGATGAGCCGTTTGCCGGTGTGCACCAGTCAATCAAAGGCATTATATTGAAATCCATAAAAATGATGAATGAGGAAAAGGGGGTTACTTTTCTTATCATCAGCCACGAGATGCCAACCGTCAGCACGTTGTGTGATAAAGTCACGGTGCTCGCCAAAGGGGAGCTCATCGCTGAAGGCACAATGGAAGAGGTCGCCAATGAACCACAGGTGATTGATGCATATCTGGGGGGGTGACCAGTATTTTTACGGGTATCCCGTTTGTTAGTACCTGGATTTTGCACGTATTTTTACTAACCCTGAATATGATTATATATGAGTCGGTTGTAAGATGCGAAGATAGCGGTAAAAAATTCAGGTACCAGTTATTTTTTAAGTTGATTTTCTGAGTGCCAGAAATTACCGAACGGGTAAAACAGCGAAAAACAAGGACCGGCAAAAGTTCCGCTCATTTAAAAAGACAGAATACCTAACCTATAGGCATTTTAGGCAATTTAGCGCATTCTATGCATTCCGGAGGCTTCTTCATGTCCATGATCTCCATGGAAAATATTACTGCAGGCTATGTGGAAGAAATCGATGTTTTATATGATGTCTCCCTTGAGGTAATAGAAGGTGCGATTACCGGTATCATCGGCGCCAACGGGGCGGGAAAGTCCACCATTTTAAAGACGATCTTCGGATTTCTTCATCCGCGCGAGGGAAAAATCATTTTTGAAGGCAAAGAAATTCAAGGCCTTCAGCCGTACCTGTTAAAGCAAAGGGGAATCAGCTACATGCTTCAGGAATACAGTACCTTCCCCCAGCTGTCAATCCAGGACAACCTGCTGCTGGGTGCCTGGACCTTTCGCAATGATAAAAACTTAGTTAACGAGAGATTGTCTGAAATATATGAATTTTTCCCGGTGCTATCGGAGCGACGGGCGGAAAAAGCAACGTATTTGAGCGGCGGTTACCTGAGAATGCTTTCGGTGGGCAAAGAGATCATGTCAAAACCCAAATTGTTGATGATCGATGAGCCCTCGGTCGGACTGGCCCCTAAGATTGTAACTGAAATTTATGATCTTCTGATTAAAATCGCCCGGCAGGGTACCACCATCCTAATAGTGGATCAGAATATAATGAAAGCGCTCGAGGTTTCGGAATACATGTATTTGCTTGATATGGGACAGGTCAAACAGGGTGGACCCAAAAAAGATTTCGAAGAAGACATCCGGGAAATTATTAAAGTATCGTTAATGGCCAAAGATTAGAATTACAAATCGAAAATTAAAAGATTTAGCGGCACCGGCCTGACCGGCGGACGCGTGGTCATCATATTTATCTGCGCCGGATTTGCACCAAACTCTCTGCCAAGCATTGCAACTATTGCCGGCTGGCAATTGGCGCCCTGGCAATAACCCATTCCGCAGCGGGTCCGCTTTTTGATGTCGTTGAGATTCATCGTCCCCTCACGAATGGCTTTGCGGATCTCACCGGCGGTAATCCCTTCACAACGACACACGATGGTTTCGTCGCTGACATTGGCATAAAGATCCGGGTAAATCTGATACATGCGGTCCATGGCCCGGCGGAATTTTCCCATGGAAGCAAGCGGTTTGCGCTGCGCGCGGGCCGCCTGTCGGGCCTGAGCGTCTGAAATGCTGCCGGCATGCGCAGCCGCATAAAGGCCGGCAATCGTTCCTTGCCTTTTCGCAACCAGCACACCGGCGATCCCGACACCGTCGCCGGCCACAAACACGCCGGGCTGATCGGTCTGCATATTCTCATCGAAGTATGGCACCCACCCACCCACCATTGGATGGTAGACATGCCGGCAACCGAGCATGCGGGTAAGCCAGACGGACGGTATCAACCCGTAGCCGATACAGACCGTATCGACATCAAAGATTTTATCCGCGCCTGCAATGGGGCGGCAACGAGAATCCACTTTGCCGACGATGGCCTGCTCAGCTTTCCCAACACCCCGGACGCCAAGCAGCACATGCGAGCGCAACATCTGAACCCCGGCTCGTTTGAGGCGATATATATATGCGAGGCCCTGCTTGATTAAAGCCGGTTGGCGCATCAAATCAGGTACCATTCGCCAGACGCCTTCAGTGGATGCGCTTTCCGTCACGGCCAATACCTCCATGCCGGCATTCAGCATTTGGTTGGCAACCACCAGTTGCAGCGGGCCGGTGCCGGCCAACAGTACGCGGCGACCGGGTCGCACCCGCTGGCTTTTAATAAGCACCTGCGCTCCGCCGGCCGTCATCACGCCGGGCAGTGTCCAGCCGGGCACCGGAACCGGCCGTTCGTAAGCACCGGTAGCGATAATGATCGCCCGGGCATCCAGCAATACCAGTTCATTATTACGGGCCACCGCCAGTTGGTTTGGTTCAAATACCGACCACACCAGGGCATCGTACCATATGGTAATGACGTCAGCTAGTTGACGCACCTGCCCGAGCAACGACTTCCCATCCAGGTAATCGGTGCCCAATATCGCCGGTTCGTTTACCCGAAAAGTTTGAGGAAGTTGACGGTAGATCTGTCCGCCGGCCTGCAGATTCTCATCGAGAACCAGAACCCGAGTGCCTGCGCCAGCCGCAGCAATGGCCGCGCTGAGACCGGCCGGTCCGCCCCCGATAATTACCAGCGGAACCTGCTTGCGCACAAGGCGACCGGGCGGAGGTCCGGGTGAATCCATATCCACCCGGCCAAAACTTTCCTGTAACGTAATTTGCTCGCCGGCTTGAACCGGTGTGATACAGGCCTTTATATTGGGTTGGCCATCTACCGTCACCAAACACCCGTAGCAGGAGCCCATACAGCAATACATTCCCCGGGAATCCTTTAACTGCGCTGTCCGGCGAAAATCGCGCATACCGGATGCCGCCAACGCAGCCCCGATGGTCTCGCCCTCATAGGCACCCACCGGTTGGCCGTTGACAAAAATTTCTATTTTATTTCCACGGGTAATGCCGGTTTCAATGCGGAAGTCGTTTTTTATTTGATTTTTAGATGCTTTTTCCATTCTGTTACTTTTTGGTCGTTTAGGCAAATCGATCGACAGCAAACGCATCGATTGGATGCTCTGTGTTTCCATCCATGATAAGTTCGCTGACAGCTTTGCCGGTGCTGGCACTGAAACGCACCCCGCTGCGGCCGTGCCCGGATGCGACAACCAGCTGCGGACAGCCGGGCACCGGCCCAATCACGGGGAGGTTGTCTTCACAGATGGGCCGAAAACCTGCGAAAAAGCGCAATGCATGCAGTCTGGCAAAAAACGGCACCGCCCGGGTAAACGCCCGGGTGAATGCGGTTAGTTTTTCCAAAGTGATACGGTTTTCGAATCCAACAAACTCTGTCTGGCTCCCGAGATAAAAGTTTCCGCTGGCGGTCTGCCTGGTATACAAGTGGTTAACAAACATGAGCACGCGATCCGTCATTGGCGGGCAGGCTTCGGTAAGGATCACCTGCCCCCGGGCCGGTACGATGGGAATTTCAATACCCAGGGAGGACAGAATCTGAGGCGTGTGAGCACCGCCGGCCGCCACAACCCAATCGGCATGATAATCGCCCCGATCCGTAACGACCGCTTCGATGCGACCATTGCTGACCTTTATATCGTGAACTTCAACACCATATTCAACCCGGCCCCCATTACGCAAGGCGTGGTTAAGGTAAGCCTCACCCAAACGAAACGGATTGACATGGTAACTGGCCGGATTGTAGATCGCAGCTGTCACATGGTCGGCAAGCAGGGGCTCAAACCGCTTTGCTTCCGGACCGTCTAAAAGTTTGCAATCAATTCCCATCTGATGAATTTCTTCGTAAAATGGGTGTATCTCGCGCGTTTCCTGCTCGCTCATGGCCGCATACAGCGCCCCGCCTCGGATGATTTCAAGGGATGGGTCAAAATTTTGTTCGTGATCCAGAATCAGATGGTAGCTTTCGACATTTAAGGCAAGCAGAGGCTCCGGGGTACTGCTGCTACCGCTGATACTGATGATCGCAGCCGTGCTGCCCGAAGCACCGCAGCCAAGATGGTTGCGTTCCAGAACCTGGACTTTGGCACCCCGGGCAGAAAGAAAATAAGCACAAGCAGTGCCGATGACACCAGCGCCGATTACGATTATATCCGGTTGCATAGAGTGAGAATCCTGTGGAATTTTATGCCTAAACCCAAACGCGGATCCGCCTGCGGCGGAGAACCAAACAGGTTGGAATAACCATTTTGATTTTAATTAACTGCTCAGGTTATCCAACAAATGCCAAAAGTGCCTAAAAATGCCTAAAATTAAGGCGTTCCGTCTATTGAATAAAAAGCTTTCGCATTGAATGCAAAGAATGCACAATTAAGACTCTAACCCGGACGCCGATCTTTTTTTGCCTCCAACCTCTAACCTCAGACCTAACGCTTTGCAAATCGGCCTTCATCCTTTTCACCCCATTGCCACAATCTCTGCTGCGCTCTTGCCGCCAAGACCCAACTTGGCCAGAGTGGTCCCTGCGGTTGCATAGTCCACCCCGTGAAGCTGGGAGCTTAGCCTTACGCACAACTCGGCAATCGGTGCATCGATACCGGCCAGATGAGCCAGTTCAACGGCCGGCACGTGCAGACACGGCACATCCTCTGTGATGTAGCGGCTTCGGACATTATGACCGACTATATCTTTGTACGGGCTCTCTTCGCTGTTCACATACTCGAAATATGTGATGGATTCGTTTTGGCCGTAGTACATCATTAATTGATCCATGGTCGACGAGAGGTCCAACCCCAATGCCTTGCCGATGGCCATGCGCTCCTCATCCATCTTCATCATCTGCTCCGATATCAGCGGCGTCAAACCATCGATGTAGTGTCTGAAAGTAGCCGGATTTTTTTCGATATCACCGTAATTTAAGAGCACCGGCAGGGGATGGAGGGTGTAGTTCACATTGTCCAGATCAATTGCCAGCAGATTTGATCCGGCGATGAAATGAATATAGCCGCTGAAAACATCGTTTATGATGTCGAGTACCGTTTGTGAGGTTTCAGCCGGTGAAGTGGCGATCTTCAGCTGAAACTTTTTTTTGTAGATCATGACGGTGTTGTAATCCGATATACGGCAGGCATACGGCAGCGATGCGGTTCCGGAAATGGAAATAGCCGGGTTGACACCGGCATCGGCCATCATCTTTTTTAACCGAAAGCCGCCATAGTTGCCGGGTACGATGATGACATGCTGTCCATCTCGCAAATGGGGTATCATTTTTTCAAATATCGGCGAATGCGCGAAAGACGGCACGACGATAAAGATCACTTCGGCATCCGCCACGGCCTCTCTGATGTCCATAGTGACTCCCCGCAGATTTCCCCCGACGGAGATATCACCGGCAAGCATCATTTTCTTTTCCTCTTTTAATTTCAGAAAGTCCGCGGTCTCCGCCAGGGGTTCATACATCACCACCGGACATCCCTTATGGGCAATCTGTCCGCAAAAAGCCCGGCCGCCGTTGCCGCTGCCAAGCACGGCAAAATTTAAACTTTGAGTCATATGGTCGTACCTCCTTTGAAGCGGATTATTTAGGGTAAAACCTTGCCAGGTTATATTCTTCCAGCGGAAAGCCGGCGCGATTGTCCACGATTAGGTCGGCGATTATTTCACCGGTGATCGGTGCCAGAGCGATTCCATCGCCTTCATGCCCGGCCGCCATGACAAAACCATCGAGCCCTGCAACGGTGCCGAGTATAGGCAGGCCGTCCGGCGTGTAGGGCCGCAATCCTGCAAATACTCTAATAAAATTCAATTTCTTAAGGCACGGTATAATCCTGGATGCGTGTTTGGCGATATGAAAGATTCCTTCCAGAGTGACGCTTTTATCGAATCCGACAAATTCTCTGGTCGATCCTAAAATAAAATTGCCGCTGGCAGTTGGTTCAATCGATACGCCCCCGCCTTTTTGAGCCAGGTCTGCATTGAATTTAGCGGCAATATATTGGGCTGACAGCATGCAACGGCTTATTGTCGGTCCAATGGCCTCGCTAACGACAAGCTGACCCCTTCTGGGTTTGATCGGAATTTCTAAATCCAGCAGAGCTCCGATTTTCGCGGCATAAACGCCGCCGGCATTCACAACCACTCTGGTTTGAATTTCGCCTTTATCCGTTGTCACTGACTTTATGCGATGGGATGCCTTGCAGAATCCAGTTACCCGGGTATGGGCTAAAGTTTTGGCGCCGAGATCCCGGGCGGCTTTAATGAAGGCAAACGTCAGAAACATCGGATTAACCTGAGCGTCCAATGGTGAAAACGAGGCACCCAGTATCGTTTCGCTCAAGGATGGTTCCAGTTCCCTGGCCTGCTTTTGGTCCAGTAACGATACATCCAGACCGATGTTTTTCTGCTTTTCGACAAACTGCTCCAGGGTCCGCAGTTCTTCTTCGCTTTCAATGACAATCATTCCGCCATGGCGCTGGTATTCGAAACCGAATCCCAACTCCTGTTCCAGATGAACGAATCGTCTGGAACTTTCCAGGGCCAACTCCAGGTGGGTTCCGGGGCTCTTGGTTTGCAGAAAAATAGTTCCGCCGCAGGCACCGGAACTCCCGGAGGCCAAATCGCCCTTTTCAATTAAAACAACGCTTATCTTTCGCCTGGCAAGATGATAGGCGATGGAGGCCCCGATCACTCCACCCCCAACCACTACAACGTCGGCGTTACTCGGCAGCAATATATACTCCTTAAAGATAAGAAGTTGCTTTTTCCAAGCGGATGAATCGAAAACGGTGAATTGTGTATCGGCTTCAGCTGGAGCACAACATATTGAGACGTCAATTAGTCGGAACCAATACCCATCCAGATAACGAAAGCGGGCATTGTTGTCAACATTGATTTTTAGCGCAGGCAGATTCAGTACATCGGAGCCCTCATGCGGCATATCGACCCGCAACTCATCGAAGCCGCACTCGAACGCATCCGGTCGGGAAACTTACGGAAATAAACAGATGCCCGCCGGAAACCCGATTTATCGAGGCAGCAAGATAGGTTGCCTGTTCGACAGAACAATAAGAAGGGTGCTGAAAGCCGTTATTCTTCCGATGCGATTCGAATAAGACGCTTGCCGAAATTTTCGCCGCGGCAGAGGCCGGCGATTGAACCGGGTGCCTGTTCAATGCCTTCAAGAATGTCCTCCCGGTATCGGATCAGGCCCTGCCGTACCCATGGCGTGAGTTCCTGTAAGGCGTCGGCATAGCGCTCGGCGTAATCCAAAACGAGAAAACCCTGTATGCGTGCTCGTTTTACCAGGAGATGGCGCTCAACTCGCGGGCCCTTTAGAATCGGCTCCCAGTTGGCGATCGAAGCGGTGCCACAAATCACAACCCGGGCACCTAGGTTGAGGTGTTTTAATACTTCGTCACTGATCATTCCGGCCGTGTTGTCATAATAAACATCGACACCTTCCGGGCAGGCCGCGGCCAGTGCCACGTCAAGCCCTCCCACTTTGTAGTCGATGGCCGTATCGTAGCCAAACTCGTCACGGCATATCCTCACCTTTTCAGGCCCGCCGGTGATACCGACGGTTCGGCAGCCTTTTATCTTGGCAATTTGACCGACGCACGAGCCGACCGCACCCGCGGCAGTCGATACCACCACTGTTCCACCGGCTTTGGGCTGACCGATTTCCAGCAACCCGAAATATGCGGTTATACCGTTCAATCCAAGGACGCCGAGTGACGTCGAGATCGGCAGGTCGGTTTCGGTGACCTTCCTTTGAATCACCTTCGCCTCGATTGAAGCGTAGTCCTGCCAACCGAACATACCGGTAACGAATTCTCCCGGTCGGTAATCGGAATGGCGGGATGCTGCCACACAACCGACCGTGAACGCGCGCATCACCGTTCCGAGCGGAACCGTTTCGGAATAATTGGCGACCTCGCTGACCCAGCCGCGCATCGCCGGTTCGACGGAGAGGTAAATGTTGCGGACCAGGACCTCGTTGTCACCGAGCTCCGGTACGGGAGCGTTGACAATCTCGAAGTTCTCCGCTTCGGGGATGTCTGCCGGTCTGGACTTCAGAAGGACCTGGCGATTGATGTCGTGCACCATGATATTGCTCCTTAGGCAATGCATTTACCGCAGGCGAGTTTTTTCAACTTTTCTTTATACCACCTGGATACAAGGCAACCTTATAACCCAATACCACTTTTTAAAAAGCTGAAATAATCCGTACCGTTGAAAATAATATGATCCAGCACAGTTATGCCCATAATTTCCCCGGCCTGCTGTAGTCGCTGAGTCGTTTCAATGTCCTGTACCGAGACTTTTTTAGGGGGTGGACCGCCACCGCCTTTTCGCCCCTTTTTCAGTTTAATTTTGCCGGAAATGGCCACTCCCCCTTTATACTGAACACTGGCTTTGACCACACTTGTCTGCCGCATCTGCTTCATAAGTTCTGAGACCGATCCCTGCTTGATGAGCTGCGGGCTGACATATTCGGCAAAAGCAGCAAAGCGGTCTTCAATAAACTCGCCGGGCCGCAAACCGTTAACCTGGATTTCAGTAATGGATTGATTGGTCTCGGGGTGGATAAAGTCGGAAAAGGCATACAAGACTTTATAGTCAGCGCCTTCACGCTCTTTAAGCTTGTCTTTTATAATTTCAAAATATCGCAAGCCTGCCAGCCGGGAGCTGGTAACGATCATTGCCTTGGCGTGGCCGTTAATCAACGGTTTGATTCGTTCCTCAAATATACGGAGCATAACTTCGGCCTTATACTGGATAAGACCCTCGTCTTGAAAGGCAACGTTTTTCAAGGCCTTGCTCACCACCCCGGCCGGATAAAGCGTTTCTTCATCTGCCTTGGGGATTATGGCGCAATGCAGGTTATAAAGGGTTTTATAGGAAATAATACTGGAGGCCAAATCCACAATGTATCCTTCTTGAATTGCCTCGGCCTCGGAATAGGTGTCAAAAGGCTCGCCAAAAAGTTGCATGGTGGCAGGTGCCGGGGTGGCCGTAAAGGCGACAAAGAGCTGATTGGCGTCGTGGGCGCGGATAATCTTGGCAAGTTCCTCTTCGGGGTCGGCTTCGGCGTCTGCTGCGTCGCTGTCCGGTTCATTGGGATTGCGAAAAGGCACCCTGATGGCAACCCCCATTTTCCCTTCCTGGGAGCGATGGCCTCATCGATTAAAAAGGCTACCCGCAGTTGTTTTAAATCAGAGTCGTCAGCTATTTCATCCAAAATCCATTTAAATTTTTGCTGGGTGCTGACGACTATCGACCGTCCGGTTTTTAGGAATTGTTTCAGCTGGGCTGATTTTTTAGCATAGCCGGCGACGCCCTGCAGGTGAGTCAAATTTTCAAATTCATCGCGGATATTTTTATCCAGCGATTTCCGGTCCGTGAGCACGAACAGCATATCCAGCATCTTTTCGTTGGTGCCGGGCTTATACAAACTATGCAAGCGGTCCGCCAGCCAACAGATGGAAAGGGTTTTGCCGGAGCCGGCGGAATAGGCGATGAGGTATTTCTTGCCGATATTGGCCTGTTCCGTAAAATGGCCCAGGACATCCTGTGCTACCTTGTGCACCATTCGGGATTGATGATAGCGGGGGAAAATGGTGAATGCAGGTCTTTCCGGTTTATCGCGTTCGGCTTCTTTCTTGGGGACATAAATCAGGAAAAAGGAGATCGCCTCAAGGATCGTCTCTTTGGCCAGCACATCGCTGTAAAGGAATTCGACTGGATATTGGTTTTCATTTTCAGTCTTGTTCTCAAGGCCGGTGTTATACCAGCGAAAATTCTTTTCGGCTCTGGGATCGGTGGCCACCATGACGTCGGAGGTGTCTGCCGCGATATGGAGAAAGGGGAGCTGAAAGATCCTATCGTCGTGATCCCGGTCAGCGTATTGTCTCACCGCATCGTGCACGGTCTGGTTTTTCTCGTGCTTCAGCTCCATGGTCATGGTGGGCAGACCGTTTAAAAAGAGACCGAAATCGGGGCGTTCACCGCCTTTGATGACCAGCTCGGGGATAAATGTGATTCTGTTCTCTCGGTAATGCTGGTTGGCAACGCTCTCGTTGGAACGGGGTTTTGGAAAATAGAGCTTGAACTCCAGCCCCCGCACGGTGAGGCCATGCCGGATGATCAGCCACAGGGGGGAAATCCGTAGTTCATCCTTGAGGGCCTTGAAAATTTCTTCCTCGGCGTCGGTCCCGTATTCCGCTTCCAGGTTTTCAAAGGTCTCTTTTTGAGTCGCGTTGAGAAAGGCGATCAGATGGTCCTCGGCAAAATAATATTCCGTGTCGGTGATCTCATCCTGCTCAATCAGTGCATACTGATATTCACGGATGAAATAGTCCGCAATATGACGTTGGAATTTCTTTTCCGGGCCTTCAAACATGATTTCACCGCGATTTTTGGGGCATTTCCTCTTCAACAGGTTGCATAATAATTCGACCGTTTTTATAAATAACCAGCGGTGTTCGAGTGTCCTTTGCTGTTTTGCGGGCTTTTTTAGCGGCCCGCTGCAAGGCCGAATCAACCTTGACGAGGTCGGGGTCTTGAATTGTTTTTTTTTGTTGTGTTCATCCATTTTCTCCCGCATCAATCAGTTGTGGGCGTTCGCCTGAATTGTCATACAGCACCCAGGCCGACCAACCCTTTATAGATATTATGAAAATTATTCCATCCTTTGTCAAACCGACGACGGATAACCGACTCCGCCACATCATGGCCGCCCTGAGCAACGCGAATCCGCACCCGCTCTACTGCCATCTCAGCATCAGGCAGACTGAGAAAAATGAGTTTGATCCGATATCCGGTCACCTGCCACTGCCCGATATATCGAGCGTAAAGGCGGCCGCTCAATGTGGTTTCAAAGGCAAAACTTTCCCGGCGTTTAACATATTCCCGGATTTCTTCATGCATCAGGCGCCCCGCCTTTAATGCCGCTTGTTCCGGGGTGAATGGCGACAGCCCGGCCGCGATCAGATCTGCATTGACAAAGGAGGAGCAGCCCGCTTCCCTGACCAGGAATTCCTTGGCGAATGTGGTCTTGCCCGCGCCATTTGGTCCGGCAATGATAACAATTTTTTGTTCTTCACTCATAATTGACCCTGCACATCATCCTCTGTTATCCGCCGCTTGCCGGTGACGCATTCGTGGATCAGGGATTTGCGGTATTGTTTCAGGGTTGAGATTTGCGTATATAAATTTTCTTGTAATTTATCTGACTGTTTTTGCATTATAAGAAGATTTTCTATTATGGCCGTTTGTTCTGCCATGGGTGGTAGCGGAATTCGAAATGACCGTATCTTAGTGGAGTTTGTTGAAGCTAAATTTGTTGTTCTTTTGCCAGTAGCCTCAAAATAGGCCCTTCCATATCCTGATGAAGTTATAATTGTCAAATACTCCGGCAAGAATTTCTCAATATTACAACGAATGGCAAAAATATGGTTCTGATGAAGACAGTTTGGAATTTGCCCATCCCACATATGACCCCTGCCAAGCTTATCAAGATCACCACCCTCGGTCATTAAGACATCCCCCTTGCAGAGTTCAGTACGTTTCGCTTCAGATTCAGAGAGAAAAATAGTCTTGATTTGTTCAAGTTCAAGGTAACCGTCCTGAACATTAGCAACTCGCAAATATGGCCTTTCAATAAGTTTACCGCCATATGTTTTTCCCAATGTAATTCCAGACTGAAGAGTTGACACTAGTTTTAATTGTGTGGTGATCCAATACTTCGGATTCCTCCCAAGCCACTCCACCCTGGAATCCTTCAATTCTACCGAATCATCCAGCCCACGGGTAACGGCCTTGTGGATAATCGACATACGCAAATCATTCAGGATTTCAAGTTGTTTCTGTTTGGTTGCTATGGCTTTATCAATTGCGGCGCAGGTTTTGTCCAGGTAGGCGACGATGTGTTGTTGAACATGGACCGGTGGTGCAATAAAAGGAATTCGTTCAAGTTTTTCAGCGGTTAAGTGAGCAATTGTAATTCTACTTACAACAGCATCAATATACCCTATGCTCTTAATCAAATAAAGCCAGTAATAAAGAAAACGAGTAGAATCTTTCTTTCTTGCCCGTACTCTATTGATAGCGTTTTGAATATAGCAATTCGACAGCTCATCTTTCCAGAAAGAGGTTCTGCCAGCATCGCCCCCCTCGCTTACTAAAAGATCGCCATATTGTAAGGCTAATTTTTTCTTCTCCAGAGGAGCAAACCACATCCTTCGAACATCTGTTATGTCAACTCCTTCCCATCGGAGATTTGCTGATCGCAAGTAATACTCTTCCGTTTCTGTTTCATTTAGCTGCACAGATTGCAACATCTTTCCAAGGGTCACATTAAAGTACCTTTTAATCAAGCTAAACGCCCAGTCTTCCGGTAATTTTTGATCCCATTCAGCGCCAACTGACGATTTTTTTTTACGATTGCATTCAATGCGCTCCTCCCAACCCAACCAACATCTTCTCGGCCTCTTTCTCCAACACCCAGAAATCTTTCAGCAGCTCATCAGCCGGCTTTGGCGGCTGGTATTTATAAAAATACTTATTGGGCAGAATTTCATAACCCAGCTGAGGACTGTCCTGCTAGCGGATAATGGGTTTAGCGATCTCACGTTCGAGGAACTTCTCAATATCCTCGCCGTACTGAATATATTCATTGTCCGAAACATATTGACGGTGGGTAAACTCGGCCGCAACCTCGAATCCTTTAATAAAGGCATTGATCGCTTTGTTCTTTTCTTTGGCGGTCTCAAGGTTTTCTGTCAAATGGGCAATCTCTTCGGCAAAGGCTGCCTTCACCTCTTTTTCAAATATTTTCACGAAACTATCTTCCGGGCCGAGGGTGAAGCTAATCTCCCGTTCAACTGTATCGAGCTTCAAACGAATGCGGAAATCAATATCGCTTTAGTAAAATTGCTGCTCTTTCTTGAAGTTGGCCGGGGTAAAGGCCCTGGAATACAGCTCGGTGAGGTAAGCAGGTTGGTCGTTTTCATCGGTCTGCCAGAAGACCACGCTTACCTTGTGGTAAGCAAAATCCGTGTTTCTGAAAATTTTCACATGGTCATCCTGGCGATCATCCGTCTCGTTGCTGCGGTACAGTTCTTCAATCCACTGCCGGTGCCGATCCAGAATACGGTTTCGCTTGTTGCCAAATGATTTTGGCTCCTTATCAAACTGCTGTCTTGCATCAATGATCCTCACCTGTTGCTTCCGCGAAACAGGTTTGTTGTTGGTCAACAGCCAGATATAGGTGTAAATGCCGATATTATAAAACAACTGGTCGGGCTGCATGACAATGGCATCGAGCCAGTCATTTTCAAGAATCCAGCGACGGATCTCGCTCTCGCCGGAACCGCAGTCGCCATTGGACAGAGGCGACCCATTAAAGATGATGGCAATGCGGCTGCCGCCCTAGCTGACAGGCTTCATCTTGGCAAGCATGGTCTGCAGGAAAAGCAGGGCCCCGTCATTGGTGCGCGGCATGCCGGCCTGATAACGGCTGGACCGCAATTTTCGAGCCTCCTTTTGATAGCCGTCTTTGCCGCCCCAGGTCACACCAAAAGGCGGATTGCTGAGCATAAAGTCAAACTTATGCTGCGCACCGGCAAACTGATCGCCCGGCTCGCGGCTTTGTTCGGAATGGGGAATCAGTGAATTGCCGTAACAAATCTCGGCCTGTTTGTCGTCCTTGATCAGCATATCCGATTGACATATGGCATAGTTGCCCGGCATCATCTCCTGGCCGTGGACGGTGACAAACCGCTCCACATCTTCCTTTTCCTTATCGGTCGCGGTCTTGTCTATCAGATGTTCCTTGGCAATGGATAGCATGCCGCCGGTACCGCAGGCGGGATCATAAATGGAGATATGCTTTTGCGGCGATGGAATATCAAGCAGCTCCACCATCAGCCGGATAACTTCACGGGGCGTAAAGTGCTCTCCGGCCTCCTCACCGCTCTGCTCAGAAAAGCGACGCAACAGCTCTTCATAGACATAGCCCATTTCAAGATTGGACAGATGATCCTGACCTAGTTTTTCAGTAGCGTATTGCCGTAAAATCGGAGCCAGCCGGGAATTTTTTACCATACGGCCAATAACGGCCCGATAATCAAAATGATCAATAATATCTTGAATGTTATTGGAAAAACCGTTGATATAGTCACGGAAATTCTTTTCCATCAAGGTCGGGTCTTCATTGCAGATAGCAGCAAGCGTCCAGTTGGTCTTATTGAAGAATGGTGATTTCTTTGGATTCAGTTCAAGTTTTTTTACCAAAGTTGCGAGGGCTTCTTCTTTTATGTCCGGGCGTTTTTCCAGAATATCGGTTGTCTTCTTTTCCCGCCATGAGATCAACACGCACTCCAACCGCCGAATAACAATGATCGGCAAAATAACGCTCTGGTATTCATAGGCCTTGAATTTACCCCACAGCCGTTCCGCCGATTTCCATATCTCATTGGTAAGATTATTCAGTTTATCTTTGTTCAATACAGTTTTCATCAGTTATTTATGCTTTATCCTTTCAATTTCTTTAGGCAGGAAGAGAATTGGGGTCGGACCCCGGATTTTATCATGCAGAAGATCTGCCCAACGGGCTTTTCAGGCGTAGCTTTCAGCTGTCGACTGAAAGAGCGAGGTTAGCCAATAGTTCTGGAAATTAAGTCTGCATATTAATAGACTTGGCAAATTAAGTATCAATCGCTTTTTATGTATCTGCGCCAGTTATGTTGTTCTCTGAACCCCAGAACTTCACGAATTTTACGATTTGAAAACAGTGCTTCATGTTCACCCAATTCGCGCGTAATCGGCACACCAGGGAAAAATCGTTTAGCCAGTTCTTTACTGGGAATGATGGCGCTATTGTTATCGTTTCCAGCATTGAAAACCTGATAACCAAGGCCGTCTTTCTTCAAACATAGATCGACAATCTGCCCCAGGTCACGCGCATCGATATAACAGAACGCATTCCGGCGGCGTACTTCAGGATTTTTGAAATAACTCGGAAACAGTTCAACATATTCGTGTGGCTCAATCACATTGCCGATACGAAGCGCATAAATATCAAAGCCTGACCGACGCTGGAAGCTGCGTGCCGTTTTCTCGTTCACAACCTTCGACAGCCCATAGCTATCCATGGGAACAACGTCATAGTCCTCTTCCAACGGTAGAGAGCGAGGGTTGGTACTACCATCAGAAAAACAGATACCATATGTAGTCTCTGACGAAGCAATGATAATCTTCTTGATTCCAAGCTTAACAGCAGCTTCAATCACATTGTAGGTGCCCATGGTGTTCACCCGAAAAGTTTCATTATCAGGATTGATTAAGATTCTCGGTACAGCAGCAAAATGTACCACAGCATCAAATTTTGGTACGCCAGTACCAGGTTCCAACTCATCAAGCCCCGCATAAGAACTCATGGCATTAAACATGTGCCCAGAATCAGTAATATCGGCTATTAAATTATCCACCCCTGGGTGATCCAAAGCCACCAGGTCTACATTCATCACTCGATGTCCTTGGTCGAGGAGGTAGGGTATAACGTGCTTTCCTGCTTTTCCCGACCCACCCGTAAAAAATATTCGCTGTGTAGTCATATAATCCTCTTAAATAATGATCTCAATTTGTCACCAGTTAACAATGTGTACAGATATTTCATTTCGAAACTTCGGTGTCAGATCTTGAACAGTTATTAATCGATATTTAATCACTAATCAAGACACGACCCCTTATTCCTTCCATCGCCGGCTCGACGGAGAGGTAGATGTTGCGCACCAGGATCTCGTTGTCACCGGGCTCCGGTACGGGTGCGTTGACAATCTCAAAGTTCTCCGCTTCGGGGATGTCTGCCGGTCTGGACTTCAGCCTGACATATTCGGCAAAAGCAGCAAAGCGGTCTTCAATAGATTCGCCGGGCCGCAAACCGTTCACCTGGACCTCAGTAATGGATTGATTGGTCTCGGGGTGGCCGTAAAGGCGGCCGCGCAATGTGGATTCAAAGGCAAAACTTTCCCTGCGTTTCACATATTCCCCGATTTCATCAAGCATGTCTGTTTCAGAAGTAATGATTCACAGTAATACGATGAAGTCAAGCGATTTATTTAATAAAAATGTACTTCAGAGCCACAGCCCATCTATGCCGCGATTAGCAATGAGTCGGATAATTGTATCATATATAATGAAACCACAGATTATATTTTTGCAGCGTATGATTGCTATTCATGCCGAACGTTGCTTTTCAGCGGGCGCGGCTTTTTGCGCTCCGCTGCAAAAGCCTTGTTCTGTGATAGCTACGCTCTCTTGGCGATTACTGCAAATTCGCTCGATTTTCGATCATACGGGATTCCAGCAACGTCTGAATGAAGCCCCTCAACAAAAAAGCCGCTCTCAAAAAACTCCCTCTCAAGGTCTTCAGGCGCGAAATATTGCAGCCAGTTGTACACCGTTCTAATTCGATCAGGTTCGACAATTGTGTACTTGTCGAGTACAATCTTTTCTTCATCGTATTTGAAGGTATTTAAAAAGCCATAGTACTTGTTTGGCGACCAGAACCCGTTGAGGAGGTTCAATTCGTATGTCGTTGCCTCTTCCCGCTCGTCAAACGCTGCAAGGGAATACACATCAAGAAGGACTGAACCACCCGGTTTCAGAATATTGTGGAATTTACTCAGGATTACCTTTCTTTGGGTTAAACTGAGGGCGCAGAAATCGCACATGATCATCAGGACAAGGTCAAACCGATTCTCCGTTTTAAAGTCCAGGTAATTCTCTGTCACATAGTTGATGTTCAACTGCTCGCTGACCGCTGCCTTTTTTGCGTATTCGATGGATCTCGTCGAAAAATCGATGCCTGTCACATTCGCCTGATGTTTAGCTAACCGCATTGCGTACAATCCTGGACCGCAACCGAAATCGGCTATATTGGAATCCTTGCCGATATTAAAGCGGGAAAGGATCCATTCCACCGATTGATTGATGAACCGTGCATTTCGTGACGAAAGATCTATGTCATCATTGAGGTGGCATGAGAGCATCTGGGCTGACGTATGCTCATCGGTCCATAAATCGCTTGCGGTGTAAAATTGGAACGGTTCGGGCCGTTCGTTGATTCTCTCCAACTCTCCAAACATACTCTCTCCTTATCGGAATACACAGAACGCAGTGCATAAGTGGCGGGCGGGTAGAAAGTTGACTGTCAGAAAGGCACCGAAATAAAAAAAGATCACCTTACTTCAAAACCACAGGCTATAGCTCGCCCATCTTCATGGCTTGGTTATCTTTTATTTAAAAGTCAATTCAAGTTGATCTGCCGCAGATTTTAGCCTTTTATCGGCTGTCCACAACGGTACTCCTGTCAACTGAGCAGACGCTAAAAGATGAACATCGACGAAACCAATACCCTTTCCCATTAAATGATTTCTATCGATAAAAAATATAAATTCGTCAAATTCTATCGTTGGGGCCAATGGAAGGGATTGAAGCAAGGAGATGATTTCGTTCCGGTTTTTCAAATTTCCGCAGGCAAGTTCGCCAATAATAAATGGATGGCACATAACCTCAGCATCCATTAGCAGCTTTTCCAGTTGCCGGCTTCCCTGGCGAAGGTGGGTAACCCAGATTGAGGTGTCAATAAGAACCATAGCTGTTATCAGGCCGGTCTCCGTCTTGGAATGGAACGCAGATTATCCTCCGTTCCGCCGAGTTTGGCCAGACGCTTGCTGCTTTCGCGGGCAATTAAAGCTTCTAATCCAAGTCGCACTAAGGAGGTTTTCTCCTTAACGCCTGTCAGTCGCGATGCCTTTTCCAGTATTTTATCATCTATGTTGAGTGTTGTTCTCATATGTATCAATATGCATAAACAATGCATATGTGTCAAGCAAAAATTTTGGTAATAAAAGAAAGACAAAGGGTCAAGTCTTCATTCTTGACAGTCTATTTGCTTTGCCCACCTCCTGAAAATGATTTGGATCTTTACAGTTCGAAGGGTATTATCTGTCATGAATGAACGGTCTGTTGCCTGAATCGATATTTTGTGAGCGCAAATTATGATGAATGCCTTTTATTTTCTGAATTGGTTTTTACTGCCGCTCAGCCAGTGATCGCAGCATGCCGGTAAAGCAGAAGCTTCTCCAGAGTGA
>Ga0209260_10000168_pt1 | contig 44191 bp, 50 predicted proteins | sample WorMetTypGCAVOLI_FD_187421 | JGI IMG/M metagenome (GOLD analysis project Ga0209260, IMG submission 187421) | Marine gutless worms symbiont microbial communities from Max Planck institute for Marine Microbiology, Germany - Olavius algarvensis... ...
TGTTGCCGGTAATTGTTTGTTTTTGGCGAAATTAACAACCACCCTACATACAAGGAGGATTTTTTTCAATGACTCGTTTTACAACTCATTATATGACTCATTCTAAACTCGTTTTTGGACAAGAGTGAAGTATCCTATAAGTTGGTTTGGAGCTTTAAGTTGCAAAATATATTTTAACTTACGGACGAGGAGGTTTCATGGAAGATATTCACAAGGTTTTTACCCGGTTCAAAGCGGAATTTCCTGAAGTCTATGCCAGGCATCAAGAACTGGGAAAGGAAGTCCATGAAAAAGTTGGGCCACTGGGTGAGAATTCCCGCTGGTTGATCAAAATTGCCATTTCAGCGGCCTGTAATCACAAACGCGCCCTGGCCACCCATATTAAGAAGGCCAAGGCTGCCGGTGTTGCCGATGAAGAGATTAAACATGCACTGTTGCTGTTGATCCCAACGGCCGGGTTTCCGACTTTTATGAAGGCATTCTCAGTGTTGGATAATCTGGTTGAGTAGTTGATTGGGTGACTGGTTGATTTGGGAGAATGGAACATTTCCCCCAATACCGGTCAAATTATTCAACATCGTGAACCAAATCAATCTTTTCAACCCATTCAACCCAATCAACTTTATTAACCCAATCAACCTAATCAATTAAATATCGGTGGGCAACGTGGGCAAATATTCCCTGAAGGACATTGACAAGGGGTTAAACCGGATCATCGATTTTATCTCTGTCGATATCTGGCGCGTTCGACTGGAAGATCTTCCCTTCGGAAAATCATTTCTGATAAGGCAGCTCAGAATCATTCTCCTAACGCTGCGCGGGTTTGATGAAGACAAGTGTTTTTCCCGGGCATCTTCACTGACGTTTAATTCCCTGCTTTCAATTGTTCCGGTGGCGGCGATCTTGTTCGGCGTTGCCAAAGGCTTCGGGTTTGAAACAATGCTGAGACGAGAGATTCTTGAGAAATTTCCCGGACAAGCGCAACAGGAAGTATTGGTAAAAGTAATCAGCTTTGCCGAATCGATGCTTGAAACCGCCAAAGGCGGGGTCATCGCCGGCATCGGCATGATCATCCTCTTCTGGTCGGTAATCAATGTTCTCAGCAATATCGAAGCCTCATTAAATGATATCTGGGAGATCAAGGAGAGCCGATCCTGGGGCAGGAAATTCAGTGACTATCTTGCCTTAATGCTTTTAAGCCCCTTGATGTTTATATTGTCCAGCAGTGCGACAGTCTTTATTACAACCCAGATCACCCAGTTAACCAACAAAATAAAGCTGCTGGGAATGATCAGCCCGCTGATTTTCTTGAGCTTTAAGTTCATCCCCTACGTGCTCATCTGGATCCTTTTTACGGTTATCTACATCCTGATGCCGAATACCAAAGTGAATTTCAAATCCGGTCTTATGGCAGGCATTGTTGCCGGAACAATTTTCCAGATTGTCCAATGGGCCTATATCAGTTTTCAGATAGGCGCTGCCAGATATAATGCCATCTATGGCAGTTTTGCAGCCCTGCCGCTTTTTTTGATGTGGGTGCAAATCAGTTGGTGGGTCGTACTTTTCGGCGCCGAATTGTCTTTTGCCAATCAGAACGTCAATACATATGAATATGAGCCCGATGCCAACAAGGTCAGCCCGGCTTTTAAAAAGGTGCTCACATTGCAAATTGCCCACCTGTTAATAAAAAATTTTGCAAAGGGCGAAAGGCCGTTGACCGATACCGAGATTTCTCAGCAGCTCAGAATGCCCATTCGCCTGGTGCACAATATTTTATATGATCTCGTACAAAGTCAGGTGATAACCGAGACCAGAACCAAAGAAGATCGAAAATTCGGTTATCAGCCGGCCCGTGATATCAATACGCTGACCATAAAATTTGTGGTTGATTCCATCGATCAAAACGGTACCAACAGCATCCCCGTGGCGAGGACCAAGGAATTCGAGACGTTGTCCGATGCGCTTGAAAAATTCAGAGAGGAGATGGAAGCCTCCCCGGCGAATCGATTGTTGAAAGATATTTAGGATGGGTACTGGGAGATGAATGGTATAAGGTGTACGGTATACGGTATAAGGTTTAAGGTAGAAGGTGGCGGATCGAGGGTAAAGGCGCACGGCTCATGGCGCACGGCGCACGGCGGAACATCTGGAACCTGGTACTTCGATAGATTGATGCAGGGTGCTGGAAATTGAAAGGTTTAAGGTAGAAGGTGCTAGGCGCAGGCGGCACACTTCACTTTATAAAATAGATGTGTCATCCCGAGTAGTGGGGGCTCAGAGCAAAACAAAATCCGAAATCATAAATTCCAAATCCGAAATCCCACAAGGAGTCTATATTGCCAATCCCCGGTAACCTTCTCACAACCGCCATGGCGGTTATGCCGCACACCGATCCTGAGCAGGCGCTCGAGGTTGCCCTGTCGATGGATATCCCGTTCTGGCCCCAGCTTCCCCGGTTAAGCTATTATGAAGACATGTACGTACAGGCCTCCGAGCATTTTCCCGGGATCGTGCTGAATTTGGACAATCAAACCCTGGTGTTTTCCATGGACAAGTTTGTGGTTGAGCTCGAAGATACGCTCTCCCATTTCGAGGAGCCGGCTTACTTTGATATCAGCGCGCAATATTCGGATGTCTACCACCGCTTTCTGGCGCTGGATCTCTCCGAGCGGACCGCCATTAGAGGACAGCTCGAAGGGCCGATCAGTTTCGGGTTGAATGTGCTGGATCAGGACAAGCGCCCGATTATATTTGACGACACCGTGCGGCCCTTTATGTATGAATTTATGGCCCGGCGCATCAATGTGCAGCTGGACCGTTTGAAGTTAATCAACCCCAATGCCTTTATGTTCATTGACGAACCGGGTCTGCAATTCTTGTTCAGTGCGCTTTCCGGTTACGACAGTTCAGCCGCCCGCACGGATATGGAGGAATTTCTTTCCATGATCGAACGCCCGCGCGGGATTCATCTGTGCGGCAATCCGGACTGGGATTTTTTGCTGAACCAGGACATGGACATTCTTTCACTGGATGTCTATTTGAACGGAGATATTTTTACCAACTACGCGGGGTCCATTAAACGGTTTCTGGATAACGACGGCGTGATTGTCTGGGGACTGGTTCCCACCAATTTTGAACCCTTTGAAACCGAAAACACCGCATCACTGACGGACAGACTTGAAGAGATCTGGTCGATTCTCGACCGTAAAGGAATTGATAAGGAATACCTGCTATCGAGAAGTTTGATCTCCCCCGCAACCTGTTGCCTGGTGAATCCGGATGGTGAGAAGACGGTTGAAGAAGCATTCCGAACAGTTCAAAATCTATCCGGCCGGCTGCGTGAAAAATACAATTTGGTTTGATGTTGCGACACAGTATTCCGCATTAATAATCCATAAGAACAGTGTTATCAAGTCCCGTATTCATTACATCTATGCTACAAATATCACCGCACTTCACAAGTAGTCTATGGTAAATATAGATAGCAGAAAACAAACATGCACATTTTTCAAAAAACGCCGTATGATTTAAAATTTTGATCGTTAGATATCTATTGCGATATATAAATCTATCCTTCATTCCACTATCAATGTCGATACCACTATATATTGTGGTGGTTCACTGGTCGAAAAAAATCATAACTCTTGTAAATTTTTTTATGTATCTGCATATTTCCATAATTTCAGGAGCAGGCACGTAATCCACAATCCGAAACCGCCCTTATTATAATATATAGGATTTAATAAGATTCATTGGCTTCAGTAGCTTTGCCTGTGCATGAAACGCAGTCGGACTACTCGACATTGACATGCTGTTTTGGATGATGTAACTGGCATGGTAAAAATCAAAACGAAATGATAACCAACACCATCATCAACCAAATTAAGGAGGAATAAAATGAAAAAACTTATTATTGCAGTTGCCGTGATTTGCCTTTTTAGCAGTTCTGCTTATGCCGCAGATTATTGCGATTCCAAATACATGGAGATAATTAAAAAATTGAAAAGCACCGACAAAATAATGAAGGATCAAAAGAAAGAGTATATTCCGTCACTTGAAAAAGCATTGGAGCTTTGCAAGCAAAATAAGATGGCGGAAGCACGTATAATCATGGATGAATTGAAAGATCAATTTTTTCATGATGCCTTGACCAACCAACAACAGTTTTTTGGCAATTAGCATCGATTGAAGCTCAACGGCTGGAACCTATGACAGTTCTGCGAATTGAGAAATATAGTTGCGTCTATAATTTTATAAAACCTCGCTGCCTAAAAGGAAGGGGTGTTTCTATCGTTTGCACAACTGCCGTTTGATTCCAAAAATGCGATAAAGATTATAAATCAAAACTATTCGCATTGGCAGAAGGCGATAGTGATAAAATTCGCATATCACAAAGGTTTAGGAGGTGTCAAATGTTGGGATACATGACAGTAAAGCATCAGCCGGAGAGCTAAAAACTCGGAATAATGATATCAAAGGTTTGAAGGGTCTTTAACTATTCTAGCTTTCAGATATGCATTACAATTTCATAAAAATAAGGAATTCCGGTTCAGGCTTGGAGCCTATAACCTGACAGGTTGTAAAATATTGCAGAATTGGGTATGTATGATACAATCAGACGGCATGCTCATCAAAAAATTGGTTGCTATTTTAATCCGGTTTGAATACTGGTTGAGGCGCTGCAGCCGACACATTGGCCGGCTAAACTGAAATAATGCATCATCCCAAAACTTTATAACCTTACGATAAAGCCCTGATAGCCATGTTTGGGAAAAAAAATACACCATATGAAAACATTTTGATCCTTGGCCTGGGCGGGGTCGGATATTATCTGGCAAAACGACTGGTCCATGAAGGATATGCCATCACCGTTATCGAGTCGGAGGGCAAATCGATTCGTGAAGCAGACGGCAATCTGGATGCCCGGTTGATTCAAGGCAATGCCATGAGCATTGAATGCTGGCGCGAGGCCAATGCGGATAAAATGGATTACCTTATCGCCGTCACCGACAATGACGCCGTGAACATGATGGCTTCAACCATTGCCCATCGATTTGGGATCCAGCGTAAAATTGCCAGGGTTCGGTCTCTGGAATTCGGCAATGAAAATTCGTTTCTTACGGTGGAAGACCTGAAAATCGACCTGATCATTCACCCGGAAGAGTTGGCGGCCCAGGAAATCGTCCGGATCATTAAACTCAGGGCAGGCAATGATATTATCGATATTGCGGATGGACAAATCCAGGTTATGGCGATGCGCATCCGCGAATCATCACCGCTTGCCTACAAAAAGCTGAGAGAAATTTCCCAGACTTATCATGAATTTCCATTTCGGGTGGTTGCCCTTGCCCGCGGTATTACCACCGTCATCCCGGGTGGTAATGATACGCTTTTACCCCAGGACCAGATTTTTATTATGGCCGGTGCCAGGGATTTGTCCAAGTTGATGACGTTCACCGGCGTCAAGCAGCAACAAAGCCACAGGGTGATGATTTTAGGTGGCGGCCTGGTGGGTAGCCGCGTCGCCCAGTTGTTGGAAGAAACCGTCAAAGTTACGATGATCGAGAAAAATGAAATGTCGGCCCAAGAATTATCTTTCACGTTAAAAAATGCTGAAGTCCTGCATGGAGACGGTTCGAATGCCAATGTACTGCAGATGGCCGGCCTGCTGGATATGGACACATTTATTACCGCAACCGGGGATAATGAAACCAATATCATGAGCTGTATGTTGGCAAAACACCTCATGAACGGAGAAAACAGTGCTGAAAAATCCCTGCAAAGAAAATCGATCTGCCTGGTCAATAAAGAGGATTACCAGGTGTTGGCCGCCACCATGGGTTCGGATATCGCACTAAACAAAAAAATTCTGGCCGGCAACGAAATCCTGAAATTCATTCGTATGGGGCAGCTGTTGTCCGTGGCTGACCTGCATGGTTTTGATGCGGAAATGGTGGAGATCGTGGCCGAACCCAACGCGCAGATTACCCGTAAGCCCCTGTCAAAATTAGACCCCTCCTATTATGGAAAGATTATCATCGGTGCTATTTTTCGCGATGGAGAATGGCGAGTCGCCGTGGGCGACACCCACATCAGTGATGGTGAGCGGGCGATCGTTGTGTGCAAGTCGCTTTCCTTGAAAGATGTCCAGCAGCTGTTTTTTGCTTAGAAGTGGTTGCCAATTGATAAATGATCTGGAGTTTTTGGGATTTCAATTAGTTTCAATTCCCCTTTTTTCAAATTATCCTAACAGGTCGTAAGCTCAATAATCAATTGAAACATAAATCAAAACTATACTTGACAGAATAAATATTCATCATTAGCCTAAATATCACTATGTGGTATTTAAATTGGAAAGAAGGAAGCTTTTGCCCCCTATTATTTGCTATTGAATTTACTGGGCATAGATAGCCTCCCACTTCCGCCCAAATTAAGATAATGGGAAAATGGACATGAAAACATTAACTGTATAATTTTCGGAGAAGACAGCCATGAGTAAAATTGTTGAAGAATTGTTGTCTGCAAACGCGGAGTACGTTGCTGAATTTGGTGATAAAGGCAATCTTCCCATGCCTCCGGGGAGAGGTTTTGCAATTCTGACTTGTATGGATGCGCGCCTCGACCCAGCAAAATATGCTGGTCTGGCTGAAGGTGATGCCCATGTTATTAGAAATGCTGGAGGCAGAGCAAGTAGCGATGCCATTCGCTCATTAGTAATTTCTTACAAATTGCTTGGAACGAAAGAATGGTTCGTTATCCATCACACCGATTGCGGAATGGAAACATTCAACAATGGGATTATGGGTAATTTGCTGGAAAGCAGCTTAAAGACCTCGAGCGTTGATGCATCCGGTTGGCATGACAGTGGTGATGGGCCAGGAACGGCGGAGGGTAAATTCATCCAATGGTTGACGATAAGTGATCAGGTGCAAAGTGTGACTGATGATGTGAGGCGAATACGGAGTAGTTCTATGGTTCCCTCTGAAATACCAATTTATGGATATATATACGATTGTAAATCAGGAAGATTGATAGAGGTTCCAGAGGCTACCGAGGCAGGGAAAACAGGTTAATGTCCTAACAATGGGTCCCACTGAACAGCAAGAAGCGCCACTTCGTTCTGCTTTATGCTAAAAATAAACTCGAGCACTACAGGTATCCAACAAGTCACAATTGAGCCTTTGTTGCATATACCGCCACGTACTTGTACAGAATGATGCCTCTAAAAAGTTCAGGTACTGGAAAAGTATCTGAACTTTTAAGTTATTTCTTCCAAAATGTTGGGTAAAATACCACCAGGGCCGAGAACATTTCCAGCCTACCCACCAGCATATTCCATGATAAAAACCATTTGCCGATAGATGAAATATGGGCATAGTTTTCCGCTGGTCCGATCGTGCCGAATCCCGGACCGATATTCATCAGGGTGGCAATAACCGAGCTCATGCCGGTGACATAATCCATGTCATCCACCAGCACCATGAAACATCCACCGCCGAGCACCATAAAAATATTAACAATAAAATAGCATATCGCCAGGTCGATAATGACCCGGTCGACCGGCCGGCGATTCAACCGCACCGTGACCACCGACATGGGTTGAAAAAATATTCTTTTTATGGATGCCACCATGAACTTCCAGATGATGACGTAATGGACCACTTTAATGCCGCTGGTGGTGGATCCGGCGCAGGCACCGATAAAGCACGATACATAGAGAAACATTTGTGCGGCCTGGGGCCATTTCTCATAATCGGCGGTGGTGAAGCCGGTGGTGGTCAAGAGCGACATGATCTGGAAAGTGGCGTATCGAATGGAATCCACCGGGCTGTTGTACGTGCCTTCCTGCCATAAAATCCATGCCACTACCGCGCAAAAAAAGAGCAACAGGCCGACATACCAGCGGAACTCGGTGTTTATTTTGATGACTTTCCATTCCCCTTTGACCATATGGTAGAATAACATAAAGGTCATCCCGCCGAAGAACATGAAGACAATAATCACCCAGTCAAAATAGGCGCTGTTATAATATCCGATACTTGCATTTTTGGGAGAATACCCCGATGTCGACACGGTCCCGAAGGCATGGCACAACGAATCGAAAAGGGGCATGCCGCCGAAAGTCAAGAGCAGCGTCTCCAGGACATTCAATGTCAAATAGATGCCCCAGAGCCAGATCATGGTATCCCGGTTGCGGGGGATGAATTTTTCTTTGGTAATCACCTGCCCGGGACTGGATTCGGCCCGAAAGAGGCGCACGCCGCCCATGCCGTGTGGAAGAAAGATAACGGTCAGGGTTAGAAACCCCATGCCGCCGAGCAAATGGGTTTGGCTGCGCCAAAACAATAATCCATGGGGGACGATTTCAATATCCGTGAGGATGGTTGCGCCGCTGGTCGTATACCCGGACATCATTTCAAAAAAAGCATCGGTAAATGACGGAATTGAGCCATGAATCATGAACGGCAATCCCGAGACTGCAGAAATCACAACCCATCCGAATACGGCAATGAAAAAGCCGTCTTTGATGTTCAATTCATGATGTCTTCGAAAAAACCACCATAGGGGCAACCCCAATAAAATGGTCATAATTCCGGAGATGAATAGGGAGAACAAATCGTTTTCCCCATAATAGATTGAACAGACCACGGGAAATGCCATTGAACTGCCCGTAACAATCAGCAGCGTTCCCAGGACATGCGCAATGGATGCATAATTCATAAGCGGCTCAGCAAGAAAATAATAAATTTAACCGTGACGGTGCTGCTACTGAAGGCCAGGTGCCTGGTGTTTCAAAAGGCGGTCACAACGACTTTTCGACGCAAGAATATTTCGCCTGTGGTTAAAGGCTCCAATCGAGATGTAGTTATAACATTTGCCATCGAAAAATCAACAAACAGTCTCCCTGCATTAAATCAAAAAAAATGAAAAATCTAAAGCCATAATTTGAGGCGAACCATTCCATCTGATATAGCGCAGATATAACTTTAAGATGCTTTGCCAAACTCAAACCAGCGATGGGTCTCCTCAATCAATTTTTCATGTTCAGCCTTGAGATGATCGTACATTCTGGCATTATCGATGGCGATTCCTCCCATATCCGACAATCCGCAAATGAAATCGCATTCATCATCGGAAAAATCCCGTTGTTCCGAGGTATAAATTCTGAGGACGCCGATAATCTGGTCTTTTACTGAAATCGGGATCGACAGCACTGAAGCGATCCCCTCGTTTCCGGCTGCTTCCGGATACTGGACCCTCGGATCATTAGTTGCATCGAGGATTATCACGATTTTACCGTTCAAGGTCTCTGCGATGCTTTTGTCGGCATCCAGCCGGCCCTTTTTCAAATACGCTTCACTCAGACCATGGGCAGCACTCACTTCCAATGTATTGCGCTGCTTATCCCAGAGAAAAACGGTGCAGGCTTTGACTTCGAGCACGTCCACAATATTCTCGGCAATCAGTTTTAAAACTTCCTTGAGGTCCAGACAGGAATTCATTACTTTACAAACATCTCTAAATAGTTTGAAATATAGTATTTCTTTAGTTTGCATATGCGCCCCCTTTCCCCATTAAAAAAGCCAAGCCGTCCATACCAAGGCGACTCAGCTCTGTATTTAAGACATGTTGCATTCTGTTCCCCCTCCAACAGGATGCGGTTGTCTTTTAGGCCAAATTTTAATTTGAATCGATAGTGAAAATTACATGGTTTATCAAATAGCAGATTAAGCTATGAGAGGTCAAAGGATTTCCTTCCCCCTGGCGTCCTATTGCCAATAACAATACGATAACCCATCTCAAAAATGCATCTAATCCGCCTCAGGCTGACTCTCGGGCGTGATTTACTATTTTTGAGATGGATTATCTGTATCTCCCCCGGGATCCTTTTTAAGTATTTGAATAATGATTACCAGTGGGCTTCAGCATTGGCGCTGTCTGCAAATGTTACGTTTCCCTCAATCAATGCATCAACAGCATCTTTAACCTTGCCGGAAACATCATTGACTACTTTGACACCTGCGGCCTGGAGGGTTTTGTACGCATTGGGGCCACAATATCCCGTTAGTAAAACCTCCGCACCCTTTTTGCTTAACATGGCGGCAGCTTGAATGCCGGCACCTTTAAAGGCATTTATATTCTCGGAATTATCAAAGACTTCTACCCTATTTGGGACTGTATCAACCATGAGAATATAGGCCGCCCGCCCGAATCTGGGATCAACTTGCGAATTAAGGTCCTGACCCAGTGATGTAATTGCTATTTTCATTTCCAATGCCTCCTTTAGGCCGGGTTGACTGCCCCGTCTCCGCCGCCACACACCTGATCGTCTTTGATCTGAGGCAGCTTACCGGCGATTAAATCCTCCACCACCGGCTTTATCTCCGCACGCTGGGAATCATGATAAACATCAATACCGACTTGTTTGAATCCCATTAGCGGTCGCAGGCCGATTCCGCCGACCACAAGCGCGTTGACATTGTGGCTGGCAAGCAGATTGACCGGCACCATACAACCGCCCTGGACATGCCCCTGATTTCCCATGGTTGAAATTTTTTTGATTTCCCCATTTTCAACATCAATGAAGGTAAACACATCGCAATGACCAAAATGTCCCGACCTTGTTGCGTCCAACCCGCCTTCTCCGTTAGATGGTACTGCTATTCTTCCGTTTTTCATAATAAGCTATCTCCTTACCGGTTTGATATGAAACTTATGTCCAAATTTAGTAAACTGAATGTATTGTTAAACCCTAATCACTGCTTTTAGGGGGGTGACTTTAAAAAATTGGTTTTACCGGCCCAGTCGCTATATTTTTATCGTCGTCATAATGCTTTTGAGCTGTCCGAGCAGGCTCTCTGCATGTTGCCGATCCGGTCTGACCGGCAGCTGCATGAGTATGCCCAAGCCCTCGCCGGCTTCATGGAAATGATCGGAGGTCAGCGAACTTATTGCGGCACAATTGACCATCGGCTTTTTAGAGACAATCGCTTTAATAAATTCCAGGCCGGTCATATCTCCCAGGTTTTCATCGGCGACAACCAGATCAAAATTATCTTCGTCTATTAGGGATAATCCGATGCCACCGGATTCAGCCCGGACGATGTGCACGTCACTTTTTGTCAACCCTGCCTTGAAGGCTGTCAGGGAGGCCTGGTCCCGCCCGGCCAGCATTATCCTAATCATTTGTTTTTTCCAACATATCCATGCGTTTGCTGATTGAATCCAGGGCGCTTTTAAGAGACTCGGCTTGCATTTTGAGCGTCTCAATCTCTCCCGCTGTGCTGCTGGTCCGCTCGATGCGAAGCGGGTAGGGTAGTGACTTTAGATATCTCTCGCCCGCTTCGCTCAAGCCCGCTGAGATCACAGAGACAGATTTGATTTTGCCTGATTTTTCGAAATTTGAAACACTCATTTCAGGTATTGGTTAGTTACGGCTTATGCGGTTGCTGCCCGCATCCTTGGCGGAGCCTTGACCGGCTCCCCGGCCCTTTGCCCGGCCGCATCCCTTTTTGTTTTTGCGCGCTCTGGCGCAACCGGAGCCTTTTCCGGCACCGCCACCCTGTCCCTTGGGACCGGATCCATTTTTTTTGGGCATAATCTTCACCCCCTCTCTTTTGGGGGTCAAACCTGGTTGAGACATGTTACAAGAATGATTGCTCATGTCGCAGAATCGCCACTGTCCTTTTCTCCGTCCGTGGGTTCCAAGGATGATACCGGATTCCAATCCCTGGTTGAGAAAACGGGTGACGGCATCCTCAAATTCCCCGGTAATCCAGGAATAGATTTTGATGCCGTTAAAATTCAACTGCTGCATGGACTCCAGATCAATACCGCCGCAAATCAATGTGTCAACTCCCAGATCAACCAGCTGTTTAATCTTGGCTGACGACGGCCAGCCCTTGGTGGGCAGTTTTTCCCGCTTTGTGACATTGCTTTTTTCAATTTGCAGCAAAATAAATCCCTGCGTACTGTCAAAACGCGGTGAAATTTTTGTGTGAAAAACCGGGATCGCAATTTTCATGCTGGCTTCCCCCAGGAGCTTGTGCCTTTCGATCTTTTGTAATGCGTCTGTCGTGGAGCCAGCAATCCGGCTCCATGATGTTCGTTTTTACCAATGATTTATTTAGCACAAGGCGTGCCACACTGCGGGAAAAATTAATTCTATAAATATTTTAAAAGGTTAACGAAAGCTGGGTGTTTTTTGACGGCAAGCCAATGACCAGAAAGAATTGCAGCATTGCAATATGTGATTGCAATTTATTGCATTTGTGCAATACAATGTCCCATCCGAGATATATTCACCAGATTTCAAAAACTAAAATGGGTTTCCCCTTACTTGATCTTTAATTGTGCGGGGCGGAGAAATTAGGAAGAATAATTTTGAACTCGATCAAAAAATCCGTCAGCCAAGTGAAACACCGCAACAATAATTTCGAAACTATACTTGATTCGATTGCCGACGGTGTATTCACAATCGATCTTGACTTTAATATCACCTACTTCAACAGCGCAGCCCAGAAGATTACCGGGGTGCCCGGTGATCAAGCACTTGGGCAGAAATGCTTTGATGTTTTTCGTGCCAATATCTGCCAGACGATCTGTGCCCTGGGCGAAACCATGAAAACCGGCAAGCAGCGCATCAATCTTCCGATTGATATTCTAAACAGTGAGGGGTACACCGTCCCGGCCAGCGTCAGCACATCGGTACTAAAAGACAAGGATGGAAAGATTATCGGAGGGGTAGAAATCTTCAGAGATCTGTCTGCCATGGAAACCCTCCGCAAAGAGATCAGCAACCAATACCGTTTTGAAGACATCATCAGTAAAAATTATGAGATCCAGGGAATTTTTGATATCCTGCCGGATATTGCATCGAGCGGCAGTACGGTTCTGATTGAGGGGCCCAGCGGGGCCGGCAAAGAACTATTTGCCCGGGCCATTCACAACGTGAGCGGGAAAAAAGGAGAATTTGTGGCTGTCAGCTGTGCGGCCTTGCCCGACACGCTCTTAGAGTCAGAACTATTTGGTTACAAAAAAGGTGCCTTCAGCGAGGCCAAAAAGGATAAACCCGGACGCTTTGCCCGGGCCAAGGACGGTACCATATTTTTAGATGAGATTGGTGACATTTCCTCCGCACTGCAGGTCAAGCTGTTGAGAGTATTGCAGGAACGGGAATATGAACCTTTAGGGGCGACCGTAACCGCTAAAACAAATGCACGCATCATTGCGGCCACCAACAAAACATTATCTGAACTTGTCGCGCGCGGGTCATTTCGAGAAGATCTCTTCTATCGTCTGAACGTTGTCAAAATTGAACTTCCGCCCTTAAGCCGGCGCCGTGAAGATATTCCTTTGTTGATTAAGAATTTCATTCAAAAATTCAATGCCCTAAAAGACAGGGAGATAACGGGTATTTCCGAAAATGCCCTCGGCACCCTGATGCAATACAATTTTCCGGGCAACATTCGGGAGTTGGAGAACATTATCGAATATGCTTTTGTGCTGTGCCGGGGTGAGATGATCAGAACCAGGCACCTGTCACGGGAGATCCTGAATGGTATGAAAAAGCGCTCTGACACGGATGCCAAAACGCCATCGTCCCACCTTGACGCGGCCGAGAAAGAAGCCATTATCGAAGCGTTGCAGCGCCACAACGCCAACCGGGGGAAAACTGCCGCGTTTCTGGGTATAAACAAATCTACCCTGTGGCGCAAGATGAAAAAATATAAAATAGAATGATACTTACTATTGCTGCTGGGGGGCATCTGTTAGGAACGTCAAGGTGTACTTTAACCCCTTAATAGTGGTAGAATTCATCATCCAATAAAATTCCAAATCTCGACTCGGCTGAGCTCGTCGCAGGCCAAGCACCGAATTACAAATAAATCTCAAATTCCAATATTCAATGACCTAAACTTCCAGAACCATTCGGATGCTCCGGTCGCCACTTTTCGCCTGCCACCACTGCATGGCAGGCGACTTGAACACCGCTGTCCAGGGTTACCAGTTCCGGGAGCACCTTACGACAGTGGGCCGCCATCAGTGGGCAGCGGGGGTGGAAGGGACAGCCGCCGGGTGGATCGATGGGATTGGGAATTTCGCCGCCAACCGGTGCCCTTTTGCGACCGGTCATCTCCACATCCGGGATGGTCTCCAGCAGCAGTTGAGTATAGGGGTGCAGGGGACTGTCGAAGATGCTATCCACCGGGGCGACTTCACAGAGCCGGCCCAGGTACATCACCCCGACGTTGTCGGCCATGTGACGGACAACGGCCAGATCATGGGAAATGAACAGATAGGTTAAATCGAATTCGTTTTGCAGACCCTTCATCAAATTTAATATCTGAGCCTGAACCGATACATCCAACGCTGATGTCGGTTCATCACAAACGATAAATTCGGGCTCGCTCGCCAGGGCCCTGGCAATGGAAATGCGCTGACGCTGTCCACCCGAAAATTCATGGGGGTATTTTTCACCGTCGGCCGGCGAAAGACCGACCTGGATGAGCAACTCCTCGGTGCGCTGCGAGATGGCTCTGGCGCCTTTCAGCAGACCAAAGGCCCGGATGGGCTCACTGACAATGGCCGTTACCCGCCAGCGCGGATTCAGGCTGGCGTAAGGATCCTGAAATATCATTGCCATGCGCCGGCGCAGCTGCTCCATTTGGGTCCGGTTGGTGACGGTGGCCACGTCGACGCCTTCAAACTCGATTTTACCGGCTGTGGGGGGGTGAAGGCCCACCACCAGGTTGGCCACGGTTGATTTACCGCAGCCCGATTCTCCTACCAGAGCAAAAGTTTGCCCTTTGCTGATTTCGAAATCAACGCCGCTGACCGCTTTTAAAATCATACGGGGTTTGCCTTCCAGCAGCCGATTGAGCATTGGTTTGGAAACATCAAAAAACCGCTTCAGTCCGCTAACACGGAGCAGGGGCGGCGACTGGGGATTTGACCTTACGTTACTCTCCATTGTTCTCCTCATAATTCCAAATACCGGAACCAGTATTGGAGTACTGGAGTACTGGAGTGTTGGATTCGATTGCGATCGAGTTTTTGTGCATAGGTTTTACAAGCCCAACAATCTGTTGCGTTGATTGGAGGGATATATAGTTTGATAAAAACAACTCTAACATTTTCTGCTATTATTTTTGACCACTCGGCCAGTTAAAATATTTTTTCCAATACTTCGATACTCCATTACTCCAATGCCCCGGATTTTTCGCCGTAGAGCCAGCAGGCCGCTCGTGTCGGATCAGTGTCCAATAAATCCGGCCTCTGCCTGCGGCAACGATCAAAAGCGTGCGGACAGCGGGGATTAAATGGGCAACCCGGCGGAATTTCCGTCAGGCGCGGCATGGCACCGTCGATCTGTGTGAGCAGTTCGGTCCTGTGATGCAGTGACGGTATCGAGCCCATCAACCCCTGAGAATAAGGATGCTTCGGCTCTTTGACGACATCCCGCACATTTCCGACTTCCACCAGCCTTCCGGCATACATCACCGCGACACGGTCTGAAATTTCGGCAATAACTCCCATATCGTGGGTAATCAAAATAACGGCCGTATCGTGTTCTTTACAAAGACGCTTTAACAATGCGATAATCTGGGCCTGGATAGATACATCCAAAGCTGTGGTGGGTTCGTCAGCGATGATCAAGCTGGGATTGACGCACAGGGCCAGGGCAATGACCACCCGCTGACGCATGCCGCCGGAAAACTGGTGGGGATAATGATCGATACGTTTTTCAGCGGCCGGAATGCCGACTTCGTCCAATAGTTTGATGGCATGTTGGCGCGCCTGATGTGAAGCCATATCGGAGTGGGTCAATATAGTTTCCGTCAGCTGTTTGCCAATGGTGTACAGAGGGTTTAAGCTGGTCAGGGGGTCCTGAAATATCATGCCGATTTTTTTGCCGCGCAGGCGCCGCATTTCATGGTAAGGCAGTTGATCAATACGCTGAGCGCCTAAATGGATCTGTCCCGCACCGATGCGACCGGGCGGCTCCAGCAGACCGATAATGGCCTGACCTGTGAGGGATTTACCCGCACCGGACTCCCCTACAATTCCAAAGACCTCACCGGGCATGACATTAAACGATATATCGTCCACCGCCACCAGAATGCCGCGTCTGGTATCAAATTCGATTCGGAGATGCTCAACTTTAAGTAGCGGTTTTGTCATTATTTTTTAAAGCGTTTATGGGTTCAGGGTTTAAGGTTCAGATGTAAAAATGGTTTAAGGTTTAGGGTCTAAGGGATAAGGATTAATGGTAGAAAACTTCGGTGTTTAGGTTTCAAGTGTCAGACCTCCAGAGGTCGATTGACTGACGACAGAAGGAAGTTGGAATAGACCTAACGCCCTTAACCTTACCCCTTATACCATATACCTTAAACCGTGTGCCTTGCACCGTACGCCCTGCGCCTGCTCCTAAGCCCTGTAACTCGAATCTTTGAACCCAGTACCTTTGAACCTCTGAGCCCTCTTTACCTGAGTTTGGGATTCAGCGCATCACGCATCCAGTCACCGAGAAGGTTGACGGCAAGTACCAGGACCGCCAGCGCAATACCCGGAAAAATAACGATCCACCATTCACCGGCAAACAGAAAATCCTGGCCAATGCGGATGAGGGTCCCCAGCGAAGGCCTCGTGGGAGGAGCGCCTACACCGAGAAAAGACAGGGTAGCTTCGGTGAGAATCGCGATGGCCAATCCAATGGTTGCAATGACCAGAACCGGGCCCATCACATTGGGCAGCACGTGCCGGAACATGATGGTGGCACGCTTGCGACCGATGACCCGCGCGGCTTGCACATACTCCTTATTTTTTTCCACCAGGGTCGATCCCCTCACGGTACGTGCGAAGTGAACCCAGTTGGAAACACCGATGGCCAGAATAAGCACCCAAACGGCCAATTCGTCATGGCGTTCATTGGGCAGCAGGCTGCGGACAACACCGTCGATCAGCAATGCAATCAGAATGGCCGGAAAACTGATCTGCACATCCGCAATTCTCATGATAAAGGCTTCGACCGTTCCGCCGATGTAGCCGGAGACCAAACCAAGAGTTATTCCAATAATCATTGCCAGCACCATGGAGGCAAATCCCACGAAAATAGAGATTCTGGAGCCATACAGGATGGTTGAAAAAATATCCCTGCCTTGATCGTCGGTTCCGAGCAGAAACTTGGTCGTTCCATCTTCATACCAGGCCGGCGGCGTGGAGGCGTCCATCAGATCGAGGGATGCCGGATCAAAAGGCGTATGGGGTGCGATGAGCGGCGCTGCAATCGCGGATAACATTAAGACAGCGGTTACGCAGGCCGCGATAACAGTGACCTTGGATTTTTTAAAACTATACCAGATGTCGCTGTCGAAAAATCGATGGAAAGTATCCTGAATACGCGCTGCAATTTTCATATATTTAACCCGCTGCGACGGCCCTATCAAATCTCAACCGGGGGTCCACCACGTGATACAGAAGGTCGACAATCAGATTAATTACCACAAAGAAAAAGGCAATTAAAATGAGGTAGGTGGACATCACGGGGATATCCGCAAACTCAATCGCCTGCAGAAACAGCAGCCCCATACCGGGCCATTGGAACACAGTCTCGGTGATGATGGCAAAGGCGATAATTGATCCGACTTGAAGTCCGGTGATGGTGATAACCGGAACCAATGTGTTTTTCAAGGCATGGCCGAAATTCACCGCGCGGTTGGTCAAACCGCGGGCCCGTGCAAATTTGATATAATCGGTGCGCAGCACTTCCATCATTTCGGAACGCACCAGCCGCATGATCAATGTCAACTGAAACATACCCAAAGTAAAGGCCGGCATGATAACAGCCTTCAAACCACTGGCGGTCAGCAGTCCGGTTGACCACCAGCCCAGCTGGATCACCTCTCCGCGGCCAAAGGTCGGCAGCCACCCCAGGAGAACCCCGAAAAAAAGTATCAATAAAATTCCGATCAAAAAAGTCGGCAAGGCGATGCCGATCAGTGATACCGCCTGAAATACTTTGCTTAGAATCCGGTCCGGATACAGTCCGGTATAAACTCCCATGGGAATACCGACGACTAACGAAAACAGGGCGGCGATCAAACTTAATTCAAGGGTGGCCGGCAGCCGTTCGACAAACAATTCGTTAACGGGGCGACCGAGGCGGTATGAGATGCCAAATTTTCCCTGGAGCGTGTTCCAGGCAAAGCGGCCAAATTGGAATAGGACCGGGTCATTCAGCCCTAGTTCTTCCCGCAGCCGTTCCATGTCGGCTATGCTGGTTTCCTGGCCGACCATCTGGGACACAGGATCACCCACATAACGAAACAACGTGAAAGCAACCAGCGCTACGGTGAGCATGACGATGATCGACTGGAATAAGCGGCGAATGATTAACGCTATCATGGGTGGCCTTAAAATCGTTTAAGCGCTTTTTGGTGCGAATCTAATCCATTAATCACAGTTAGCGGTATTTATTGTATTGGAATATTCCACCATTCCATCATTCCAAAAGTGAGGCAATCATCTGAGCTTCAAATGATCTTTTTTTCTCAACAATTTGTAGAAGTGCCGAGACGAAAAAGCCCGGAATCAAGCTTAAGCGGACCGGATTCCGGGCTGTTGGTTCACTAATTATTACTCGATTATAACGTGACGCCATTTAAACTCATTGTCCGGACGCTGTTTGAGCTGCACCTTGTTGTTGACGCCCCAGGCAAGAGCCTGCTGATGCAGGGGAACGTACGCGACGTCATTGATGGTCATGGCCCAGGCTTGCTCAATCATCGCATCGCGTTTGGCCTGATCGGTTTCGCTATTGATTTTTGCGGTCAGCTTATCCACTTCAGGGTTGCAGTAGCCGCCCAGATTAAACTTGCCTTCTCCGGTATCTTTGGGGCAATGATGTAAAAAATTAAGTGGATTGAATGAATCGAAGCTGCCCGGAGTCCAGCCCAGCAGGTAGAAACTGGTATCGAGCTTGGGCGCCAGTATTTTTCCAAAGTATTTGGATTTGGGTTGGGCCAGCAGGTTGACTTTGACCCCCACTTTTGCCAGCATGGATACCGCAGCCAGACAAATTTGCTCGTCATTGACATAGCGATTGTTGGGACAATCCATGCCGATTTCAAACCCGTCCGGGTAACCGGCTTCAGCCAGAAGTTTCTTGGAAGCTGCCGGATCATAGGCAAGCCGTTTGAATTTCGGGTTTCCGCCGCCGTGCACGCCCGGCGCGATCATCATGGCAGACGGCTCCGACAACCCGCGCATGACTTTCTTTTTGATGGCTTCCGTATCGATGGCCTGGTAAAAGGCCTGACGGACTCTCTTATCCTGGAAAGGATTTTTACCTTTGATATTGGAATACAGCAACTCATCACGGAATTGATCCATTCCCAGAAAAATCGTACGCAATTCCGGCCCGACCAGCATGCGGGTGGCGGCATTGCCATCGACACGCTTCATATCCTGTACCGGAATCGGGTAGGCCATATCGACCTGACCGGATAACAGGGCGGCAACACGGGTGGCGTCATTGCTGATTTGGGTAAAAATAACTTCGGTAACGTTGTGGATTTTGTTTTTATTATCCCACCAATTTGGATTGACTTTGCAGACGGTTTTGACACCGGGTTGTTGGCTGACCAATATAAAAGGCCCGGTGCCGTTGGCATGGCGGGTGGCATAATTTTCTTTTTCCTTGGTGGCCGACTGCGGCAAGACGGCGTTGTGTTTCTCCGTCCAGCTTTTGGACATGATGTACCAGGTGGCCCATTCCACGTGCAGAATCGGATTGGGTGCCTTGGTAATGAAATCCACCGTATGGTCATCCACCTTGACAACCTGGGTGTCGGCCGACAGCCTGACCCTCAAGTCGGAATCGGGATGGCGTACCCGGGTGGCGGAAAAAACCACATCATCGGCGGTAAACGGGGTGCCATCATGGAATTTGACGCCTTTGCGCAGGTAAAAACGCCAGCGGGTCGGTTCCATCACTTCCCAGCGTTCAGCCAGAGCCGGTTCGATCTCAAGATTGGGCCCGCGCCGGATCAATCCATCATAAATGTTGCCGTGAAATCCCAGATGGAACGTTTCATTCAAGTTATAGGGATCCATGGATTGGATATCACCTTGAAAGGCGAATTTAAGTGTTTTCGCTCCGGCGGGTAATGCTAATGCAACCGACAACAGTAGTACCAAGAATAATGTGTTTTTACGCATTGAACTCCCTCCTTCTATTTTGTTAATTTACTGCGTATCACCTCCGATAAATTAGGAGATATATGCCATTGACTAAACAAAGATTTTGAGAAACCCGGCAGTCACAGCTTCCTGCCATAATCCCCCATGAACCCGGTTCAGCAGGGTTTCGAATTCATAAATGGCCGGGCCGGAAAACAGCTGGGGCCCGAATCGGTGCTGGAAAGCTGCTTTTAACCTTAGAATTAATAGAGAAATTCATCGGGTGTGTCAAGGGAAATAAGGCCGATCACTGGTTACGTTAAAGTATCTACAAGACCATTTTCCTCAGAAGGTTTCACAATGAAATCCCAAATCTCAAGCATCAAATTACAAATAAATCTCAAAGTTCAATATTCAATGACCAAAACATCAGAGGTGTATCTCATCATTTGGCAAATACAGGTCTGCCGGTCATGATGCCAATCTTCGCAATTAGAGAAGGAATAATTGTTTGGCCTGCGCCGAACTCCCCTTGAGGCACTCTAAGCCTGAGCTTGTCGGACCATTTGTGATTTGGATTTTGGTGCTTGGGATTTTAATGATTTTCATGGAATATCATTGTCGATGGGGCCTAAGAGAGAAAAAAACTTTAAGGCCATGAAAAATTTTCATAATTACATCGCCGAACTCAGGCAAAAGCGTCTCGTTAAACTTAAAACAATAGGTGAAAACACAAAGGGTGGGAACGATGGTTATCGGTATCGTGTACGACCAGTGTTCGAATTTTAACTGATCGTTTAAATACATGGATACCACTGTGGTTAGCGGCATTCCCCAGAACAGGAGTTTGGCGATCATACTGCGGGGATAATATAAAAACCGTGTAATATAAGATACCTGGCATATAGCGCCAATGATCAGGCAGATTGCAAATGCCGAGAATGTTGTATGGATTGAGAGCTCGATCAGGTCGTTGTTCACGATATTTGATATCACACCGGTTGCTTTAGGATGCAGCATGCTGAATTTTTTGCCACTGTAGGTCATGCGGATAATGTGCCAGAGAATGCTATAAAAATATAACACCAACAGGCTCAATACCGCGGTGCTGATCAAGAGCAGAATGGCCCGGATTGATGTCTCCACAACATCACGGAAATAGTCACGGCTGAATTCATTCAACTTGACAAAAATTGAGCTTTGATTGTTATATCCCATTTATTGTAACCATTGATTATATTCAATTCCGGCTTGACCAGGCAAGGGCGGTTAAGATTATTTATCGGTTTGGCGCCTTAATACTTGAGGAAATGACAAGTCTCAAATGGAATCCTTGCTTAATCCGCTCACAATCTGTCTTCTTCAACTCCATGACACGCCACCTGCGTGCCGGAATTCAGGCGTTTGAGCTTAGGAATTTCACGGATGCAGCGCTCATTGGCATAGAGACAACGGCCGTGGAACACGCAGCCGGTGGGAAGGTCGATAGGGGTCGGGACTTCGCCTTTTAATTTAATGTGCTTCGTTTTTTGGTGACCGAGCTCCGGGATGGCACTCAGCAGGGCCTGGGTGTACGGGTGCCGCGCTGAGTCGAAAAGGATTTTTGTCGGGGCCATTTCGCAAATCGTGCCCAGGTACATGACCGCCACACGGCTGCTGATATGTTCAACTACTGAAAGGTCATGGGTTATAAACATATATGTCAGACCTCGTTCTGCCTGGGCCTCCATGAGCAGGTTGAGGATCTGGGCCTGAATGGATACATCCAGCGCTGAAACCGGTTCATCGGCCACAATAAATTCCGGGTCCACCATCAGCGCTCGGGCAATGCTGATTCGTTGCCTTTGGCCCCCGGAAAACTCGTGGGGATAACGAGTGGTCCAGCTGGGTTCCACCCCGACCTGCTTCATAACTTCGGCGACCTGGTCTTTAACCTCCTGAGATGTTATGGATTTATTGTGAAAGGTGACCGGCTCCTCCAGTGTCCTCCTGACGGTCATGCGGGGATTCAAGGATGCATAGGGATCCTGAAAAATCATTTGCATTTTACTGCGATAAGGCAGCATTTTCTGGGGGGACAGGTTATCAATTCGATTGTTTTGATAGTATATTTCACCGCTGTTCGGCGGATATAATCCAAGAACGACCCTTGCCAGGGTTGATTTGCCGCAACCGCTTTCGCCAACAATGCCGATGGTTTCCTGCGGCATGATGGAAAGGCTGACATCATTGAGCGCTTTAACCGTAGTTCGTCGGCGAACAATACGCTTCTGTTCTATTGAAAGCTGATCCAGCAGCCCACCCGAAATATCAAAGTGCTTTACCAGATTATTTATGGTTAGCAAACTATTGTTGTTTTGCATGATACTTACTATTTATGGGGGATTCGCTTTTTCAGAGTTTCATTTTCGATTTGACCGGCCGTTTTTTTGGCCGGCGGCGGCGCTGAACCCTGAACCTCCATCATTTTACCATATGACATGCAGCCATGCTGGCATAATCCAACTTGCTAAGCAATGCCGGCACTTCATTTTGGCATATCGTACCGCTGATGTTGCAGCGGGGGTGAAAAGCACATCCCGGCGGAATGTCGGTTAAAGTCGGCATCATACCGGGTATTTGATTTAAACGCGATCCGGGCTGAAGACTACCGGGGAGTGCTTTGATAAGCCCTTTGGTATAGGGGTGAGCGGGATTACCAATAACCGACCGGGTGGATCCGAGTTCCACGATTTTCCCGGCGTACATCACCGCAATTCTTTCGGTTACCTGGGATACCACCGCCAGATCATGGGTGATCAGAATAAGACCCATGTTGTCTGATTCGCATAACTCCTGCAGCAGGTCCATGATTTCGGCCTGGATCGTGACATCCAATGCGGTTGTTGGTTCGTCAGCAATAATTAACGTTGGATTGGTCAACAGCGCAATGGCGACAACGATACGCTGCCGCATGCCGCCCGAGAACTCGTGGGGGTACTGATTTAACCGTTTTTGCGGTGACGGTATATGAACTTTACGCAATTTTTCCAGCGCAATATCAAATGCCTCGGCTTTGCTCACATTTTGATGCGCCAGCACCGTTTCGACCATCTGGGTGCTGATGGTAAGCACCGGATTCAATGTCATCATGGGATCCTGAAAAATCATGCTGATCCTGTTTCCACGAATCCGGCGCATCTCTTCTTCGGGCAGCTGATTTAATTCCTTTTCTTCAAACAGGACCTTGCCGGCCGAAATATAGCCGGGCTTGCTTAAAAGATTTATTATCGCAAAGCCGGTCACTGATTTTCCGGCACCGCTTTCTCCAACGATACCCAGGCGTTCGCCTTTGTCCAATGAGAAGTTAACCCCGTTGATAGCGGTCAATTCACCCAGTCGCAAGGTGAATTTAACTTCAAGATCTTTAACTTCGAGTAGATGGCCCATTTAGTTGGTACTTGGTTTTAAGGTTTCATTGATTATTATAATGGCTCTTAATTTAAGCTGTCTTTGCGTCTTTTTTCAGTGTTCAGGTGTCAGGTGTCAGCAACCCGCTGGCTCCCGAGGCAGTCAGTTTGATCGAAGAGAAAATCCCCTCTAACTCCCTTTAGAAAAGGGGACGATGACGAATTTTTCAACCCTTATAAAGCTTGGGATTTAATACATCCCGCAGCCAATCCCCCAGAAGGATTATAACCAGTATCACAATTACCAGCAGAATCCCGGGAAAGAAGGTGATCCACCAGGATCCGCTGAAGATATATTCGAATCCGGCACGAATCAGAGACCCCAGAGAGGGTTTGGAAATGGGCATACCCAATCCCAAAAACGAAAGGGCGGCCTCACTCATGATCGCATTGGCAACCTGGATGGTGGAAATAACCAGAACCGGAGTCAGGGTATTGGGCAGGACGTGGCGAAACATGATCCGGCTGCGGTTGATACCGATCACCCGGGCGGCCTCCACGTACTCCTTATTTTTTTCTCCGAGAACCGAAGCCCGGACGGTCCTGGCGTAATGGGGCCATTGCGATAATCCAATGATAATGATCAACAGCGGCTCAGCCAGATCTTCATAGCGCCCGATACCAAACGCCAGTTTGAAGATAGCCATGGCGAAGATCGCCACGATCAGGTAGGGAATTGAAAATTGGATATCTGCCAATCGCATCAAGAAGGAATCGAGCTTTCCGCCAAAAAAACCTGATATAAGGCCGACCAGGATCCCGACGAAAGCCTGGAACAACACCGCACCAACCCCGATCAGCAGAGAAACCCTCAATCCGAAAATCATCGTACTTAAAAGATCCCGGCCCTGGATATCGGTCCCCAACAGGAACATTTCACTGCCACCCTCCATCCATGAAGGCGGGATTTCAGCATCCATGATATCGAAAGTTGCGGTATCGTAGGCATTGTAAGGTGCGATAACCGGTGCCAGCATGCTGATGACAGCCAACACCACGAGAACCGCAAAGCTTGAAATCGCGATGGGATCGCGCTTAAAACTATACAGCATGTAGGATTTTTTGAATCGATTCCAGGCTTTCATTTCGTTCCTGCAATTCGTACCATCGGGTTAACATATCCATAGACGATATCCACGACGGTATTGACGACCACGAAAATCACGCCCACCAGCACCAGGTATGCGACCAGAAGGGAGGTATCCGAGCGTTCGACGGCTTCCAGGAACATAAATCCCATTCCCTGCCATTGAAAAACGGTTTCTGTTAAAATTGTAAATGCAAACAAAATTCCCACTTGAACGCCAAACACGGTAATTACAGGAAGCAGGGTGTTTTTAAATGCATGCAGGTACCAAACGCGCCGGCGATGCAGTCCCTTGGCCCAGGCAAACTTGATATACTCGGTTTCCAGCACTTCCATCATCTCGGCCCGGACCAGACGGATAAAAAGTGGCATCATAATCGTAGAGAGGGATATGCTGGGTAAAATCAGGTGCTTCAAACCATCGATGGTAAAAAAGCCACTTTCCCATCCCCAGATATTGACCGTTTCCCCCCGGCCGTAGGACGGCAGCCAATTCAATTCTACCCCAAATAAATAAATCAACATGATGGCCGTCAGAAACACCGGCGTGGCCACACCGATGGTGCTGACCGCCATGATAACGCGTGAAAGCCAGCTTCTGGGATAAATGGCGGAAAAAATACCCGCCGGAATGGAGATGACGATCAGGATTAAGGCCGTCACGATGACCAGTTCAATGGTTGCGGGAGCTTTGGATGCGATGACCTCCAGGGCCGGTTTCTTGTAAAAGAAAGACAGCCCCAGGTCACCCTGGCAGGCCTTTTTTACAAAGCGATAATATTGAATATAAAACGGGTCATTCAAACCCAGCTGGTCCCGGATGACCGCGCGTTCGGCCGGTGTGACCCGTTCTCCCACCAGGTCCCGCACCGGATCACCCATCTGGTGCTGGATCACGAATCCCACCATGCCGATTACCAGCATGACCAGGATGGCTTGAATGATACGTCTGATGATAAATGCGAACATGGGTATTTTGTGTTGTCGGTGGTGTGCTGTGTTTGGTATTCAGTCATGGGGACCAGAGGCATCTTCTATTGACTGAACTCAAATCACAAAATACGTTTATTCTACTATTTGCCCGATACCGCCGCGGGGCATAAAATTGGGGCAGGGCGTTCCGTATAATAACGCATACCTGCCCCTATTGTCTTATCAGATTTACGTCTTTTGCAGTCTGTTGCATCACTATCAGGTGCTATCCGGCTTTTTTTCGACATCCAACTGACTGCAGACAATTGACAATTTACTTATACACCAGATCACCAAAATACGGGAAGTTCATGGTGTTGACAATGTGCTTGATGCCGACCTTATTTTTACCGGCATAGGAATGGTTCTGCCAGTGAAACGGGACAAATGCGGCCTCATCAGAAAGGATTTTTTCAATATCCTGCAGTATCATGGTCCGCTTCTTCAAATCCGTCTCGGTCTGGGCCGCCATGGTCAGCTTGTCAATTTTGGGATTGCAATAATTTCCGCTGTTATACTGACCGTAGCCGGTTTCCTTGTTGGGGCACATGGCCAGAAATTCGGAAAAATTACCCGAATCTTCCGTATCCGAGTGCCAGCCGATCATTTGAATATCAGCCGCCTGAGCATCGAATTCATCCCAGTACTGGGCCTTGGGCATGGTCTGTAAGTTCACTTTGATTTTAATTTTTGCCAACATGGAAGCGAATGCTTCAGCAATTTTTTCGTCGTTGACATAGCGATTGTTCGGCGCAATCATGGTGCACTCAAACCCGTTGGCCAGACCGGCTTCTTTCATCAGGGCCTTGGCTTTTTTCAGACTGTAGCGGGGCTCGAGGGCCGGATTGTGTCCCATATAGCCTTTGGGACTCTGTTGACCGGCCGGCGTAGCCGTGCCTTTCATGATCTTTTTGGCAATCCCCACATTATTGACGGCATGCACAATTGCCTGCCGCACCCGCACGTCCGCAAGTTCCGGACGCCGCTTCTGGTTTAGCTGAACCGTAATGATTCGACCGCCGGAGTAGGTTACTAGCTTGACTTTTTTATCACTGCGGATTCTCTTAAAATCCTGCGGCGGCACCGGAGAAATAAAATCCACGTCGCCGGAAAGCAGTGCCGCCACTCGCGTGGCATCTTCCTTGATCGGGGTCAGGACTATTTTATCCACATTGCCGGGGGAATTCTTGTCCCAGTAATCGGCGAATCTTTCAAAAACATACTTTGCGCCTTGTTCCCATTCGACCACTCGATAAGCACCGGTACCGGATTCGTTGTGGAGTGCAAAGGAAGGACCGACTTTTACGACCGCATCTTTGGGCTGGCCGGTGGCATCCGTGCCGGAGTAGAATTTACTGTCCAACGGGAAGATATAGGTGGCCATGTTGATCAGCAGGGCATAGGGTTTTTTGGTTTTAATATCAACGGTGTAATCGTCGACAATATAGCAGCCGTCGAAGGGCGTGAAAAGTCCCTTAAAATCCGCACTTTTATAGAAGCGCTCAAAGGTGAATTTGACGTCTTTGGCTGTAAAAGGATTGCCACTATGAAATTTAACGCCTTTGCGCAGATAAAAACGCATGGTCAATTCATCGATGCGCTCCCATTTTTCAGCCAGACGGGGTTCAAAATGCATGTCCTGGGCATAGCGTACCAGCGGATCGAAAACCCAGTGTGAATACTGCAGCATGCCGCCGGACAGCTGCACCTGGGGGTCCTGTGACACCGGACCTGCATCCAATCCGACTTTAAGAGTTTTGGCACCTGCCAGGGCGCCGATAGACAGCACCATCAGGATGGTTAAACAAAAAATAAATGTTTTTTTCATAACGATCTCCTTTCTTTTCTTTACTTCGCTTTTGGTTATTATTTCCCCCAACATGAAGCAGTTACTTTGCGAACGGTCCAAGAGGTTCATAAACGGCAATTCGCTCAGGATACGTCCTACTAGAAGGGTATAATGGATTTATTGATATCGGTCAAGAGGAGAACCTAGAACGTTTCCGGCGGGAGCAGCTAGCTGTATCAGGATGGCACCGCTAAAAACTGAATGCTCTGAGTCACTATTCCGCCGGTAACGGAAAGATTCAAGGCATCCCGTACCCGACACGGGATGGCGGTTAAATCGCCGCGTTATTGATTGCGGCACCGACCGGGGGCGGGTGCCCTGGCATTTTAGTACAGCCGCCTATTGCAGATTCAGGTTAAGGATTGTCCACCAGGGTGGCCATGACGGCTGCGATAACCGCTTCAACTGCGGCTGCAATACCCATTTTCCCGGTGTTGATGGTCATATTGTAATGAATAGGGTCGGTTATGTCGGCATTGAAAGAATGTCTTATGAACGCTTTGCGACGTGATTCCCGCCGAATGACACGGCGCTTGGCTTCTTCGGTAGTCGCCCGGTATTCAAGCGCCACATTGCGAACTCGCATTTCCATGGGTGCGATGACACGCACGCTGAATATATCATCGGCCGGCAGGATAAAATTTGCGCCCCGGCCCACGATTACCGCACGGCCGTGTTTGGCAATCGTACTGGTGACTACCAGAAGATGCTTGAGGTAGGTGTCGGGGTGAATATATTGGTCTTCCATCAGAGAGGATATGAAATCCTTTACCCCGCTGAGACGTTCTTTTTCAAGGGCAAGGATTAACGGTTCGGATTTGACGTGAACCTTGAACCCCTGAACGGTTGCGTTTTATTTTGATGACGCACTGGACATGAAGGCATCGATAAATCTCTGGTTATCCGCCTCCGTAATTTTTTCCGGCAACAATTTTGTGGCCAGGGTGATAGCGGCATCAATGATCTCTGATTTTAGCTCCTGGCGGGCTTCTACGATGCGGCTGTTGATTTTCTGTTGGGCACTTTGGAGCAGTATTTTGCTTTCCTGCTCTGCTGCTTCAATAATCATTTGCCTGTTTTTTTCGCCCTGCGCGACGATTCTCTTTTTTAAGTCTGATAGACGATTCTGGCTGTTTGCAAGCTGTTTTTTACAATCAGCAATTTGGCGGAGCATCTCATCTTTTTCAGCTTCCAAACCGCCGATTTCATCGGCGATATCCTGTTGCTTGCCGGCTAAAAATTTCTTGATGGGCGCGCGGGAAAATTTAATCAACAGGAAGGCCAGAATCAGAAAATTAACCCATCGCATGACCAGGTCGAATATGGGACGCCAATCGCCTGGATTATCTGCCGCCAGGACTTCAAAAGCCGACAGATGAAGCATGATTAGACAGGTTAAAAACCAGCTGCCTGCCAGTAATATTTTTTTCACGTATTTCACAGGTGCTGCCTCCGGTCTGTGATTTTTTCAATGATATTCAGAGCCAGGGCTTCCGATTCTTTTTCCACGGCCTTTCTTTCTTTAGCTATGCGGGCCTCAATTTCTTGTTGGACCTTTTGCCTGTCAGCGGTGATCTGCTTTTTGACCGATTCAAAAATTTCCTTTGCCTGCTGACTGCCGGTAGCTTCAAGGTTATCCTTGAGCTCCAAGGCCTCTTTTCTGGTGGCGGATTCCTGCTGCTGGATTTGGCTGGTAATTGAGTCTACCTCTTCCTGGGCCTGAGTGATATCCCGTTTAACCCGCTCGATATGAATGTCCCTGTCAGACATCACATTTCGCAGGGGACGAAACATGATTCGATTGATCACGAATAAAAATATCAGAAACCCGATGACTTGAACAATCAGGGTTTCATTGATGCTGATAAGCGCTACGTTGCTGATGATTTCCATGGGACCCAATCCAGATAGCTTATTTAGTTGGGCGATCGACGCTCAACTAAAAGTTATTTGTCATTGGTTATTTGTTATTCGAAATGATGATCATCTATTTTACTGATATTGCATCAAATAATAAGACATCAGATATCAGTCCGTTTTTTACGATTAACTGATAACTAACAGCCAGTAACTCCCAATCGACTATTTGACCAACTTTAGACGACAAACAATAACAGCAAGGCGATAACCAGAGAATAGATTCCGGTCGACTCTGAAACCGCCTGCCCCACCAGCATGGTCCGGGTTAACAGGCCGGCTTCTTTAGGATTTTTACCAATCGCTTCACAGGCTTTGGCTGCTACCATGCCCTCACCGACCCCGGGTCCTATGGCGCCCAGTCCCATTGATATACCAGCACCGATAAATGCTGCTGCTTTTACGATATCCACACCTTCAATTGCCATTTTTTCCTCCTTAATTTTATCTATCGCCGAAGGCGATTGGGGGTTCCAGGCTTTTATCCGGAAAGCCTGGAAAATAATATCCAGTTTATCCTGTAAATCCCGTCAAAAAATAAAATAGAATCCATACATATTACACCACAAATATCAGTACCAGGCTCACTACCATGGCATAAATAGCCGTGGATTGCGAAACCGCCTGTCCCACCAACATGGTCCGCATTAATTCTCCGGCATGCTCGACATTTCTGGCTACCCACCTGACCGCACCTTCGGCGGCCATACCGTTGCCGATCCCCGGACCGATACCGCCAAATCCCATACAGATCCCGGCGCCCAAAAGTGCCATGGATGCGCTCAGGGTGGTTGATTCGGGATATGATTTGAACATCAATATGAAGCTTACCAGCAGCCCGAAGATGGCAGGCGTCTGGGACACCGCCTGTCCGACCAGCATGATAGTCGTTACATTTGCTGCGGTTTTGGGCTGCCTGGCAATGCCTTCGCAGCTTGCCCCGGCAGCCAGTCCGCCTCCGTACCCGGAGCCGATGGCGGCTAGTCCCATGCTCAAGCCGGCTCCAAGATAGGCCGCCCACGTCGGATAAAGCGGGGCATTTCCAAAATTCAGGAACATCAGCATCAGGGACACCACCATGGCGAATATGGCCGGTGTCTGGCATACCGCCGATCCGATGAGCATATTGGTGGTCAACTGAGAGGTTACGGCCGGCTGCCTGGCAATTCCAAAACAGGCCTGACCGCCCGGGTACCCCGACCCGACCCCCGACCCGATGGCACCCAGGCCCATACAGATGCCGGCACCCAACAGGGCGGCAGCTTTCAAAAGGGTGGGCACGGGAACATCCAGAAAAAGCAGCAGGATGGCGATTACCAGGGCAAAGATTGAGGCCGATTCGGCCACCGCCTGTCCCACCAGCATATTTTTGAAAATATCGGCTGAAATTTTGGGGTTGCGTGAAACCGCCGCATTGGCCTGGGCCGCTGTATATCCCTCGCCAATTGCCGCACCGATAGCGCCAAGTCCCATTGCCAGGCCGCCTCCGGTGTAAGCAGCCACTTTCACCATTGTTTCAATATCAAAAGTCATCTATTATTTTACCTGAACTGAAATGTATACAACCGTGAGCATGGTAAACACAAAGGCCTGAATGGTGCCAACAAAAAGACCAAAAAATGCGTATAAGAACGGCGGCAGAACAATGTTGTAAGTCAAAGAGGAAACCACCAGGATGATAATTGATCCCCCCATGATGTTTCCGAACAATCGAAAGGAAATAGAAACAATCTTGGCAAGTTCACCAATCACATTCAGCGGCATCATGAAAAATATCGGTTGAAAATATTCTTTAATGTAGGCTTTAAATCCCTTGGACTTGATACCGGCATAATGTGCAATAGCAAATCCCATAATGCCCAATCCCAGGGTTGTGTTAAGATCCTTGGTCGGCTCTTCCAGGTGGGGAATTATTCCTAACCAGTTGGAAAAAAGCAGAAACATAAACAGTGCGCAAACAAGCGGGGCATAGGTTTTGGCCAAATCTTTGCCCAGCGCATCCTCGCTAAGCTCATAGAGCAGTTTTACAATCAGTTCCCCCAGTGCCTGGATCGGTCTGGGCAGTATATCCTTTTTGTTGCTTGCGAATAGACCAAACACAATCAGCACCGCAAATACAATCCATGTCATTGCGATGACTTCAAGATTTATGGTTATGTTGTGCCCCAAAAAAGGAATGATAAGCTGATGTAATTTTCCTAAATCGCCCATAGTCGTTTCTCCAGCATTTTAATTGCTGATGCTCTAAACCTCTTTTTCCCGGTTTGATAAAATAAGTCTGAAAATATGATCGGCAAGGATTACCAATTGGATCATAAAAATTCCCACTATTGCAGCTACCATATCAAATTGATCAAATTTAACAGCGACTACAATCGGGACCGCCAATAAAACGTATCGAAAAATTATTGAACCCAGCGAAAGAAGAAAGGTTTTTCTTTTTGATTTGCCCAGGCGCAGGGGAAGCGTTTGGCCGATGAGTATAAAATTGATCACACTGAAAACGGTGCCCAGTATCAAGCCTTTGGCCACATCTTTTTGTCCGGCCAAAATAAAACAAAGCCCGATAGCAATGGCAATCCAAATTGCCCTGGAACCGTATTTTTTCTGTGTTTGTTTAACGGACTCCATTCCCTCGATTTTCGCGGTCGTTGCCCTTGTCCTCGATTACCTCCATAATTTGACGATAGACGGTGACCCCGCCGCCAATTACACCTAAAATGGTGAAGATCGTCACAAAAATTCCTTTAAGTCCCAACCACTTGTCTATATACAATCCCACAAAAAAACAAAATACGATGCATCCCGCCATGGTCAGGCCGATTTGCATTATAATGGAAAGATTTTCAGCCCATGCCCGGTTCTTTTTATAATTAAAAAACATTGCTATTTACCAATTATTAATTTCGTGTGTCAAGGGTGAATTCCATGACTCAATTATTTTTTAGTCTAAAAATTTCCATTGCCATGGTTAAAATGAAAACCGGGCCATGGGCTTTGGAGCTGATAACCGGAGCTTTCAGAGCTGATAGCGTATAGGCCATGGTCCTTGCTGCCCACATATATGGTCCCGTCGTTACCAATCCCCGGAGATGAACTGACCCCATCGTTTGTTCTAAACCGCCACTTCAGTTCGCCACCCGGAGCGATCGCATACAGGTGATGGTCGTCGCTGCCGATATAAATGGTGCCATCTTGACCGACGGCAGGCGAAGAGGAAATTTTATCTTCGGTCCTAAACCGCCATTTTCGATTTCCGTTTTTTGTCAACGCATACAGATGGTGGTCCCAGCTGCCCACGTAAATCGTGCCATCCTTGTCAATCGCCGGAGAAGAAGCTATGACATCACCGGTTTTGTAACGCCACTTCAGGCTACCGTCATTGTTGACGGCATACAGATGATGGTCCCAGCTGCCAACAAATACGGTGCCGTCTCTTCCGAGGGCAGGGGATGACTGTATCCAAGAGCCGGTCTTGAAGGTCCACCGCAGGCGGCCGCTTCGCTCGATGGCATACAAACGACCATCCCAGCTGCCGACATAGACCGCATGATCTCTGCTCAAGGCCGGCGAGGAAGATACTTTGTACTCTGTTTTAAAGCGCCATTTCAAACTTCCATCCTTTCGGACAGCATAGATATAGTTATCATAACTGCCGAAATAAATCGTGCCGTCATCATCGACGGCCGGCGACGATATGATAGGTTGTTTACCCATGGCCCTGAACTTCCACTGCAGGACTTTATCCGGTTCGATGGCATATAAATGATGGTCCCAACTTCCGACATACACCACACCGTTCGCACCGACGGCCGGAGTCGACTGAACCCAAAATCCGGTTTCGTATTTCCACCGGCTATTTCCGTCCGGTGCAATGGCGTACAGGTGTTCGTCCTGGCTGCCAATAAAGATTGTACCTCCGGAGGAGATTACCGGTGAAGAGAGGATTTGACCTGCCGTCGATATTTTCCACCTGAGACTACCCGGTTGGGCATTTGCGACGGCGCCGGATCCCGGAATTAAAAACAATATGAGGAAGACTAAATAATGTTTCGGATTCATGTTGTCCAATTCAGATAGAAATTGATCCAATGGAATTAGATTTTCAAAAACAAAAAAATTGAAAAGAGCACGAGTGACATCAAGACCCCAAATCCAATGGCCTTGGGAGTCAGGCGCACTTCAATGTTCGGGTTACGTATGATTACAATAAAGGTGCCGGTGATTTTCATGATTTGTTTGTCCAGGAATTCCCCTAAACTAACCAAGGGTCCCTGGCAAAAATGTATGAATAATTTCCCGGGAATCCTGGCAAACCAGTCCGTATCGAGGGTATAGGTTGGATAGCCCTTCACCAGTTTTCTCAAAAACCAAAATCCTAAAAATGAGAAAATAAACATTTGCGTGATTGAAAACACGCGGGTTGCAGTAAATGGTACGAATTCGACCGGATATGGCAGCATATCGTACAGGATCTTCGGATAAACACCCAGAAAGACACACAAAAAGGCTAAAATACCCATACCGATCAACATATGCACAGGCGTATTAATTGCTGAATCTTTTAATTTTGTTCGGATTTCGGGCGGAGGTTCCTCGCGACCCTGGAGCCAGATGTTCCAGGGGAGTTTAAGCCCGGTATGAAGAAAGGTCCCCACGGTAGCTCCCTCCAGCAAAAGGTAAATGATGGGTCTTTGAATGAATTCTGCTGCTTCGATTGTCATAGTCTTGCTGACAAAGCCATTGAATAACGGAAAGCCGGAGATGGAAAAGCCGCCGATCATATAAAGCCAGAATGCAATGGGCATATATTTGTATAGTCCGCCAAGTTCATTAAATTTCGCCGTGCCGACCACTACCAGGGCACACCCTGCGCCCATATACAGCAAGGCGTTATAAATAATATGACACAATGCATGCGAGGCGGCGCCATTTAAGCCCATTTCAGTTCCCATCCCGACACCGGCAACCATATACCCGATCTGGGAGATTATATGATAAGAGCAAAGCCTTCTGCCGTCGTTTTCAAGCACCGCCAAAAATAAAGCAAACACCGCCTGGATGGCTCCCATCCACATCAGCAGCGGGACGCCGGAGAAAGTGGTAATTAAGCAAAAAATAGCCGTCTTGGTTGTAAAAGCGGTCATATAAATAGAACCGCTGGGTGTCGCCTCAGAGTATGAATCGGACAACCAGGAGTGAAACGGCGTGGTGGCTGAATTGATAATGAATCCCAAGAGCATGAGATTGGATCCCAGGTATTTCCCCCCCCAACCCCAGGGCATATGGGCAAATTCAATGGATCCGCTTTGATGTACGTGAATCAAAATGCCGGCTAAGATGCAAAGGCCGCTAAAATGATGCCACAAAATGTAACGAATGGCGGCGCGCATGGCTTTTCTTGTCCCGCGGAATAAAATCAGGAAAAATGGGGCCCAGGACATGATTTCGAGACAAAAGAAAAGGGTAAACAGGTCACCGGCAAATACGGCACCGAGGGCGCTGCCCGCGTAGATCATGGCTGCTACATGTTCCCAATCATTTTTTACCCCCAGCGCATAGATATTCATACAAAATGCGGCGATAACGTAAACGTATCCAAACAGCATACTCAGTTTGTTGATTCTGACAATGTCCAGTGTGTATTGCAGAAACGGGACATTCCCCTTATGGAGCGCAGCGGGCCAGGGGGGAACGGCGCCGAATACACCCGTGGTGGTTGCCACCAGGATTGCCAATCCGGCCATGGGAAGTAAAAGAAAGTAGGCCTGTTTTGCCCGTCTCCATGGGATAAACGGTATGAGTAATCCGCCGAGACAGATAACCAGCCCGGGATGGACCCAGCTAATCAATTCGATCACCTCGATTTTTCCTGATAATAATCCTCGTCAACGACAATAAGAATACCCATTGCTTTCGCTATTAGAATGAGCAGCATACAGCCGAACAGTCCGAATATGGCGAAAAATTGCGGCAGGTACTGAAATGAAAAATGATAATGAAAGACATGTAGATAAAGCCAGAAAAAATCCAAAATTAAGCTCACCACCATACAGACAAAGTAGAGCCGCCAGAACAGCTTTTTGGGATATGTTCTTAGTTTGTTCATGCTCAGATGCCTCCGAAAATATTTTTCACGGCCGTTTTAGCCAAATCGTAGATGCTCAAGGTGTTAGGGAATAAACAAAGAAAAATGGAAAAAATGGCGGTAAATGCCAGGGGAACGATCATGAACAGGTATAAAGGGTGCTGGATCTCGATGATGTGTTTTTTTTCAGCATAGACCTCAACTTTCTCTTCTCGATCATTTCCAAGCGTTTCGGCTACCGGCATCTTACCGAAAAAGGCGGTTCGAATTACAGGAAAGAAATAAAGGACGTCTAAAATAGATCCGACAAAAATAATCAATAAAAAAAAGAGATGGCCCGATTCAACAGCGCCTAACGCAACATGCCATTTGCTGATAAATCCGGCTAATGGGGGAGCTCCAGCCATGCCGAAGGCGCCGATCAAAAAGGCGCCCAGGGTAATTGGCAATACTCTGCCCAGCCCTGCCAGTTCGTTGATCGTCTTTTTGCCGGTGATTGCTGCTATCGCGCCGGCACATAAAAATAGCGTGATCTTCATAAAACCATGAAAGGGAATGTGAAGCATGGCACCTGTGATTGACATGGGACTTAGGAGGGCGACTCCCAAAATGATAAAGGAAAGCTGGTTGATGGTAGAATAGGCCAGCATTCTTTTGAGGTTGTTTTGGCCGATGGCAAAAAAATTGGCAACGATGATGGTGAAGGCCGCGATAGCGGCGAGCACCAACCCCAGACCAAGGGTGTGCATCAGCTCTATGCCGTATATATGACAGACAATCCTAATGATGCCGAAAACACCCGCTTTGACTACAGCAACAGCATGCAAGAGCGCGCTGACCGGTGTGGGCGCAACCATTGCAGTCGGTAGCCAGGAATGGACAGGCATCCAGGCGGCCTTGGCGAATCCGAGCAAAAAACAGAAAAATACGATTTGCAAGGTGACTTTCGAGGTATGGCTCAGGGCCGGTTTTAAAATTCCTTGATAGCTGAAGTCTGTGGTTCCGACCAAAAAATACGTCATTAATATTCCGATGAGGAAAAAAACCCCGCCGGTAAGCAAATAGGCCAGATATTTATGACCGGCGGCTATGGCTTCCGGTGATTCCTCATGGGCGACCAAAGGATAGGTGGAAATGGTCAATATTTCATAGAAGATGAACATGGTGACCAAATTGGCTGAAAGCGCTATTCCTATGGCGCCTAGCAAAGCCAGAGCAAATGAGAAGTAATATCGCGTCTGTGCATGCTCATTTAAAGACCGCATGTAACCTATGGAATAAATAGACACTAAAATCCATAGAACTGATGAAGTCGTGGCGAAAATGAGGCCCAAGGCATCTGCCCTAAGCGCAAACTCAATGTTGGGGAAAAGATCAAACCAGGTGGATTGGATCGGGCCGTGCTCCAATACGACGGAAGTCATAGAAAGCACTGAATAAAAAAGGCCGGCGCTGCCCAGCAGCGTCCAGGTTTCCCTTATATTGGGCCGCTTCCCGGAAAGTAAAATGAGCAGGGCAACGATAGCGGGACATATAATCGCCCAAATCGGTCTAGCCGCTATGGAAAACAAGTCCGTCATCAACTCACTCGTAGGCATTTGGAGGTTCAGAGTCCCATGGGAACAGTAAAGGCAATTACCTTATTCACGATGACCTGGTTAAAAATACCAACCAACACGATGACAATGGCCAGAACAAACGCAGGCAACAACATGCTGAGCGGGGCTTCACCGGTACGAGGGTCATCCGCAGACCCTTTGTCATCCGCTACCTTTTTTTGGGCATGAACAAAAAGGCCTTTGTCAAAAATCCTGAAAAATAAGGCCACATTAATCAAGGTGCTCACCAGCAAGGCAGCTACAAAACCCCACTGGTGGGCTTTTATTCCTCCTAAAAGCAAATACCATTTGCTGAAAAACCCGCATGTCGGCGGTACACCGATCACCGCTAAAGCTCCAACGGTAAATATGAAGGCCGTGATTGGCATGGTCCTGAAGATGCCCTTAAAATCAGCAATACGATGCCCATTGGTTTTGTACATAAGCAGGCTCGCCACCATAAAAAGGCAGGCCACCATCATGGCATCATTTACAATATGAAAAATTGCACCTTTTAGGGCGATGGTGTTCGCCACTCCGATTCCCCCGAAAATATATCCGATTTCAGCGATGATGACATAAGACAGCATGCGTTTAAAATCGCTTTGGGACAGGGCCATGACGGCACCAAATAAAATGGCCAACGTACCGAACCATACCATGACATCATTCACCCGCAGCATTGAGATCGGAAATTCCGCTCTATAAACGGTGAACATTATACGAATGATGACATACGCCATCACCTTGGTCATTAAAGGTGCAACAGCGGCGCTGACAGCAGACGGTGCATAGGTATAGGCATCCGGTAGCCATCCGTGTAAAGGAAAAAGCGCCATCTTTATGCTCAAGCCGATTAAAATGAATGCAAATCCGACCAAAACTGTTTTGAAATGATAGAGCTTGGGGAGTAATTGTGAAAGGTCCGCCATGTTTAACGAGCCGCTCGCGATATACAAATAGCCCACCCCCAGAAGGTAAAAACTGGCGCCAACGGTGCCGATGACGATGTAACGAAAGCTGGCGTAGGTTGCTTTCTTTTCCCCCATGGCGATGAGCGCATATCCCGACAGGGAGGCTACTTCCAGCAGTACAAAAAGATTAAACAAATCGGCGGTTATGCATATGCCCAATAGACCGGTGATCAGCAAAACAAAAAGACTCCAAAATAAAGCGGTTTTTTCCGGTAGTTCCCGCTCCACACTTTTTTTGGCATGAACGGTCGCCAGCAGACTTAGCACTGAGACTAAAACCAGCATGACTGCGTTGAGATGGTCGATCCGATATTCGATACCCCAGGGAGGTTTCCACCCTCCCAGCCAGTAGGAAATGGTTCCATTGACGATGACCGAATTCAGAATACCAACCGAGGATAATAGGCAGATGGACATCGCCGCCAGCGCCAGGGGATAGGATATTCTTTTGTTCCACCAGCCGGTAAAAAAGATTACAAATGATGTTAACAGAGGCGCAATAACAATGATTACCGGTAAATGCTGTACCATTTTTTATAGTCACTCAAATTTCAATCGTCAGCAATCAGTTGTCAGAAAAAATGCCCTAAGGGCCTAAAACAATCTGCTTATTTCCGGGTGATGCCTGATCGTTTTAATGAACTGCTCCGTTCGGATGTTATACCGCTTTTTCATAATGCGTAAAAGCCGCTGGCTCATAATGAATCCCAGTGAGTGATCTTTTTCGAAAAGCGTCTTTATTTTTTTATCTCGAAATGAGAATACTTCGCACGCCTCGGCGCAGATGGCGTCTGTGGTAAAAAACTCTTCATCCAGCATTGCCGACCATCCAAACGAATAGCCCGGCTTGATGGCACTCACGGATACGGTGATCTTATCAGTAATTCTCTGTTCAAGAAGCACTTTACCCTGTTGTAACATGAAAAAGCGCTCGGCTTTATCTCCCTGTCGGAAAATGTATTCATTTTTATCGAAATGCAGTAATTCAGTGATGGGGAGCAATTGGTCGAGCATTTCATCGGTCAGGTACCCCAGCATGACAATTTGCTTTAAATCTTCTCTGGATATCATATCAGATCCTTATCAGGTTTTTCTGACAACATGTTGTATGATACTGAAGGTTTCAGGTGTCAGCGCTGCCGCAGGCTGCCGAACCGGCCAGTTTGATCGAAAAAGAGGCTCCTCGTGGCCTAACAGCGAACCGCAGAACCGCAGAATATCGAATGTCGAATGTCGAAGGGTGGAATCGCTGCGCTTTGTCTTTTTTATAAAATAGATAGAATACATTACTTCGACATTCGATATTCGCTTTTTTATTTCTCTAATTTGTCGTCTCTAAGCCGGGGAAGGATTTCATCCTCTTCCAGAGTGTCATATTCCTTGTAGATTTTAATGGCCAAAGACAGCGCCACGCCGAGTGTCGCAACAGCCACAACAATGGCTGTCAGCATTAGAACGTGGGGCAGCGGATTGATGTATCGTACGGCCTGAATCGCAGTCTGGCCGGAATCATGTGCGTGCTCAATAATAGGAATGGTGGCGTTTTTTTTGGCTCCGATTGAAATAAAGAACAGGATAATCGACGTCTGCAGGATGCTCATGCCGATGATTTTTTTCATAAAGTTTTTCTTGATAATGATTCCGTACAGGCCGATCATCATCAGCAGGATATAAACCCAGTAGTTGACTCTGGAGATAAAGATAGCCAGTACCTCATCCATTCCTATAAACCTTCGTCCTGTCGGCCGGCCGATGCCAGATTGTAGTAAAGAACCACCATGACGGCCATCACGGCGATGCCCACTCCGATTTCGACGATCAGAATACCGTGGGAACGCGCACTTACCGGATCAACACCAAGGATATTCGATAACGCGCCGTAATCCAGGTAGTTCTTTTCATAGAGCATGCAAAGGGCTCCGGTTAGAGCATAGATAACAACCCCCAGGACGCATAAAAATGCGGTTAATCGCTCACCCATGCGCCTGATGGCCGATCTCAGATCATATGCGATGGCAAAAAGAATCATCGACGCTCCCAGAATAACGCCTCCCTGGAATCCTCCTCCGGGGCTGTGATGCCCGTGGGCAATGACATAGAGAGCGAATATCTGAATAAAGGGTATGATCAGCCGGCATGTGGTCTTAACGATTAAATCATAGGGGATCCAGGCGGTATCGATGCGTTCAAAATCGCTCATTTTTTCGGGGAACTTGCCTCCTTTTTTGATGCGCAGGGTTATGCCGGTTGGAATGTGGCGGTAGAGCCGGGTTTCCGGTTCGATGAGCTTAGAGGTTCTCAGTAGAAAGATACAGGCGATTCCCGCCGTAAAAATGACGATGGTTTCAAACATGGTGTCATAGCCGCGATAGTCGGCCAGCACGGAGGTAACGATATTCGGAACTGAGGTGTCTGCTATGGTGTTTTCAATGTAATAGGGCGATACATGGCTGCTGGCCGGCGAGTGCGGGTCACCCCAGAGCGGGAAATCAAGGGAACAATATATTAAAAGGCCTCCCAAAAAAACGACCAGAATTAATCCGATGGCTTTCAATCTTTGGACCTCCTTGAGGTTTGAAAAACGGCTGCTACAAACAGGACGGTGCTGATGCCGGCCCCCACCGAGGCTTCGGTAAAGGCCACATCGACCGCGCCCATGATGGCCCATAATAGACACATCATGAAACTATAGGCGCCAAACAGGATAGCGGCACTTAAAAGGTCTTTTATGGTCAATGCGGCGATGCCGCAGATGACTACAATCAACAATATGATAAATTCAATCTGCCAAATCATTCGTCTACATGTGGCTCCTTTTTCCATGGGGTCAATCCCGCCCTGATACCGGCATCGATAATGGCATGGGTGGCGGTGGGACTGGTGATAAAGACAAAAACGACAATAAGAATGATCTTTATTGCAGTGAGCAAGCTCGCCGTGCCGATCGAACTGGCGGTATACAATGCCAACGCTCCCATCGCGATGACCAGACCGGCCGTGTCAAGCTTGCCGGCCGGATGCAAACGGGAATAAAAATCAGGAAAACGGATAATGCCCACGGCACCGCCGGCGAAAAAGACCAAACCGCAGATTAAAAGGGCTGTGACAATGATGTTCATCGTTGTGAATACCCCACTAGGCCATCAATGGTTTGGTTCTGACAGCTTGTTGTCAGAGACTTGATGGTTTCAGGTTTCAGGTGTCAGCCCAGCCGCTGACCGCGGAAACGGCTAGTTTGATCGAAAATGAGACTTCAGCCTTACAGCGTCTCATAAGAGTATATAAAAAGCGAATATCGAATAATGAATATCGAATAATGAATGTCGAAGTAAGGAATTCTGTCGATTTTAATGTATCCAAAAGACCGAGCGCAACGATTCCATCCTTCGATATTCTGCGGTTCGCTTTTTGACTCTATGAAGTCTCATACGAGGTGTCATTTGCCTTCTACTTTTTGGTCCCTTCATCATACAGGCCTTTTTGTTTTTGGAAATATCTGGAGGCCGCCAGTACGGCGATGAAATTTAACATGGCGTAGGCCAAAGCGATATCCACAAACATCTCAACCCGCTGATAGATCAGCCCGATCAGGATCAATAATGTGGTGGTTTTGCTGCCAATGGCGTTGACGCCGACCAGCCGATCCAGAACCGTCGGCCCGAAAACCGCCCGGTATAAGGACAACAGCATTAGCAGACCCAGGAATATGCCTGAATATATAAATACCTGTTCCATTATTCGCGGAATACTTCGGCAATCCTTGCCTCCATGCTACCCGGTAAGGATCGGCCCGATACTTCATCAATGCAATGCACCGTAAATTTGCCGAGCACACTGACATTGACCGTAATCGTTCCGGGGGTAAGCGTGATGGAATTGGCAAAGGTGGTGCGGGAAATGTCGCTTTTCAATCTACTGTCGAATTCAATAATTTTGGGGTCGATAAGGTCTATCATTCTGGGATGGAACACAAGATAGAGCACATGAAGATTGGCCAGAAATATTTGATAGAAAAGCCAGGGGATGTAGCCGGCAAACCGCAGCCAGCGAATAATGAACGCCGGCTTTATCCCTGAAGGAAATAACAAGTCATTGCTGAATGCAGCGACGATCAGGCAGGAACCCAATCCCAGCGCAAGGTGGAAGGGATCGAATTTACCTGAAAAGAGCACCCAAAACAAAGCCAGGATGAGAAATGTCACTATAAAGGGCGCTGGGGCAAAGCTTTTTTTAGTGGGGTTGCGCGAAAGTCGGCGGCCGGATTTCCTGCGGTATTGATCTTTAATAGAGGCTTTTTCTTCCGGAGCAGCCAATCCCACCACCTCCCCTCGCTTTGAATTTTTAGTCGGATAGTATGTTATAACTTGCTGATTTATATCCTTTTATTTTTTGAATATGAAATGTAAGGATACGGCTCTCATAATTTTCGACGTATTCCTTAAGTCTCTGTTTTACATGGCGAAATTTATTACTCTGCAAATTGCTGATCAGGTTGTTGATATCCGTCGCCCGTCCTTCGCAAATAATACTGGGGCCTTCTCCGATTAAGACTTCCCATTCCCTGGCGACAGATATGCCCAATTCCTCGAGAGCGGGATAGAATTCATCTAAAGTGTAGCTGCCGTAATCCGCTTTTTTATCACTAATTATGTTCCACATCTGGTTAAACTTCACGGTATCTTCGCGAATATCGGTGGAATATGAATCTTTTTTGCCGGTTTTGACCAGAACTTTGGTTTTGTAGCCTTTCACATAATTAAACAGATCCGCCTTGGACTCCTTATATTTTTTGTTCTGCAATGCCTTTTCAAGTTGATCTAAATCATTACTGACAGTTTCGAATATAATTTCACTGTAGGCGCCGACCAGCACCGACCATCCGGCCACGGTGTGCATGCCTAACTGATTGATCGTTGGAATAAACTTTTTGATAATAAATTTATCGTATTCTTTTTTTTTGTCATGAATAATCGTCCAATAATGATTTAGTTTGACTGTCATAGCTTAACCCTCCTCATGTTATTCGACACTTGATTCGGAAGTTCTCGACTCAGTCACTACAGGCGATGATGAATTGCGATAACAAACTGATATATAGAAATATTAATAGTCTGTGACGTTTCGGGGAAAAAATCGGATTTGTCGACGCTATTTGAGAAAAAAAATAATCGTCGTATGTTTTATTTATTCGAAATATTCATCGCTGAGCCATCGCCAGCTTACGATTATTCAGCCTTTTCATTTCGGAGAATGCAGATAACGTTCTATTCAATGGAAGCTGCGCCCGTTCGTTGATCGACGGTAGCATACTTATATCACAGGGTGCAACTATTATTTGTGCGGATCCACGAGTTTGCATACCAGTTCAAGCGCCTGTTCCAGACTAACCTTGCTCATATTCAGTACCAGGTGATAAAGAAAGGGGTTGTCATAATCAGATTTGCCCAATTTATGGTAAAGATTCTTGCGGCGTTTATCTTCACTTTTTACTACCTGGATTGCCCGGCTTTTTGAAAGATCATAATTCGCCATCATAAATTGCACGCGATTTTCGAACTCATCGATGAGAAGAACATGAAAGGCGTCGGGATGGTCGTTTAAGATGTACTGGCTTCCCCGCCCAAGTATGACCACATCACCATCATCGGCCATCTGGGCGATTATCAAAACCAGATAATCCAAATATATTTCTTCATCAATATAGCCGCGCTCATCCTTTAAGACGCGATCCATCAGTGGTTTTGAGACTGTTTTTGAGATAAATTTAGAGAATTTGCCGCCAGCTTCCTTTTCCACGGTTTCCACAAAATGGGTCGAAACATTGGCCATTTCGGCCACCATTTTGATGATTTCACTGTCGGCAAATGTGTAGCCAAATTCATTGGCGACCATTTTGCCCAGGGTTTTGCCGCCGGCGCCAAATTGTCTTGATATCGTGATTACCGCCATTAAAGCCTCCCTTTTATTTTAATGTATATTCATTGCTGTCCAAAATAATTTGAAAATCAAATACTGCCTTTAATAAAAACAGGCAGTTATAAACGGGAAATTAGTGATTTAGAAATCAGGTTGT
>Ga0209260_10000173_pt1 | contig 43680 bp, 36 predicted proteins | sample WorMetTypGCAVOLI_FD_187421 | JGI IMG/M metagenome (GOLD analysis project Ga0209260, IMG submission 187421) | Marine gutless worms symbiont microbial communities from Max Planck institute for Marine Microbiology, Germany - Olavius algarvensis... ...
TGTTGCCGGTAATTGTTTGTTTTTGGCGAAATTAACAACCACCCTACATACAAGGAGGATTTTTTTCAATGACTCGTTTTACAACTCATTATATGACTCATTCTAAACTCGTTTTTGGACAAGAGTGTAAAAGGGTAGCAATTTAGATATTCGAATTATTACCTGAATTTTGGATGCAAATAACACTTAGCAAAGTTCGCGGTCAAACCGCAATTGATTTTCAGCGATGATAGTGGTTCTAAAACTCAGGTATTAATAGGCTAAAACCACACCTAGGATGGAAATTTTTGCACGCCCCTAACCCAAAGAAAATACGATAAAAAATAATTAGCATTTGCAAAAAAGTCAAGTATTTGGATTTTTAGCCTGGAAATTGAACTTAGCATTGAAAACAGTAAAAAATCCTGTTACTTAAAATGAAATTTGTCGGGCGGAGAAATTACTAATGACATCACCAAAAACACTGCTTAAAGCCTGGGAACTCCGACCTAAAAAGCGCCTGGGGCAATCCTTTCTCTCCGATCCGTCTACTGCCGCAACAATTGCGGCCAGGGCCCGATTATCACCGCAGGATGTGGTTTTGGAAATCGGCGCCGGTCTGGGTGCCTTAACCATTCCGCTGGCGCAGACCGTAAAAAAGCTATATGCCGTCGAAAAAGATCACCAGCTTATTGATCTGCTCAAAACAGAATTGCTGACCCATAAAATTACCAATTGTGAAATTATGGCAGGGGATATTCTTCAAATTGACCTGCGCAAATTTACGGCTTCAGCCGATCGCAAAATTACGGTTATCGGCAACCTGCCCTACAATATTTCTTCTCAGATTCTGATCAAATTAATTCAATCACGCAATGATTTTAATCGGGCGGTTTTTATGTTCCAAAAGGAACTGGCACAACGGATCGCCGCCCGACCCGGCGGTAAAGAATACGGTCGCATTACAGCCATGCTCAGATACTGCGCGGAAATTAGAACCCTGCTAAATGTCAAAGCCAGTGCATTTTATCCACAGCCGAAAATTGATTCAGCCGTTATAGAAATAAAATTTAAGCCCACAACAGATTATGGGCCCCATGACGAAGCGATGTTGTTCGCGGTCATTAAGGCGGCTTTCGGCAACAGACGCAAAACCTTAAAAAACGCTCTGGCGGCCAGCGGGCTTCCCATTGATTCTCAAACCGCCCTGCGGGCCTTGACCTCGGCTGGGATCGATCCTTCCCGCAGGGCGGAAACCCTGCAGCCCGGCGAGTTTGTATCTCTTGAAGTATGCTTGAGAGAAGCGATGGTGCAAGGTGAAAGTTGAGAGGCAAAAGCTAAACAGCGAACCGCAGAATATCGAATATCGAACCGCAGAATTACGAAGGATAGTTTCGCTTCGCTCAATCTTTTTAAAATAGATAGAATACATTCCTTCGACATTCGATATTCGTTATTCTGCGGTTCTGCGGTTCGCTGTTCAGCCCTGCTCCCATTTTAAACCTTGACCCGACATGGTGGTGGTATTAATATAGATGTAACCGATTTAAATCGAAAAACCACATTCAAGGGAGGTTAATATGGCAGTAAAAATCTTCATCAGACGCACGGTTCCACAGGACAAGGCCAGAAAGATGATTCCCCTCTTTCGGCAGATGAGAGCATCAGCTGCGACTCAATCCGGCTATATCACCGGTGAAACTTTGCGAAGTATGGATAATCCGGAAGAATTTATGGTCATCAGCACCTGGCAGTCGTCGGAAGATTGGGATAAATGGCTGAAAAGCGAAGATCGCAATAAAGTTCAAAGCCAGATTGACGATCTGCTGGGAGGTGAAACACACTACGAAATTTTTCACTATGGATTTTCGGAGTAAACCCAAACCCGGTCAAGCCGGAATTGAAAATTGAAGATTGCAAATTGAATATTTGTAGATGTCGTTTCACTCCGTCCTTTTTAAAATGGGAAAAATTCCTTTTATACAAACGAAGTAAGCCGTCCTAATATAATCTTGGCATCCTGTTAAGTTTTTTAAGGATGCCTTGATAAAGGATCCTTGCTACATAAGCTCGGCGATGGACACGGTGCGATCACCGAGCATATTCACGTAGCTTCCCATTTCATTATCGTACCAGCCGTATATGACGGCCTGAGTTACCGGTATTCTGACTACCGATCCACCCGGATATGACAGCTGATCTATTTTCAATCCCGGTATTTTGGCGAGATCAATGGTTGCTTCTGCGGTTCGGCTATGCGTTTCATAGCCTTCAATGGTAGCGGCCACCCGCGGCATTCCGATTATATCACCGGACACATTTTGCTTCTCGGTATAGTACAGGTAGCCTGCCGGACTGTCGTCAGCAGCCTGCCGGTAGATGTCGTTAATCATCTCCCGTCTGACGTATTCACCGGCGGGTTCCTCCTGCAGATTAATCACGAGTATGATCAGCGACCCCGAACTAGTTGGAATTCTTACTGATTCGGCAATGAATGCAATTTCCTCCATTTCGGGAATAACCAATCTGAGCGCTCTGGCCGCCCCGGTGGTCGTCAGGATGATATTGTTCATAATGCTTCTGTTTTTACGCAAATCAGTTTTGCCCGATTGGGGCAGCCGATCCAGTACTTCCTGGGACCCTGTGGCGGCATGAACCGTTGCCATGGACGCGGACATTATTTTTTTAGGGCCAAAGGCATCAATTAGGGGTTTCATCATGTGAGCCAAACAGGTGGTGGTACATGATGCATTGGATATGATTTTGTGCCGTCTGGGATCATAATCATTGGTATTAATACCCATCACGGTGGTAACGGCATCATCCGGTGGGGGTGCACTTTTATCTTTGACTTTAAAGGGAGCGGAAATAATTACTTTATCCGCCCCTGAAGCCAGGTGACCTCTTAAAGTGCCTTGCGGGTTAGCCAATCCCGGGTTCGGATCCAAAAATTGTCCCGTTGTATCAACCACCAATCTGGCATCGTGCTGATCCCAATCGATATCAGCCGGATCACGGTCGTTTCTTAGAAAGCGGACTCTGATACCGTCAATCATCATCGAACCGTCGGCTTCATTTAAATCCGAAATAACCGGTTGGCCCAGGTGACCATACAAGAACCCATGCAGCCAGCCATACGTGGAGTCCCTTTCAACGTAGTGGCCGATATCCGCCAGAGATGACCCTGCCTGACGCCCAATGTTGACAACGATTTCATCAAAGAATTTACGCGCCACATGGTGCCAAACGGTCAATTTTCCAATTCTACCAAAACCGTTTACACCAAGTTTCAATCCTGAACTGCCGGCATTTGACATAACCCCTGTCCCCCCTGTGTTTAAGGATTGAAGATTGAAGAATGAATATTCAATTTTCAATTCTATGCCTCCTTCACCCTAATTAACCCTCTAAAAACAGAACCTTCATGACCGTCGATGCTGATATGATCACCAGCTTTAACTAATATCTGGTTGAAAGTGCAACTCTTATTTCGTTCATCACAAATTAGATCACCGCATCCCACCACACAGGTTTTGCCCAGACGATGTGCCACAACGGCAGCATGGGAGGTCAGTCCGCCGCGGGCAGTCAACAGGCCGTCAGCTGCGTATATCTCGCGAATATCATCCGGCACGGTATCTGCCCGGGCCAGGATCAGTTTTGTGCCGGACTCCCGGACGCGCCATTTTTCAATCTCCGCCAGATTAAATACCAGCCTTCCGCTCATGGCGCCGCCGCTGACACCAATTCCATGTCCCAGATAAAACGCGGCATGCTTTTCCTCATAATCAAAGGTCAACACGGTTTTTCGCTCACGGATGGTCATGTCCCGGGTTTGAAGCAAGTATAAATCGTTTATCGACGGGCTTTCAAAGGTAAACTCCATTTCCTGGGGCGCCCATTTTTTTTCGTCGATCAAATTATGGGCCCACCCTCCCAACGCTTCATAAATTTCCGGGAAATGGGTCTGGAGGGTAATATCGGTCTCGCGCATTTCGACTTCCTGCTGAAATATTGAAATAGGATTTGTTTTGACCAATCCTGCAACAACATCCTCGCCCTGGTTGCCGACCGTAAAGTCTCCCCACAGTTTTAAGGTATCACCAGACCACCGGGGATTATGGGTGAATATGACACCGGATCCCGATTGTTCGCTGATATTGCCGTAAACCATTGCCTGAACAGTCACCGCTGTTCCCCAATCATCTGAAATCCCCATAATTTGACGGTAAGCTTTGGCTCGAGAAGATTCCCATGAATCCAGGACCGTTTTAATTGCCATGTAAAGCTGCTCAAAAGGGGTTTCTAAAATTGAAACGCCCGAATCCTGGATCAATGCCTTATATAGCAATGCAACGTTTCTCATCTGTTCGCCGGTGAATTCTTTTTTATAAGGAATTCCCTGCTTATTTTTCTGATCACTGATGATGGCATCGAATTCATCGCGTTTAAGTCCGAAAGCCATTCCATAACATTGCAGAAATCTGCGGTAGTTATCCCAGGCAAACCAGGCATTACCTGTTTTTGCAGCAATTCCCGCCGAAATATCTTCATTGTTCCCCACATCCAGCAATGTATCCATCATGCCGGGTTGAGAAATTGAGGAGCCGCTTCTCACTGATAATAACATGGGATTTTGGGGATTTCCGAATTTTTTGCCGGATAATTTTTCCAATGCAGCGACGTTCCGGGCGACCTGCTCCTTGAAATTGTCGGTTGCCGGCGGGTAACTGTCGATGATTCGGCGGCAGCGGAAGACTTCGGTGGTGATGATAAATCCCGGCGGCACGGGAAAGCCGAAATTCTTCAGCTTAACCATATTGATTCCTTTGTTACCCAGATGAATGATACCGGTCACCCGTCCTTTGGCGGAATCAATCGAGGTCATCGCATTTTGGGGATCATAGAGCAGCAGTTGGTGGAGCAAATCCTTTGGCAATTTGTAGGACTGCTGGAAAAGTGTCGTCAAAATTCTGCTCAAAAACAAATCCAGCTGCTGGAGCCCCAGAGATAGTGCGATCTGCTCCCGGAAGAAAACTTCGGAGACCCGATATTCCAGCTTTTCACTATCTTCCAGATGCTGCTGGGGAAGAAATTTCGGCAGTATTTGATCGGTAGCTATTTGCGATAGGATGCGGTTGAGGTTCTGACCGAGAAGGTTATGGAAATGGTCGTGAATAATGTTTTTAACCGCCTGGGCGAAGCCATTAAAAATGTCCAGATACTGGGTTTGCGTAAACCCTTTGACTTCCAGCGAGTGGGCTAAAAATTCCAACTGCCGCTCCAATTCAACCGATAAGATCCCGTCCAGTTTCAAAGCTTTATCGAACAGTCTCAGGAGACTGTATATCTGATAAAATGTCGCCTTGGTAATCAGGCTCAGATCGATGTCTCGGATAAGTTCCTCAAGCAGCACATTGACTAAGGTTTCCAGACGAAAGGTGAGACCCAGACAGTCGAATTTCATTTCATGATAACTGCCGTACATGGACGGGATATCAATGGTGATATGCCTTTTTTTGTAGATATTTTCTTTGATTTCAAAGGATTGATCAGAGATAATGGTAGATTTTAATTTCTCAAGATAATCCAACAGCATGTATAGTCTAATCTTTATATCCGGCTCAGCCAGAGCTTGTTCCAACCGGTTTAAATCCGGCAGGGCTTCGGTCCGCAGCTGGGTAATATAACCTGCCAGTTCATGATAATGGAAGCTGTATTTCTGATGGAGCGCTTTGTAAAAAGCAATGGATAGTTTGATGCGGTCGCGATCGACATCCGCCACACCGGAAATCTCTGCCAGCAGATTCTCTATTTTCTTTTCAGACAGGGTCAGCAAATTAGCGGGAATCTCGATACCTTTTTCAACAAAGTAGGCAAGTATGGTATTGACGCCATCGATATACGGTCCACGGGTATCAATTTCATCATAGATTGAGGGCGGGACGAACGGCTCCAGACAGGCTTTGTCACGGGTTTGCCAGAAATGCAGCGCCGCCTCCATAAAGGGTACGATTCTGTTGCTGCTTTCAACATGGCTTTGTTTGCGCAAAAAATGGATGAGTTTGTCCCGACGATGGGTGATTTCATCTATTTGAGTCGATATATCCCTTAATTTCCCCTCGGCACCAATATCATTGAAAAACGCCGGGAAAAGCCTGGTGAGCTGTTTGGCGAGATTAAAAACCGGCCCAATATTGCTGTTCAAAAACCGCGTGATATCACGGGGGAAAATATCGATATCTTTGATAAATACGCCACATATGCAGAGATGAATAATCAGTCCGGTCAGCAGACGGGTTGACCATTTCGGATTGACCTCAATGAGCTCAAGCCAGGTTCGGATATTGAGGATATGAGCCGGGTTGACCCTAATCTGCCATTCATTGTCCACACCCTGCAGCATGGGGGTCTGAAAACCCAGATCAATAACCGCATCGATAAAGAAATTAACCAGATCGAGTTCATCGGTATTATATACGGCTTTACCCATATTGAGTACGCAATTTAAGGCCGTGGCCGGATACATCCGGGTTTGTTCTTTTAAAATCGTAAATGTTTTGCGGATTAAATATTCGATATTGCGATAATTTTCATTTCCGATAATCCAGGTCAGCGTCTGATTCATTTCCCGCAGGGTTTCCTCATGGATAAGGGATAGCCCGGTCAGATTCATAATGTGAAAAATAAAAATTAATTTGAGGTGGTGCCCCCGGCCCTTTTCACCAAATTTTCGAAGCAGTTGGCGGGGAATCTGGCGGTATGTCTCGACTATCTGTCCAAAGCCGGGAAGTTCAAGGAGTTGGGCCAATACCGTCTTCGAATCTATCTGTTGAATCTGAACACTCGACTCCAGCTGACGCTGCCATACATTCAATTGTCGATGGGATATGGTTTTGAAAAACTCATCGAAGTGAGTTCCCGGATTCGGAATCTCGGCTTCTTTTTCAAACCATATTTGGGGATCATCCTCTTTGAGCCAGTAATTGTAAGTATGGTTAAAATATTTAATCAGCAAAAGATTGGGGGAGTTATAATTGGAGCCGGTATCATCAGAACTTTTAAAATAAGCCTGGGCCAATCGGTTGATTCCATAATAGCTTCTCACAAATAGAGAAAAGAGAGGATCCGGCAAATTGTGGATCCGGTCCAAAGCATCATCGATAACCGGCTGGAAGTTTTTGAAACTGGAGCCGGAATCAGTAATGGTTTTTTGGATAAACAGCAACATATTTTCAACTGAATCCCTTTTTACCTCTTCATCTTTTGTTTCATTAAGCGCCTGAATAAAAATATCTAACAACAGCTTTGCTGCCGCGGGACCGTCGGGGTGTTTTTTGAGAAGGTGAAAGTATTCCAGTGAATATTTGCGGGCTTCAGTAACAATAAACCGCCAGTTTTTGTATGGATGGGAAAGTTCTTTTAAAAACGTATTCAATCCTTCCAGCAGACCATAATATTTGGACATTACCTCCTGGAGGATGGCGTATTTGGCATCGATCGTAACGTCAACATGGTAATCGGCCAGATTGACCTCAAGCGCTTTGGATTTCAGTTTCAAAAGTGATGGTCTCCTGAGTCAAATTCAATAATCAATAACTGTGATGATACACCACCCCGGACGTATAGAAAGTCATCAGTAGCATGACTGTTGTCAAGGATATCAGAGCGGGGGGGGATTTTCAAGAAAGGGATTAATGGCGGATACAATTCAGGACCATTGTCAACCGTCAGTCATCCAAATATTGGTGCTTGGATTTTGGGATTTTATAGGTCGGCATGACATTAACTGCTGCGCATATCTCAACAGCCAAGATCGGCACTCCCTTGGATTCCTTAGCGTGCCAGCGCCATTAATCTATAAACCACCATGCCGGCCAGCCAGGCCACATCTTCCGGCGATAGAATCTGACCGATGTTTTTATCAAAAAGAATATTGGCTTCCGCCGGAAATTCATCGTCAGCAGCCCACAGAATCAACTGTAGCGGTACGGCCGGCAGTACTCTAAACTCAAACCCGGCATCTCCGTTTTCAATTTCTTGCGGCTTCAGTTTTTGAGCGGTCCGGGTAAATCCGGCTAAATCGTCGCCAAACACTTTTTTTAACGGTTCCACAGCCCGTTTGACAAAAGCGCCGAAGTAAAACGCTGCTCCGGGGATTTCGCGGTAAGCGATCCAGTGGTTGGTTGGCGGTGGCATTACCGGAGCCTTCAGATAATGCAAAATCAAAACCTGCTCTTGCATCGGTATCTCTTTTTCGTATTCGGTCTGATCACTAAATTCAAATTGTGGATAGCTGGCGAGATACATGCGATCAAGAAAGGGAACCTGAAAAGTATTCTCCGAGGGCGATTCGAAGCCGGATCGTTTTAGAATAACCTCAAAGGGTATCCGTGATAGTTCTTCAAGGGCAAGTTTTTTGGCGTTAATGTAGTCGTCAATGCGAGGCATAATGCGTGCTCCGTGTTGCGGGTTACGCGTTGCGCGTTGCGGGATGCGGGTTGCGCGATAGAACATTCACTAAAACCCGCAATTTGTGCCACGAATCACTGATCCCGCAACGCGAATCTCGAAAGCCGCGACACGGTTCCCCGCAACGCGCAACTTGGAACTCGCAACCCGGCTCGCGTATCACGCATCCCGCAACTTGGAACTCGCAACCCGGCTCGCGTATCACGCATCCCGCAACTTGCACCGCGAACCACGCAACTCGTTGCCCGTAACACGCATCGCGTAACCCGTTACCGCGATTTACAGCTCCAGCCAGGAGTCAGAATACAGGGACCGGCCGAGGATAACATCCACGGTTTTGACATAGTCCTGCATCTCCTTGGAAAGCGTATCCATTGCCGGGGCGTTGCCATCCATGGCGCTGTTGATCAGATCCACAACATCCTGGCGTTCTCCCTTGGCAATGGCGATAAGCTGATCATCCAGCGGATCGGCAATAACCGAATGCATCCCGTATCTTTCAAGCATGACCATGTATGTCTGGTTGAGAATGGGGCGCAGGTTGTCCGGCGGTCCGTTGGAAATATTGGAAAGCCCGCAGGTGCTCTTGGCACCCGGTGAAATGTCCTGCAGCATTTCCATAAAGGCCATCAGGCTCATCAATTGCTGTTGTTGAATGTTCACCGGCGTGACAATGCCATCCACCCAAATTTTCTCGTTGGGAATACCGGCTTCATTTGCAAAGTATAAAAGTTCCACGCAGAGCGCCGCACGCTCGTTCTCATCCCGCGGCAACCCTTCCGGTCCCCACATCAACGCAATAAAATCGGCATTGTGTTCCACGGCCAGCGGAACCATGGGTTCATAGCGCTCGGGACGCACCATGATGGAATTTACCAGCGGGGGCTGGGGCGTGTCTTTATACACCTTGAGAGCCGCTGCGATGGCATCGATATTGGACGTATCCAATGCCAATGGAACATCATCGACGACTTCCTGGACCGTTTGAACCACCCAGGGCATCAGCTCATGTCCATCTTTTTTGGCCGGTCCGAGGTTGATGTCAATATAGTCCATGCCCTTTTCGCGCTGAAAAAGGGCCTCTTCCTGGATCGGCTTGGGATCTCTTTCCTTATAAGCTGTGCCGATCTTTTTGGATATTACGTTTAAACTTTCACCTATTAGTAGCATACGGCAACCTCCCTATTGTTTTGTGACAAAGTTAAAGATTTGCTTCCCTTCAGACAAAGCTTACTTTGTCATTTTTTGGAAGTTCGTCTTGACTGGAATAATGGAATGATGGAATTTTGGAATAGTGGGGCTGACTGATAACAGCAGATTTAAATACTGCCTGGTAGCCAACGTTATTTAAAATGACGAATTATTCCGCTTATTAATCCCCAATATTCCATTGTTCCAGTATTCCAATATTCCCGGTGGTATCACTTGGCCTTGAGAAATCCGGGAATATGAGCGGCTTCCCTCGGACCGACGGTAATGGTCCAGCCGGGCAGTTCTTCTTCCACGTCTCCGGCGATGGCGGCCGCATATCCGGGAATGATCAATTGCTGATGTTTGATCTTATCTGCAATACCACACTTCTTCACAAACATGCCGACATCATCACCGGCGAATTTACCGGCGGCCCAGGCCGTCATTACGGACAGCCCTTCAGAATCCTTGATCAGTAACCACGCAGGAACCCGGCTGCCCTCAATCTCACCGGAAACAATAAAATAGGTCAGGGCAAAATTGGTGGTCACCATCACCGGAGAGTTTTCATCCGGATTGTTAACTTCGTATATACCTTCGGTAACCGTCATGGGACGCTGCGGATCGGTATAAATATTCAGTCGTTCCAGCAACAGGGGGAATAAACTTTCACCGCTAAAATCGGAAAGAACCGCTATGCCGCCGTACTTGGCAACAAACGTTCCGGCGATCAAGGTCTCCATATCCAGGTTGGATGCCATCTCACAAGGAAATGTAATGGTCGGAAAACCCAATGCCCGGTTGCCGTCTTTAAGCGCCGCACGCCTTAAGGCGATTTGATCTTGATGTGCTTGCTTAATTTCCCTGGATCCGGGATCGATTACCAGGTCTTTTAATCCCGCTTCAGTGAGCTTTTCGGTTAATGGAAGGAGACCTTCGATTGAATCGGCTTTCACCGCCAGGGGCAGATTATTCTCTTTAGCCAGGGCGCCGTACTCATCGACGTTGGCCTCTGTTGCGGCATACATCAGCGGCCGCTTAAACCCGCAGGCCTCGATACCGGCTTTCATTACACCGGCATCCTCGGTCATTAAAATCAGATTGAACTCGGATGTTTCAGCTATCTTTTTGGCGGTCTTGGCAAATACATCACTGTCTCCGCCGGCATCTTTTAACACAATCAACTCCGGTCTGAGATTCAAGCCGACCCTCTCGAACTGGAAAGCATTCCAGGTCTTGAGTTTGGTTTCAAGATCGGCTTCAGCGATATCGGATCCGACGGTAGCGGCCAATAGCGTTGGGTTGTAAAAAGTTTTTTCGTGCCGGTACTGGACGGTTTCACCACCGGATGTGGCCGCCCTGACGCCTTTGCCGATGGCCACCGGGCGAATCGGAGGAGCCGATGCTTCCGACAATTGATCTCTGGCCTCGTCGGATACGTAGGGACAGCTATCCAGCTCTGCTTTACCGGAGGCGAGGTTCATGGCGAAAGCGAGGCAGGTAGGTACACCGCATTCTTTGCAGTTGGTTTTCGGCAGGAGTTTGAAAATCTGAATACCGGTTAATGCCATTTTTATCTCCTTATAAACGAGTTACGGGGTGCGCGTTACGCGTTTCGTGTTACGCGTTTCGCGTTACGGGTTTCGGGTTGCGTGTTACGGGTTACAAGAACCGAGTTGCTGAGCGCACGCTGATTTGGTTCAACGCGCAACTCGCAACCCGCAACTCGCAACTCGCTTTTTTTTATCCGATAATCGGATCCATATCCAGGGCCGGATGTTTTTTCTCCTGGAGGAAGGGCAAAATCTCTTCCTCGGTGATACCGACGGTTTCATCGGCTATCCGGTCAATCAAGTCGGGGATTCCGAGCTCCTTCCCCCGCTTGATGATCCGATCTTTGATCTCTTCTTTGAGAATTTTGGGCATCCACACCATCCGGGCCAGGCCGCCGTCACCGACGATGAACTTGCCCTGGGTAATGTTGAATTTGGAATGGCCCACAAAACCCGGCGAAGAAGCACCACCACCCATGACACCGGCCAAGGTGGTGAATTTCATACCGCAGGGGGTTTCGCCCATGTAATCACGGTTGACCGTCATGACCCCGTTGCAGGTAGGCAGCATAGCGGCAATACACTCGCAGCAGCCGCAGGTCGTCATGGGATCCGTCACCATGGAGTAGAAGTTATAGTGGGTGACCGCGCCGCGCGATGCCTTGTAGACAAACTCATTGACTCCTTTCCACTGTCCCAGCACGGGATCCAGGCATTCGCCCTTTTCAATCGGCTGATTGGGTCCGGTGGGATTGATTTCAAAGGAAGCCTTGCAGTCCATCCAGTTGTAAGCGCCGCACAGCCCGGTACGCTCGGGGCTGACCGTGCACACGTGGTTGGGGGCAAAGGATTGACACAGGGTGCAGGAATAGTAAGTTTCCACATCCTCATCGGTCATCTTTTCCACCCGCTCGTCACGCATCTTGTATTCGCCCCGTGCGCGTTTGGTCAAATCATCCACGTCCTTTTTATCGGTGTAGAGCGTGACCTCGACCTTATCAATGATCTTTTGAAAATCCTGATGAAATTTGGCATGCAAAACGACGCCGATATCTTTGAGCGTAAAGCCTTTGTCGATGGCGGCTTTGCTGATACGAACCCAGGAGATATCCCGCTGTCCGATATGCATGACCCCCTGGATGTAGTTGATGAGATGGTGAATCTGGCGTTCGAGGATCGGCTCGAAATCCGTCTGGAACTCCCGGCCGGCTATCTGGACCGAAATTCCCAGCGGAAAGGTTCCGCCCGCTTCGACATCTCCAATATCAGGGCCGACGATGTTTACTTTGCCGTCTTCGATCTCGTTCATCTCGGCCATCTTAACCAGCTCGGTGCACTGGGTTTTGCCGCCGCCCGTCTGGGCGTAAAGATCGGCACCCCTGACACGCTCACCTTCGTAGGCCGGGCCGAAAGAACAGGGAATTTCTATTTCGGATACGGTCACCTTTAGACCCCGCACCTCAACCGATCTCTGGACGAGTTCATCATGGCGCACATTGGCCACGACATGCTCGTAGGTGCAGATACCGGTAGGCAGCACCTCGGGGATGTCGGTGTCGGCCAGGGTCGGAAAACCCCAGTTAACACAGCCCGCGGCCGCGCCGGCCCAGTCGGTGCCCACATCACCCAGGGCATTGACAAAGGCAAAAATGCGGTTTTTATTGTAAAGCAGCATTTTTTTGTAGTCTCCGGGCTGAACGTTGCCAAACGCCATGGCGGCGCGGTTGGCAAAGCCCAAAGCAAAAATAGCCGAAGAAATATCCGGTCCGAAAGGCACAATGCGGGTATTCCAGCCGATTTGCACGCCGGCTTCAATCAGCTGATTGGTGACCGAGGTGTTGTTCTGGTTGGCTGCCAGAAAGATATACAAGCTTCGCCGCTGGTAGTCTTCGACGATATCTTTGGCAATCTCAGCGGTCGGCGCAGCCCCCACAATCGCGGCAAAGCCGGGAGCGGTGCCGTCGACAAATTCTACCCCTCTTTTACGAAAAACCGTGTCGTCCGCAGCGCCCAGCCAGATTTTGCCGCCCTCGATATCAGGCTCCTCGGAATGCAGGTAAAATTCCGGCTCGTTGAGATAGCGCAGGGCTTCCCGAATCTCAAAACAAAACAAAGTGGACATGCCGGCATCCAGCAGCGGACCCAGATAGGGCAGATGGTTCATACCCTTGACGTGGGGCGGCAGCAGCTTGCGCGCCACATCCAGGGGTTTTTTAATATCTTCAAGGGTTTCAACCTTGATTCCCAGCAACGAATAAATCACCGGTAAATAATAAGCCGTGTTGGGAAATCCGACCTTGGTGTCAGCGTCAAAGGTATCCAGCGCTCTTTGGTATTCCCCTTCTACCTGTGATACAACATTGTAACCGCCCTGGATGGCAGCAAATGCAACTAACTTAGACATATTTTCCTCCTTCGTGGAGATCAGTTAAAGATTGAATATTTTAGATTGAAGATTGAATATTTGAGGTTCGCCTCCGGCGGTCAATTAAAAAAATTATGACGGAGCGTCGCGACTTCCATAATTCTTCAATATTCAATCTTCATTCTTCAATGTTTTTTTAGGCCTCGAGTGCCTGACGACTTGCCATATCCATCAAGACCCGTTCCCTGGCCTTGTCGATACCCAGCGCTTTGCGCTTCTTGTCGATGTGGTCGATAATGGCATGGGCATGCTTGATCGGATCGGTGTGCATATCCCACTTGCCGCCGTAAATCTTTTCCATCTCTTTAAAGAGATAATCCTGGAATACGGGGGCGCCCGTGGTTTGCAAAATACCGCCAAACACGGTGTAAACTCCTGAGCTGACAAAATAGTGACCAATGGCGATGGCCTTCTCACTCATCCATTCCGGTGCACTGCCGGCCGCCGGCAAATCCGAGATGTCATTGCCGAGACCGCCCGCTTTCACCATTTCCGTCAGGGCCAGCAAAATACGGCTGTTATCCACGCAGGAGCCCAAATGCAGCACCGGCGGAATTCCCACAGTTTCACAAACTTCGGCCAGGCCGGGTCCGCAGTAAACCGCAGCGGTTTCCGGTGTCAACAAGCCTTCGGTCGCACACGCAATGGCGTTGCAGCCGGTGGTCAGAACAACGACGTCGTTTTTGATCAATTCTTTAATCAGGGTGACGCATTCATTGTTGTGCTGGGAGCGGGCATTGTTGCATCCCACGACGCCGGCGCCGCCTCGGATGCGGCCGTTAATGATGTTGTCATTTAAGGTGTAATACGAACCGCGGAAGGTGCCGCCCAGGTGGTATTCGATGGACTCGACGCCGAAACCGGCAATCTGGGTGGCTTTCTGCGGCGGAATCACCACTTCGGTCCCACGGTTCTCGAAATTATCGATGGCCATTTTTAGAATCCGTTTGGCGTCTTCCATGGCATGGTGTTCGTCAAACTCGATGTGAATCACGTTGTCCTGCTCCATCCTGGCAATCGGGTGAGTGGTGATCAGCTTGGTGTGAAAGCACTTGGCCACGTTGGCCAGGTTTTGGAAAACGCACTGGACGTCCACCACCATGGCATCACAGGCACCGGTCACGATTACCAGTTCCTGCTGCAGAAAATTGCCGGCCGGCGGTACGCCGTGGCGCTGCAAAATTTCATTAGCGGTGCAGCAAATGCCGCCCAGCTGAATTCCCTTGGCCCCCTTGGATTTGGCGTAGTCGATCATCTCCTGGGACTGGGACGCCGCTACGATCATTTCCGAGAGCACCGGCTCATGACCATGCACGATGACGTTGACATGATCTTCCTTCATGATGCCGATATTCGCCTCGCTCTGCAGCGGCGAGGGGGTGCCGAACATCACATCCTGAAGATCGGTGGCTATCATCGATCCGGCCCAGCCGTCCGCCAGCGATGCACGGGTGCATTGTTTAACAAGGTTTTTATAATCCTGATCCACCCCCATGTGGGTGCGGTGCATAATCTCGACGACCTCCCGATCGATATTGCGAGGCAAAACGCCGTTTTTTACCCATTTATCATACAGGGGCTTCGGCGCCCGTTTCAGATATTCAAGGGTTCCTTCGGCCTTGCCCCACTCGTTGAGCGCTTTTTCGGCAAACTCCAGAGCGATTTCATCGATATCACGATCGACTTGTTCACCGTCCACCTCGACGGTGGTGGCCACATCCAGGGTGTGGGCAATGGCCAGCAGTTTACCAGGATCTTTAATCCGGTAATCTTCGGTTTCCTTACGCGCCACCGACAAAAAGACTTCGGCCACTGCCCGTCCATGATCGGAATGGGCTGCCACACCGGCGGCGACCATGCGGGCAAAGTTACGGGCTGCAATGGTGTTGGCGGTGGCGCCGCATAAACCTTTGCGGGTGTCTTCGCCTTCAATGCCGCCTTTGGGCAGCGGCAGGCGACAGGGGCCCATGGCGCAGTTTTTACAGCAAATCCCCTGAATACCGATATTGCAGGGTTTCATATTCACCGCCCGGTCAAAAACCGTATCAACGCCCAGATCCTGGGCGCGCCTGATCATCTGCTGGCTGGCCACATCGATGCTCGCTGCAATGGGGTCCGCCAGTTTGGGTGCCTTTGCCGGTTTAGTGCTATCCTTTTTTTCTACTGCCATACGAGGTTCCTCCTCATAGTTATTTTGATTTGTACATCATTAATTAGCGTAAATGTCATCGCCCGCCTGATCAACCGGTTAGTCTCTCTTATGAATCCAGACCAGGTTGTCGATCAGCTTGTCGACCATGGATTTCTGAACCGCCGCGGGGGTCTTCGAAACTTCTTCCGACGCAACATCGGCGCGCTGGCTGGCCAGTTTTTCCCGTTCAGCGGCACGTTTTTGGCGGATTTCCTCAAGCTCGGTCTCGGCTTTCGCCTTCTCTTCAGCTGCCTTGCGGGCTGCTTCCTCAGTTTTGGCCTTGGCGTCCGCTTCGGCCTTGGCCATAGCTTCGGCTTCAGCCTTGAGCCGGGCCTCTTCATCGGCTTTGGCCTGGGCTTCGGCATCCAGCTTGGCCTTGGCTTCTGCTTCGGCCTTGGCTTTAGCTGCCGCTTCGGCATCGGCTTTTTCGTCTACGACCGCCTCAACTTTGGATGCTTCTGCCGGTGCTGCGGGCTCGGGCGCCGGAGCCGCCTTTTTGGCAGGCTCCGCCTTGGCTGCCGCCGGTGCCGCTTCTTTGGCAGGGGCAGGGACTGCGGCTTTTTTGGCCGGAGCCGGTTTTTTCTCTTTTTCTTCGGCGATGGTCAGGTCCGGATCGGGAGACAAGGATAGAAAATCAATCTCGACATCATCCAATTGCTTATTGATCGGCGCCACATCAGAGGCCATGCCGCCTTCCGAAACCAGGTCAATGTAAGCTTTCACCATTCGGATAGATTCGGGATGACGCATCATCAGCACATTGGAACCACTCATCAGGTAGGCCACCGCGCCCACCGCTTCCATCAGAATCGGGCGCTTTTCCGGATCTCCCAGCAACGGTGCCTCATCGGCCGGCTGTTTGGCTTCCTTGCATTTCCAGACCTCGTTGCCGAGGTTGTTGATCAGCGGCAGCTGCAGTTTGTCATCTCCCTGGGCCAGTGCCGCCATGCGGATACGTTCCATTACGGAATACGAATACTCCAGGCCGTATCCCAGTCCACCGGTGGTGGGGTCGATAATTATCCGGTCCATGGGCATTCCCAGGTTCTCAAGCAGAATGTTGCATTGCTTGGCAAGGTTAACATCAATGGGGGAAGATGAGATAATGGAATGCCCGAAACCCATGGCCGCCGCACCGATACCTTTATGATTTTTGTCCTCCACCGGTCCTAGAATCAGGTTTTCTCCCTGGCAATCTTCGGCAATTTTTTTGAGGACTTCCTCATCTTTTTCGACGCTGGCGGTGCCCCAGATGATCAGGGGTACATCCACGGCACCCAGGACTTTTTTAACGCTGGCAACCGCCTCTTCGGCCGATGCGTTTTCACCGTTGGGGTCGGTGCTTTTAAGCTGCAAAACGATCATTTCGGCACCGTATTCCTCAACGCATTTCTTGGCCCAGGCCGCCGGATCGGAAACGACGTCCTTGAAAGGACTGAGCGCCGCTTCCGGCCACTCTTCGGGTTCCATATCCCAGATTTCCATGGCAATTTTGGGTTTGTTGGGCATCGCACCTTCGAACTGGTAGAACGGATAACACGCCTCTCCGCCGACAGTTACGGCTTTGTCACCCTTGCCCAAGGTAATTTCCTTGATATTGCCGGTATAGGATTCTTTAAAAAATTCAAAAGCCAATGTTACCTCCTTATTACGTTGTCTACTTCGGTTAATGAATGCAGTGTTCAAAATTGAAACATTGCAAGGAGTTAACCACAAATGGGTCTGTATTACTGGCAAGTTCGCTTAATTTTTTTAACATCCCCCCTTTCTTGTTTTTATTATATTATCAATCTACAAACGGTAGATATAGCCATTGATTGTGTAATTTAGGGATTGGGGAATTGAGGAATTTAGGAATTAAATCGAAATTTTCTCGTAGCTAAACTCCTCAACCCCTCAATTCCCCAATCCGTCAATTCCTCAATCCTTTTATAATTAAACCTTGATTTCTGAGATTTAATTCATACTGTATAGGTCTGCAATATCACTTGCCTGAAGACCTGTCGGTCCTTCGTAAAATAAAGAATATTACCATTTATATGGAGTGGATAGGTTTGTCAAGAGCGGAGCCCGTATGAATATAAATTTCTAATTAAATTTGATTCATTTTCCTGCGCGTTTCCAGGCGGGATTTTATTTTGGGGAACTGGTTCATGTCCGTGTGGGGTAAAAAGAGGGCTGCCACATAATTATCCATATACGAAATTGTATCCGATAGTTCAAAATTGGTCATTTTTTTAGTAACTTCCACGACGTCTCGGCGGATGCGGTTGGTCAATGAACTCATTCTGGCACCCATCAACGAACCATTGCCGATAAAGGTAACCTTTTCGGTGTCCAGTTCCGGCAGCAAACCAATGGTCATGGCCTTTTCCAGATCCACATAACTGCCGAACCCGCCGGCCAAAATAATGTGTTCAATTTCGGCAATACTCATTCCCACCTCGGTTAACAGGGTCATGCAGCCGCTATAGATAGCGCCTTTGGCCCGGATGAGATTTTCGATGTCGATTTCCGTTAAGGTAATATCGCGATCAATCTGGGTTTCATCCTGCCAGGCCAGTACGTACTCATAGATGCCGTGATCCTCACGAATGCGGGGGGTGTCCAGATCACGGTCAAATTTACCCAGATTGTTAATAATCCCCATTTCAAACATAACAGCTGCCATAATAATCAATCCGGACCCGCAGATTCCTTTGGGTCGGACATTGCCGATGGTGATAATCATAGGCTCAAAGGTGGTCGGATCAATTGAAAAATCTTCGATCGCCCCTTTGGCCGCACGCATCCCGAATTTCAAGCCCCCGCCTTCAAAAGCCGGACCGGCTGAACAGGCCGCACATGCCAGCCAGTCTTTGTTACCGATCACGATTTCGGCATTGGTGCCGACATCCAGATAGAGGGTTAATGCTTCGGACCGATATATACCCGACCCCATTACACCGGCCACAATATCGCCACCCACATAGCTTGAAACCGCCGGGTAAACCAATGCGGCTACATGATCGTCCAATTCCATGCCCAGATCGGAGGCCTTCATGGGGGGATAAAGTGTGGCGGCCGGCACATAAGGGGCACGCCGGATGGATCGTGGATCAACAGCCAGCAACAACTGCGTCATGGTCGTGTTGCCGGCCAGGGTGATGGTCGATATATTTTCCTGGTTAACACCGGATCGTTTGATAATCCTGGTTAATATCTTATTGATGGTTGCAATGACGACCTCGTTTATTTTTGCCAGACCGCCGGGCTTTTCCGCATACACAATGCGCGAGATGACATCCTCGCCGTAACTGATCTGTCCGTTAAACTCCCCGTGCTCGGCCAGGACGTCACCGCTGATCAGGTCGATAACCTGGCCATAAATTGTGGTCGTCCCGATATCCATGGCAATCGCATAACTTTGTTCGGACGTATCACCGGGCTGAATATTGATAATACGGGTTTTGCCGACATCCCGCACGGGTCGCACCAGGGTCGCCGTAACCTTGAAATCATCTTCGCGGATCACCTGGGGTATTTTCCGAATCATCGCCAGCGTGACATCCAGGCGATGTTCATCGTGCTCAAGCTGCAGGTAGCTGATCAGACGGGTGATATCCGGCAGATTGTCCTGCGCCGTGGGTGCGGGAAGTTCCAGATATTTCTTTTCAACGGGCGCAACGAACAGTCCCTTTTCTTTCAGCTCTTCGAAATTCATCTCCCGGATATGGGCTGTTCGGCGCGGCGCGGCCTGCATTTTCAGCACACCGGCATCAATGGTGGATTCAACGGGAATCCGCACGACCAGATCGCTTTTGACAGCCGCCTGGCAGGCCAGACAATAGCCTTTATCCTGGTCTTCAACGCTGAGCTTCTCTGAAGTTCCGCCGTCCACGGTGCCGTCCTCAATCAGTACCCGACACTTACCGCAAACCCCTTCCCCACCGCAGGAAGCGTTCACATGAACTCCGGCTTCCAGGGCCGCCCGAATGACCGTATCGCCATCTTCAACGTCTATTTGCATATCATAGGGTAAAAATTTCACTGTGTGTGTAGGCATAGCTGTGTTCCTTAACTGGTCAACGGTTATAGGTTTCTGGGCCCTGGATTGGTGAGATAAAGCCAAAGGGTGTAAAGTATAAGCGCTTCCGCTGACCTGAAAAGCGGCCAGTCAAATCGAAAAAGAGAATATCGAATAGTGGATGCCGAATATCGATGTCAGGTATTCTATCAATTTTATTTTCTGACGGGATCAATCCCGCTGAAAGCGGGATTAATCCTGTTATCCTGACTAAATCAGGGTAGTTTCATATAAGATTTAAGTTGAAATAAATGGCACCCTCGGCGGGCCCTGTGACCCGCCCGGCTTAAATCTTTGGCCCTGCCCTTAAGCCTTATTCCTTACACCCTAGACCTTATACCTTACACCCTCTTCAGCTTATCTTGCGCCGTGCGCCTTATGCCGTGCGCCTGTTTGTGCAACCCGCATCCCGCACCTCGCAACTCGCCTTATTCCGGCTCATTAAACTTACATTTCAAAGTCAGCATATCACCGTCAAAAAAAGTGTTCACATTATATGGCAATTGTTTGAACAATTTAATCATGCCCTGATTGTGGGGAGACGTGTAGGCGACCAGGCCCGAGATGTCATTTGCCCTGGCGGCCGCAGCCAGCTTTTTCAGCAGAATTTTGCCAAGTCCCTTTTTTTGATAGTCCTTGCTGATGGAAAAAGCGATTTCGGCGATGTTGGTGGCCGGATCGATTAAGTATTCCCCGATGCCCACCACCCGGCCGAATCCGAATTCACCGACAATCGCCACGACGGTTAGATCTTTTACATAATCGATCTGGGAAACCCCTTCAACCTCTTCTTTGACAAAACTGGTTTTTTCATGAAAAAACCTGGCCGTAACATCATCCTTGTCAAGGTTGTAGAAGTGCTCTTGAATTCTTCTTTCATCCACCGGTTTGGCCGGCCGCACGGTAACCTGCTCGCCTTTTATTTCCAAGGTTTCTTCCAGATGGATGGGATAGACACCGTGGATGGATTCTTTCAGGCTCCGTTCAGCACTTATAAGTCCCATTTTCTGGGCCTCATAGAAGAGTTCATCCCGGAATTCGGGATGGGCGATGCTGATCATGGCCACCGCACGCTCCTGAAGGCTTTTGCCGAACAAATTGACCGCGCCAAACTCGGTGACAACATGATGGACATCTCCTCTGGGAGCCGCCACGGCGGTGTCTTCGAGCATTGGCACGATACGACTTTTCCGGCCCTGCATCGCGGTGGCAGGCAGCATTAGAATCGATTTGCCGCCCGGCGACTGGACCGCCCCCCGCATAAAATCAGATATGCCGGTGATCCCGGAAAAATGGGTTTGCGGCATGGCATCGGCCGCCACCTGGCCGGTCAAGTCAATCGCCATGGCCACACTCATCGCGATCATCTTATTGTGGCGGGCAATAATGGCCGGATCACAGACATAATCCGAAGGATGAAATTCAACGGCCGGATTGTCATTTAAAAATTCATAGAGATCCTCCGAACCGATGGCGGCCTGGGCAACCATTTTGCCATCGTTGAAACCTTTTTTACGATTTGTGATCACCCCTTTGGAAAACAAACGCAAGATGTCATCGGTCATGTACAGGGTGTGAATTCCAAGATCATTTTTCTCCGACAGCGCCAGCATGATTGCTTCGGATGTGGTTCCCAGCCCGATGGCGATCGTCGATCCGTCATCAATCAGTCGCCGGGCAATCAGTCGGCCGATATCATTGGCTGCTTCCATGGCAGGATTTTCGCCGATGGTCAATATCGGTTCATCGTATTCCACAAAATAATCAACATCGTTGACCTGTATAAAGCTGCGCCCCAGCACCCTGGGCATGTGGGAGTTCACCTGGGCGATCACCAGGTCGGCGGATTGAGCGGCCGCCAGGGTAATATCAACTGAAACGCCCAGACTCATCCAACCGAAATCATCCGGCGGCGATACCTGAATCAAGGCCACATGGATCGGCAATAGGCGACTTTTAAACAGCCGCGGTATTGCCGACATATTGATGGGCGTGATAAAGCGCTTGTTGCGGGCGATCCCTTTGGATTTGGCGGATCCCAGATAGAAAGAGCGGATATTTAGGCTCTGGTCTTTGGTCTTATCGGCAATCAGGGTCAGCGGAGCTGTTTCGAGGGTCATCAAGCGGTTGATCTCGATATCCTTAAGATAATTCGACATCTCGGAAAGCTCGCGAACCAGATGCTGGGGTTCACCGCAGGAGGACCCGATAAATACGCGCTGCCCCGGCTTGATGAGGTTGAGGGCGTCTCTGGCACTGCGTCTGTTTTCAACGTATTTATCCGCCCAGTATGTTGTGGTCGCCATTCACGTCTCCTTAGAATAGTTTGCAATCAAAAGCTATTAAAATTAGCTCATATAGGCACACTTGGCAAGGGGAACCTGAGTTTAAATCAAGGTAAACATAATTTCTAAATCCGTTACGTTGAAAGATAAAGAAAGAAAATAAAATCCCAAATCTCAAGCACCAAATTACAAATAAATCTCAAATTCCAATATTCAATGAACAAAACGAACACTTCAGTTGTCTCTTATCGTTTCATCCCTTAAGACTGCTGGTGTTAATCCCATCTGCCACGAATGCCAACTGTCGCCGGTTTGGAATTTTGAATTTGGGTCATTGGGATTTGTTTGTAATTTGGTTTTTGGTGCTTGGAATTTTCAATGTTTCCATAAAGCAGGTAAATATTTGGAAGTCTGTAACCAACTTGTTTAGATGGCGGAGCTCGGTGCAGGAGGCAATATTTCTTGACTCTCAACAATCTTTTGCCTATAGTCACATGTTCAGTATCGAACCAGGGATTAAAGAACATGGCTTTGATTCATTCCCGGCGTGGTTCATTTTTCTCTCACTGGAATAATGGAATTGTGGAAAGTTGGAATGTTGGGGATTAAAATAGGGAACCTTCCTGGAATTATGATATTGGATGTCAATGCATTTTCTAAGAATAGGTTTCATTCCATTGAACCCATCCTTCCAGTATTCCATTGTTCCACAAAGAGTATTCACGGCAGTACCCTATTGAACTGGCCTAATCTGAAGGACAAGATTTTTATTATAGATAAATTAATCGCTGCAAAGGTTGAATACGGACAAAACACATGAATTCAATTAAATCGTTGAGTCGCTTTATCGACAATATTAACGAATGGGTCGGCCGCGGTACGGCCTGGGTGACCCTGGGCCTGGTACTGGTGGTGTTTATCGACGTTGTGATGCGTTATTTATTCAATATTAGTTTCGTGTTTACCCAGGAGTTGGAATGGCATTTGTTCGGCTTTATCTTCCTGATCGGTGCCGGCTACACCCTGCTGCATGACGGTCATGTTCGGGTGGATATCATCTACCAGCGGCTGGGATTCAAAGGCCGGGCCTGGGTGAATTTTTGCGGCGTACTTCTTTTTCTCATCCCCGGCTGTATAATGGTGATTACGACTTCATGGCAGTTTGCCGCCAATTCCTTTTCGATGCTCGAAGGTTCGCCGGATCCAGGCGGTATCCCCTATCGATTTATAATAAAGGGATGTATCCCGGCCGGCTTCACCCTCCTCCTGTTGCAGGGAATATCCCTGGGCCTGCATAGTTTCCTGCAGATTCTGGGAATTGAAAAATCAGAGGGGGGGCAATCCTGATGGATTATTTAGCGGCCTGGATGTTTTTAGCCTTAACTATTTTATTAATGGCCGGTTTTCCGGTCACCTTCACGTTGCTGGGTGTTTCCCTGACCTTCGGTATGATCGGCTTTGGCTGGGATTTTTTTAATCTGCTGCCGTTGCGCATCTGGGGCCGAATGGGCAATGTAACCCTGGCAGCAGTGCCCCTGTTTGTATTTATGGGAGTCATGCTGGAACGTTCCGGCCTGGCCGAAGCGCTTTTGGATACCATGGGCCTTTTATTCGGCCGCTTGAAAGGTGGTCTGGCGATTTCGGTCGTGGTGGTGGGAGCCCTGCTGGGTGCCTCAACCGGTATTGTGGGGGCCACCGTCGTCACCATGGGTCTTCTGGCCGTCCCCACTATGCTGCGACGCGGTTATCAGAAGGAAATCGCAACCGGAACCGTGTCGGCCTCCGGAACTCTGGGACAAATTATCCCGCCGAGCATCGTCCTGGTGCTCATCGGAGATATCGTGGGAGTGTCCGTCGGGGACCTGTTTATGGGAGCCGTCCTGCCGGGAATGCTTCTGGTGGGTCTTTTTATCATCTACATTCTAATCGCCGCCTATTTGCGCCCCGGGGTTGCTCCGGCGATTTCAAAAGAAGAATTAGCGGCGATCAGCCCCAAACAGCTTGCAGTGCGGGTTGGCAAGGCCCTGTTCCCGCCATTGTTTCTGATGGTGGCAGTGTTAGGGTCTATTTTTGCCGGCATTGCTTCCCCCACCGAGGCTGCTGCGGTGGGGGCGGTGGGGGCGACCGCATTAACTATCGCTAATAAAAAATTCAACCTGACCATCCTCCGTGCGGTCATGCAAACCACGCTGCGGTTGACCTGTATGGTCTTTATCATCCTGTGCGGTGCGGCGGCCTTCGGCCTGGTATTCCGGGGCTTGGGCGGTGACACTATTGTGCGGGAATTTCTGGCATCCATCGCTGATAAATACAGCCAAGGTGCGGTGCTGGCCATCGTGATGCTCCTGATATTTTTTATCGGATTTTTCCTGGATTTTATCGAAATTACGTTTATCCATGTACCAGTTTTAGCCCCCATCATGATTGATTTCGGCTATGATCCGATCTGGTTCTGCATTCTGCTGGCAGTCAATCTGCAGACGTCGTTTCTAACGCCACCCTTCGGGTTTTCTCTGTTTTATCTTAAAGCGGTCACACCGCCCGAAGTCACAACCGGCCACATATATCGGGGTATAATACCTTTCGTACTATTTCAGCTTATCGGACTGGCTATCGTTGTTTTCTATCCAAAGCTGGCAACCTGGTTGCCCGCTCTCGTTTTCGGGCCTTGACAAGAAGGGGAAATCATGAAATGGACTTAATTGTTACGCTGTAGCAGCTTGAATAGATCACCGCCCGTTTAATCCAATAATCTTAAGTTGAGCAGGAGCAAAAGTGCGGGGTGTCCCAGCGGTGACTATCTGAACCGGAAGCCCGTGCAGGCAATTTCATCTTAACTCAAAAAGGAGGATTTTCTATGAAAAGAAGAGATTTTCTGAAAAAAGCTGGTCTTGGCGCTGCGGCAGTTGCAGCAACAGCCGTCAATGCCCCCGCGGTCCTGGCACAAAAAAATTACCGCTGGAAAATGGTTACCACCTGGCCGCCCAAACTGCCCGTGCTGCAAGAAGGCTGTGAGCGGCTGGCCCAACGGGTCAAGGAAATGACCGATGGTCGGCTCCAGATCCAGGTTTTCGCAGGTGGTGAACTTGTGCCGCCGCTGGGTGGTTTCGAAGCGGTATCACAGGGTACGATCGAATGCGCCAGCGGCGCCTCCTATTACTGGGCCGGAAAAGAACCGGCAACCCAATGGTTTGCAGCGGTTCCCTTTGGGATGAATGCCCAGGGTATGGCCGCCTGGTTCCACGGTGGTGACGGATTGAAGCTGTGGGAAGAAACCTACGCGCCATTCAATCTGATTCCACGTCCGGGTGGATCAACCGGCGTCCAGATGGGCGGCTGGTTTAATAAAAAAATTAATTCAATCGATGATTACAAGGGTTTAAAAATGCGAATCCCGGGGCTTGGCGGCAAAGTGGTGGCCAAGGCCGGCGGAACCGTTGTGCTGCTGCCGGGTGGTGAAATTTTCACCTCTCTGGAACGTGGTGTTATCGATGCCACGGAATGGGTCGGACCTTACCACGATTTGAGAATGGGCTTTTACCAGGCCGCCAAGTACTACTACTATCCCGGCTGGCACGAGCCCGGAACATACCTGGAATATTTTTTCAACAAAAAGGCCTACGAATCTCTGCCCAAAGATCTGCAGCATATCCTTGACGCGGCTTGCATGGAAAGCGAAGCCTGGGTTCTGTCCCAGTTTGACGCCAACAACGGCTCATCTTTGCAAACCTTGATCAACAAGCACAAAGTTGAAGTCATTAAATTCCCGGATCAAGTTCTCAATGATTTGCGCAAATTGGCGGAAGAGGTCCGTGAGGAAGAGGCCGCCAAGACCCCCATCGCCAAAAAGGTCAACGAATCCTTTAAGAAATTCCAGAGCGTAGTCGGCACCTGGGGCACCGTATCCGAACTGGCATACTATAACACCATCCAACCGAAATACCCGCTTAAGGGATAATGAAGCATGCTCGCCGGAAGTAAGTGAGTTCGTTTCGTTGAAAAATGATATCGCCAGCCGGTTGCATACTCCGGCTGGCGATTTTTTTGTTTTTATGCCGTCTAACCCATTTTGGAAAAATTAACTAATGCAGAATGGGGCCACGAATCAACTCAAATCTTCACGAATTGTTTTTATTATCTTTAACATTAAAAGTTTCCTGCAACTCAGTTCCCTCAACCAACTGCGCCGTATCGGCCTGGGGAATTTCCTGAACATCACGTAATCTTCGCTCGATGGCCCGGGTACGCACCTCAGCTTGATCAATGGTGTTGCTGGCCTCCTGCAGCTTCTTTTTGGTTTTGGCCAGCACATCGCCGAATTTACCGAATTCGGATTTCACCAACCCCAACAATTCCCAGACTTCGCTGGAGCGCTTTTCAATGGCCAGGGTGCGAAACCCCATCTGGAGGCTGTTGAGCAAAGCGGCCAGGGTCGTGGGGCCGGTGACGACGATGCGGTATTCGCGCTGCAGGTTATCACACAGACCCGGCCGTCGCAGGACTTCGGCATACAGTCCTTCCACCGGCAAAAACATGATTCCAAAATCGGTGGTGCGGGGCGGGTCAAGATACTTTTCTTTAATATATTTGGCCTCGGCTTTGATGCGCATTTCCAGGCTACGGGTGGATTTTTCCGCCAGTTCCTTGTCCGCCGCTTCCTGCGCATCCATTAGGCGTTGATAATCTTCCTGGGGGAATTTGGAATCAATCGGCATCCAGATGACTTTATCTTTGTCGGTTCCCTGGCCGGGCAGTTTGATGGCAAACTCCACCCGATCGTTGCTGTTCTCTTTAGTGGCAACATTGACATCATACTGATCGGGGGTTAAAATTTGCTCCAGAATGTGGCTCAGGCGAATTTCCCCCCAGGTCCCGCGGGTTTTGACATTGGTCAGCACTTTTTTTAAATCCCCCACACCGCTGGCCAGGGCCCGCATTTCCCCCAAACCTTTGTAAACCTGCTCCAGGCGCTCACTGACCAGACTAAAAGATTCTGCCAGGCGTTTTTCCAACGTGCTTTGAAGTTTCTCATCCACCGTGGCCCGCATTTGTTCGAGTTTTTTGGTGTTATCTTCCTGCAGGGTTCGCAATTGAGTCTCCATGGTTTGGCGCATGGCCTCAATTTTTTCTTCATTGAGCTTGGCCATCGCGACCAGTTGTTTTGAAAAAGAATCGAGCTGGTCTTTTTGCAGACGGATATTTTCCAGCAAGCGCAGCTGGATGGAATCACCTGACAGCTTCAGAATATTGCCAAGTTCCTGCCGGGCCTGCCGGGCGCTGTGGGCCGTCTCCTGCCGGTTGAGGGCTATCTCATCTTTGACGATATTTTCCAGGCGTTCCTGTTTACTTGCCAGGTCTTTAATAATATCGTGCAATTTGGTGATAAGATCTTCCGGTTTACGCCGGATGAGAATAATCAGCAGGACCAGAGCAGTGAGCGCAAACAGGATAGCAAACCCGGCAACCAATTCTATGGCATACCGGGTGATAAACGCCGCAACCGCATTAAGTACCGTAGTCATCGTGTCCTTCCTTGATAATTTTTCAACCGCGTATCGGAACAGACGCATCACGCGCCCCATGGCACTGTCGATAACATACTAAAAATACGTGGTTTTTCCCCGATTCAGCGATTATAGAGAACTGCGGCTCGAGCGTCAAGCACCAATACAAAAATAGAAATCCGAACTCCGGCGAAAAAAAACAATGACAGATCGGTGCCGGTCATGCTAGTGTTGATTAATACCAATAATCTACAAAATGATTGTCTCTCCTGCGCAGGCTGTTATGCAGTTTAAAGCCGCCTGGATTCCGGACTGCGCCGGAATGGCGGGTGGGAAGCACGCTACATTAATTAGAAATATCTTTAACAAAGTTTTGGGGACACAAATAGTAAAGCTAAATGACTATACCAGAATCAGAGTGAATTGAAACCCCAATAATCAATCATTGGAAATCAGAAGACCTCCAGGATAATTTCCGCATTTTCCCTATAAATAAATTTTTTCATAAATTGCTGAAAATTAATAATTGAGATTCTAACTTAGAATTAATACCGGAGATAGAATGGACAGCAATGGCAGAAAAAATTTTAGGACAGGCAATATGAAATCAAATTCTTCGGCCGGCTAAGGTATAAATCCGGTTTACAAAATTTTGCTGGCCCTGCTCATTGTCATTCCTTCCGCATTGCTGGGCGGCCTGATGTATCTTTATAGTCTGCAGCCCCAATACTCGGGCCGGCTGACCCTTGCAGGCCTGCAGGAAGAAGTCGAGGTCAGTCTTGCCAATGACACCCACATGGTATATGCCCAGCCGTCGGTTTGGTATGAGGCGCATCTGGAATGTCCGGGATTCGGCTTTTACGGAAATCATGCCGCCGGTGTTCCGTTTGCGCTCATCGGGCATAACCACTTTGCGGCCTGGGGCCTGACGATGTTTGAAAAGGATGATGTGGATTTTAATAAAGAACGCCTCAATCCGGAGAATCCAAATCAGGTGTGGTTCATTGATCACTGGGATGATTTGAAAATCCGGCAGGAGACGATCAGGGTCAAAGGGAGTAAAAACGTTAATTTTGAAGTGCGCAGCTCACGCCAAGGACCCATTCTAAATGAAGTCGATGACACGGTTGCACAAACGGGAAGCGATCTGGTCGGTTGAATCAACTAAAAAGATGAATACGGATCGCATCTCAATGGTATTTGCAGAAGTAACCGCCGAAATATTAAACACATTGAAAGCGGACAGAATCCTGCAAAGTTCATCAACTCACGAAAAAGCCTTAAAGATCCTGCAACATTGGAATGGGGATCATCAAATAACTGATGTGGCGCCCACTATTTTTTCCATGCTCTTATCGTACATCATGGAAAATACCATGGCCGATGAATTGGGAGATGACGATTACACGGCCCTTAATTCGAGCCACCTGATGAAGCGCACCCTTCCCGTTATTATTAAAAATGATCCATCCTTGTGGTGGGACGATATCCAGACAGAAGCGGTTAAAGAAACGCGGCAAATGATTTTTGCCCGATCCTTTGACCAGGCGGCCTTATTTAACACCGGAAAATTCCGCAAGCAGATGATGAATCGTGAAGAAATAATAAATTCGGGCTAAGGAACATTGATTTTAATGCCGCAATAAGCTATAGGACGCCCTTAAAAATCAGCACCATGATTATGGTGGAGGAAAGGGTTATGGACAAGCTTTTTTCCCCTTTTACGATAAAAAATATATCTTTAAATAATCGGATTGTAATGCCGGCACTGGCTTCCTTTTTGGTAGGAATTGACGGCAGTATATCAGACACGACGGTAGAGCATTATCGACGAAGAGCAGCCGGCGGACCGGCCATGGTTATTATGGAAGCCTGCGCCGTCTCTCCTGAAGGTGTAGTATCCTCCCATCAGGCCGTGATTTACGATGACCGTTTTATTGATGGGTTGTCAAAGATCGCCCGGGCCATGAAGGAAGAAGGGACTGTTCCCGCCATCCAGATCCACCATGGGGGCCGCCAAACATCGGTTAAAGTTATCAACAGCAAACCCGTGGCGCCTTCCCCGCTGCCGTGCCCCACTATTCGCGGCGAGGTGGAACCGCTAACGGTCGATGGCATTCAACAGCTGGTACAAAAATTCGGTGATGCCGCTCACAGGGCTTGTCAGGCAGGATTTGAATTGATCGAAATCCACGGCGCCCACGGGTATCTGGTGAATCAATTTTTATCACAATTTTCCAACATCCGCGAAGATGAATACGGTGGGGATGTGGCCGGCAGATCCCGCTTTGCCAGGGAAATCGTTGAAGAGATTCGTAACCGCCTGGGCCCGAAAATTCCCATTTCCTTTAAGATAAGCGCCGAAGAATATGTCGACAGCGGTCTGACAACCGAGCAGAGCATAGAAATCTTAAAAATTCTAGTGCCGGCCGGCATCGATGTCGTTCAGGTTTCCGCCGGTAACGATGTGACGCCGGAATGGATCTGTCAGCCGATGTTCATGGAAAAAGCCTGCCTGGTTGAATCTGCCAATCAGGTGAAAAGGGTCCTGGATATTCCCGTAATGACGGTCGGCAGAATAAATGATCCTTTGATTGCCAATGAGATCATTGAGCAGAACAAAGCCGATTTGGTTTGTATCGGCCGCGGGTTGCTGGCGGACCCGGAATTGCCGAATAAAGCGCGCGAAGGCAGATTGGATGAAATCCGCACCTGCATTGCCTGCAATACCTGCATGCAATCGATTTTCAAAAGGGGCCGCATCGAGTGTTTGGTGAATCCGATGCTGGGTCGCGAAAAGGAAATGGCTTTCATCCCGACCGACAATCCTAAAAAAGTTATGGTCATCGGTGGAGGACCGGGTGGCCTGAATGTCGCCTGGGTGGCCGCCAAACGCGGTCACACCGTACATGTTTATGAAAAGCGAAGTGAACTCGGCGGGCAGTTGGTTCCCGGCAGCACCCCGGGCCATAAATCAGAACTTCGCACTCTGATTCGTTTCCAGAAAAAGCAGGCTGAATTATTTGGTGTCCAATGCCATTTGAATCATGAAGTTAACGTCCAGGACATCCAAGCCATCCAACCGGATGTTGTGGTCCTGGCTACCGGGTCGTTGCCCGTACTCCCTTCAGTTGAGGGCATTGACAATGATATTGTACTCACCTATGAAGATGTATTAATCGGTGGCTCGCCGCATTTTAGAAACGTCGTGGTGATCGGCGGAGGGCCTACCGGTCTGGAACTGGCACTTCATCTGGCCGAATACGGTTGTGCAACGACGGTAATTGAAATGCTGCCCAAAATAGGCAGAGGTTTGGAAGCCATGACCAAAAAAATTATCCTCAAGCGTCTGAAAAAATATAATACCACCATCTTAACAGACACCCGATTGTTAAAAATTGAAGGAAACGGCGTCATCGTCGCCAACAAAGACCAGCCGGAGCAATTTATTGAAACCGATAAAGTAGTCATTGCGATCGGCACCCGCCCCGACACCCGGCTTTATGACAAAATAAAATCCTTGGGCTACAAACTTTATCAGGTCGGCGATTGCCTGGAACCCCGCAATGCAAAAGAAGCCATCTACGAAAGTGCGGTGCTGGGAAGAAGGATATGAATTAATATTGAAGATTGTTGATTGTTGATTGAATATTTAAGGTATTCTGTCGATTTTATTTTCAGATTTTAGGTCTAAATCTGCCGGATTCTAATATTTATCTGATTTTAGCCTTTTAAAAATTATTTAACCACGAATTGACACGAATAATCACGAATTATTGATAGAGTCAACAACAGAGGACTTATATTGAAAAAATAAATTTCGTGAAAATTCGTGTTAATTTGTGGCTTCTCTCAAATATTTTAATCGTTACGATTATTTCTTTATCAGATGGCGACCGTTATCATTATAATCCTCCTTTTAATCGCTTGGGATGTTGGGTGGTATTTAGCCGGGGTGAAGCCCCTATTTCCCTGGCATTTGAAGCGAATGCTCAAAGAAAAAGGCAATCAACTCCTTCTCATCGACGTCCGTACCCCCTGGGAATATAACTGGTTTCATATAAACGGCGCCGTAAATAAGCCCGAACTGATAGTTGATATCAATGCGTTGCCTGGCGGAAGCAAAGAAAACCCGCTGATCGTGATCTGCATGACCGGTCACCGCTCACCCCTGGTTGCCCACCGCCTTAAAAGGCGCGGATTCAAGCAAATATACAACCTGACATGGGGGATGGTGGCCTGGAAACTGTTTGGAACGGCTAAAGACGAATGAAAGATGAAGAAGGGTGGTAGTCGCTTCGCTCTGACAACGATTGAACCATTTAAATCGATAGCATGCCTTAAATCTTCATTCTTCAATCTTCATTCTTACGGTATTGGCGGTACAGTCCCCTGAATTGGTGATAGGTCAGCCCCAAAATTTGGGCTGCTTTTTTCTGGTTAAATTTCGCTTGCTGCAGGGCATTTTCGAGCATTAGGACTTTCAGATCCCGCACAGCCGTTTTCAACGGCCTACCCATCAGGTCCCCGGTTCCGGCGGAATTTTTTTCCTGATTTGCATCATCAGTTGCCATTTCAGGCGGCTTTTTCTGATAGGGCGATGAGAACGGATCGAATTCGACTTCGGATATCGTTGTCGATTGCGATCGATACACCGCCCGTTCCACTACATTTTTTAGTTCCCGCACATTGCCGGGCCATTGATGCACTTCCAGGGCGCGGACAGCTTGCGGGCTAAATTGCGGTATTTCTTCCCGCTCCAGTTCGATCGCCATATGACCGGCAAAATATTTGGCCAACAACAGAATATCTTCGCCCCGCTCCCGCAAGGGCGGCACGACCAGCACTTCGAAGGAAAGCCGGTCCAGTAGATCTTCTTTGAACATATTCCTGGCAGCCAGGGCTTTTACGTCGGCATTGGTGGCAGCGATTATACGCACATCGACTTCAATGCTTTCCGAACTGCCCACCCGCTCGAAGGCATTGTATTCCACTACCCGCAATATTTTTTCCTGAACTTCCATGGGAATATTGCCGATTTCATCCAAAAACAGCGTGCCATTGTCCGCGGCTTCAAACCGGCCGATGCGTCGCTGGGCGGCTCCGGTAAATGCACCTTTTTCAAATCCAAATAGTTCCGATTCAATCAGAGAGGACGAAAGGGCCGAACAATTAAGGGTCAGAAATGCTCCCTGCCACCGCTTTGAAAGATAATGCAGACGGTTGGCCGCCAATTCTTTGCCAGTGCCGCGCTCGCCCAATAGAAGTACCGGGCGATTAACAGGTGCCACCCGGGACAGACGTTCCTGAAATTCCAGAAATACTTCGGATTGACCCAGGGCTTCGCTGGCTCCGCTGGGAGTTCTTCTGCGGTAATGTCTTTCCGGGTTAGGTTTCATAATTCAAGGTTCAGGGTTTAGGGTTTAAGGTCTAGGGTCTAGGGCTCAGAGTTCAATCAGTTGAACGTTTAGATAAGAAACCAATATGTGGCCTTTTTTGCTATTGAATAGCATTTTTTACCATAGGCCCGATCTGTTTGTCAAGAAAATAAACCTTTTAGTTTCAAGAGGTTAACCGAAAGAAAATAATTGGCATATTTTATGCTCCTGCAAACCGTAAAAACGGTAAAGTAAATATTGGAGGTAATCTTATGGGTATTTTCACTCGATTCCGCGATATCATCAGTTCTAATATCAGTGCCATGCTCGACAAGGCAGAAGATCCGGAAAAATTGATTAGACTGATGATCAGGGAAATGGAAGACACGCTGGTTGAAATTAAAACAGCGTGTGCCGGGGTTATGGCCGGCAGCAAAAAAATAGAGCGCCAGTTCGAAGGTTTGCAGGCCAGGGCGCGCTACTGGGAAGAGAAAGCTGAACTTGCCGTCAAAATGGACAGAGATGATCTGGCCCGGGAAGCGCTGATTGAAAAGCGAAAATTCTCCCGCCAAACCGAAACACTTGAGAATGAAAGGTCCGAGCATGACCTTCTAATCGAGCAGTACCAAAATGATATTCGACAACTCGAGGAAAAATTAAAGTCAGCCCGCGACAAACAGCGGTTGCTGGTTCAGCGCCATATCCATGCCGAGCGCAAAATTCAGGCTCAGAAAGAAATTCAGCGTGTTGACAGCACCGAAACCTTGATGAAATTCGATGAGTTGGAAAACCGCATCGAACGCATGGAAGCCGAAGCCGATCTGGTTAATTATGGTAAATCCACCTCCCTGGAAGAGGAATTGGAAAGACTTTCGGTTGATGAAGAAATCGAACGTGAACTGAAGGCGTTAAAAGCCCCGGGCCCGGGGAAAAAAGATGACACACCCCCGGAGAATTGAATATTGAAGATTGAATATTTAATATTTGTGGTATACTGTCAATTTTATTTATTCTCCCTGCTGTATTTGATGAAGTGGCGAAAAGAGCAGGATCCTAGTTCGTGCCCATCCGAAAATTAAAACGGGCACGAATTGGTTTCAAATTATTTTCACAATCTGGAAATCGAAAATGAAAGAAGCATTGATTGTTGCCATCGTTTTTGGAAGCTTCGTGCTGATACCGGCCGTCATCGGGGGAACGATTGTGATCTCCATCAAACTTTTAAGAGGCGGCGCTACTCGCAAGGATCAGGCCGAAGACTCCAAAATTATCCAGGAAATATACCAGGGTCTTGGACGCATGGAGGAGAGAGTGGAAACACTGGAGACCATTTTGCTGGATCGTGATAAAAGGGATCGTCACCATGAAAATTTATGACAATTTATCCCGCGACGGAGTATACCGTTCACGCAACGGTGTAATTTTCGGTGTGTGCCGGGGGTTGGCCGAACATTTTGATTTCTCGGTGTTCTGGGCCAGAGCGATTGCCATCATTTTTCTATTGGTTTCAGGTTTCTGGCCGGCGATCGGCCTATATTTAATCGCAACCCTGCTGATGAAACCTGCACCGGTCGTCCCCCTAGAGACTGAGGCTGAGCAGGAATTCTACGACAGCTACACCCACTCCCGCCGCATGGCGGCCCGGCGATTGAAGAGAAGATTTGAAAACCTGGAACGCCGGCTCCAACGCATGGAACATATCGTAACCACCCGGGAGTTTGATTGGGAATCTAAACTGGACCCTTAGGAATGAAGAATGACGGATGAAGAATTATTCCTAAGGTTCATCATTTCTAACAGTTCGCCGGAGGTTGCAACTTTCAGCAACGGATAGAGCGGATTGCGCCGGTAGCCATTCAGGGTTTGCTCATGAACCTCATCGGAATATGCCGCCGAACAATCCTCGAGCAGCACGGCTTTAAAGTCATGACAGATCGCATCCATAACGGTGGTCAGAACACAAAAGTGAGTGGAAATACCCCCAACTGCACAAAGCGTTACGTCCCGTTCACGCAACCACAATTCCAATTCGGTTTGAAAAAAAGCCGAAAATCTGGGCTTGGGAAGCCACAGATCATCACTGCTTCGATCCAGTTCATTGATTACCTCGGCCCCCCGGGTGCCGGCAAGCGAATGGGGATGCATACGGCTTTGAAAGATAAAGTCATCAGGCTGGAAGGCATCGGTCGAGAATACAACCGGCCACCCTTGCTCACGAAAGAGCTTACTCAAATGATTCAGCGGCGCAATGGTCTTCCTGGCAAGCGGGGTAATGGGCAATTTCCGGGAATCATCGAAATTATCCTTCACCATGTCGATCACGATTAAGGCAGGCTTATCTTTTTGCTGCATTTTCATATCTTGACCCCTGTATCGCGAAAAATAAGATGGTTTGGTGCTGCAGCAAGATATAAAAAAAGCAGCCGGCAAAGTCAAGACGCAGAACGCCACGACCAGGCTGATTTCCATTGAAACATCATAAGCGATACCTGAATTTTAACGCAACAATCACCGCACCAGGTCAATTGCGATAACTTGATTTTAAACGTCAATGAGGATTATTTGCGTGTAAAATTCAGATATGGAGGGACTTTTTCGAGCAATCGGTGGCGCATATTGGCCTGGCCTGAAAAATCAGGCCAGGCCTTAAACATGCATCGGCCGGCAGGCTGAATTGAAGTTGGATTGAGATCTAGGCGCGACTTGCTTAACTCCAGGTTCAGAATCCACGCTCGATCGTCAAAAATTCTGCCGTCCAGGTTGAACCAATATAAACGGTTGCTGACCCGGGCCTAGCTAAATTTGATCCAACACATCAGAGGGAACATCAAAAGTTTCAACCGGCGAAATACTTGTTTCACTGGGAATAGAATCAGCCAGAACAGTCTGGATTTGATCTAATATTTGACATCCTTGGATACAATTCGGCAAATTATCTCTGGTAATGCAATCTCTGCAGGGGCTTTTAACAAGATAACCAATATCAAAATCGAAATTATGATTTTCACTCAGTCTTTGTTCCATTTTTCCACCTCATATGCTCTGGTTTCGGTGCCATGATAGCGGTAGGGCCGTTTCAGGTTTCGATTTTCCGGTCCCTTACTATGACCATGTTCCAACAATTTAGCTATATACCAATACAACTATCATGCCAACATTGCTATTTATAAATTTTTATCTTATATTTCAAATACTTATATATTATTCCGCTGCATAACCAAAATCGGTTATGACAAAGTTTGTCCGGCGGGTGTCAAAAAATTGTCATCTTTAACAACGACAAGTGTCAGAAAAAATTAAAAATGCACACCATCCTGCTAATTTATGATCTATTAAAATATGACAAAATAATGCACGGTGCTATCCAAAAACTGTAATTGAGCCACCAAGGCACTGAGATTCTTGCAAGACTGCGCTTGGCAGAAGTGGCCTCTTCGAGGCAATTTGAAAGCAGAGATATAATTGTCAGTTATCTAAAATGCCCCAAATTAAGGTAAAAGTGATCTTGATTTCACCTTCTTTTAGGTATATCGGTTGCGATCCAACAGGAGTTTAGCTTTTTTTGACATTTAGATAAAAATGAATTTTGGGAGGTAGCAATGAGCGACATTAATTTGAAAACGGACATAGCAAAACGCTATAAGCCGTTTCTGGACGTTCTCCTGGAGGATCATCAGGACAAATTGCATTCGGTTTACATCGTCGGCAGTGCCTTAACCCGGGATTATGACCCGAAGATATCCGACATTAATTCAGTTATTGTGCTGCAGAAAATGGACCTCAAATTTCTGGAACTGCTGGCCCCGCTGGGTAGGAAATACGGTAAAATAGGGATCGCCGCACCATTGTTCATGACGCCGGCCTACATTGACAATTCACGGGATGTCTTTCCAATCGAATTTTTAAACATTAAACTGTTGCATCATACTATATTCGGAGAGGATATTTTTGGGGATCTGGATATTGATAGATCAGATCTGCGCCATCAGTGCGAACGAGAGCTGAAGGTTAAACTCATCGGCCTCAGACAGGGATATATATCGGCTGCGGGCAATCAGAAGATTTTGGCCAGAGGATTTGCAGATTCCTTTGCCGGCTACATGCCGCTTTTCAAAGCGATCATCATCTTGCTTGGCCGGGAGACGCCACAATATAACCAGGAAATTCTATCGGTGCTGGCTGACATAACCGGGATTCAGACAGATGCTTTCAAACAGGTGTCAGCCCTAAAAAGTCGGCAAACCAAACCATCCATCGAAAAACTGAACATAGTCTTTGAAGACTATTACAAAGTCATTGAGCAACTGGGAGAGATGATCGATGCGCTTGAAAATTAGGCCGACCGTCTTTTTGGTAATTTGGTTATTGATGTTCAGCGCCGCATCCGTGGTTTATGCCGTTGACATTCCGGTCCTGCCGCCTGCCCCCGTCGTCGACCTGGCCGGTATCATCGATAATTCCGTAAAAACCAAAATTAATCGTTATTTGAGAGAACTCGAACAAAAAACCACCGCCCAGGTGGCAATTTTAACCATTAAAAGTCTCGAGGGGCAACCGCTTGAAGATTTTTCGATCACCATTGCCCATGACAAATGGAAACTCGGTCAAAAGGGCAAAGACAACGGCGTGCTGGTAATGGTTGCAGTAGATGATAGAAAATATAGAATCGAGGTCGGTTACGGGTTGGAAGGTATTCTGCCGGACAGTCTGGTAGGAAGTATCGGCCGGCAATATCTGGTGCCAAATTTTAAAAAAGGCGACTATTCTACCGGCATTTACGCCGCCGCCCTGGTCATTGCCAATGAAATTGCCAATGACGCCGGTGTTAAAATTTCCGGATTGCCGGCAGTCAAAAAAACCCATCCGGTCAGAGCCAAAAAGAAATCTTCCGGTCCCTTTGGTAAAATAATATCGTTGCTGATTTTTCTAGTCATTTTTTTCATATTTATCAGGAATCCCAGATCATTCCTGGCCTTGATGCTGCTTTCATCCATGGGTGGCCGGAGCGGTCGCTGGGGGGGATCCGGCGGCGGTTTCGGTGGCGGTGGTTTTGGAAGTTTCGGGGGCGGCGGCGGTGGATTCGGCGGTGGGGGGGCCTCTGGGAGTTGGTAGGATTGTGCCCCAAAAATGCCATAATTAAATTGAACAGTATACCTATAAAACACAGATGCGCTTTTGCATCTTCGGACTATTGCCGAAAAATCAAGTTGCCCGCTATCCGGGTGCAGTTGACACACTGTAATCTAAGAATCGTTTCGGATTTGAGTTTTGTAATTTGAGATTTATTTGTGATTTGGGATTTGAAATTTGGAATTTAGAAGATAACGATTACTTGGCTGGAGGAAAATATGTCAAATACGTTAAAAGTCGTACTGATTATTCTGGGTATTACCGTATTGGTTATGATCATAATGGGCGGAAAGCTGATTGCCGGGTATAACCAGGTGATCACCATGGAAGAAAACGTCAAGGGTAAATGGGCCCAGGTGGAAAATCAGTTAAAACGCCGCTATGATCTCATCCCGAATCTGGTCGAAACGGTAAAGGGTTACGCCAAACATGAAAAAGAAATATTTGAAAACATCGCCCAGGCCAGAGCTCAATATTTTCAGGCCCAGGATTTTAAGGGGCAAATCAAAAGTGCCAATCGCCTGGAAGGTGCGCTTTCGCGACTGCTTTTGCTCCAGGAACGCTATCCGGATTTAAAGGCCAATCAATCGTTTCTCAGGCTGCAGGACAGTCTCGAGGGTACCGAAAACAGGATCGCCGTTGAAAGAAAACGCTATAACGATGCCGTCCAGATATTAAACACCTATATTCGGACGTTTTTCGGAAGATTATATGCCCTGCTGGCCGGTGTTGAACCGGCGGAATATTATGAAATACCGCAGGCCGAAAAACAGGCACCCAAGGTAAAGTTCTAAAATTCGTCAAACTCACTAAAATCATCATCAAACGGTATGACGTGCCCGGCAGCAGGTTGGGCCTTCTCCCTGGTGGTAATTGCGGGTTGTTCATTCGCGGGCCTGAACGGTTGCGCTTTAGCGGCAAAAACGACTGAGTCTTTGGTGGAGTTCCGGCTTTTAGATGTTTTTTTGCCGCTGCCGATCAGAGTTTCAAGCTCACCAACAAAAACTTTCATCTGTTCAGCCTGGGCGTGAAAAGTTTCCCAGAGAGATGCCACATGCCGCAGCTGGTTAAGGGTGGTCTGACTTTCATTTGCTGGCGGCAACGAAAATTCGGTTCTTTCCAAATCAAGCGGTGAAGGGGATTTTCGCGACAGGTACACGATTGATAATCCAAAAAAACTCGCAAAACAACCGATATCGGAACGTCATTCTGACAAACGCCCTACTCGGAGGCTTCTGGAAGTGGTTCGACGGTCTCGTCGGGTTGAAGTTTTTGGGCGAGCTTATGGAGCAACACGCCGATGAGAAGCATGAAGAGGTGAATCGAAAAGAAATAGAACAAGGCACTGTCTCGGGCATTTAAGCCCAGGACAAAAAACACAATAGCACTCCAGAAAAGCAACTTCGTTTTCATTGGGTTGGTTCCGCCTTTAAGCATTCAACAAGGTTTATCCAGTAAACCTTATATCGGCGGAGACATTGAAAACTTTAGCTATTGTTTCGTATGCTTCAGCATACTGGGGGCTGCACAAAGGATTAACAAATCTCCAATCGGACCATTGCAGAGTAAGGTAACACTCGACAGGATCATCGTATAGAGGCGAACCTCCGAATGCACCATAACCGCATTTAAAGTCTGCGGATTGACAATGAAGAAAATCAAATTACCAACAGCGACAATCAGGATTCCCAGCACAGCCCATTTTCTCAGGTTCCAGATCCCGCTGCCGAAAATAACCAGTGGCATGATATTCAATAAATTTTTATATGCCATAAGTTGGAGGGTGTTTCCCGGTTCCACCGGCTCGTATGCCAGCCAGATAAATGCTTTGAGAAGGGCAAGCCAACCGACTGCCCAAATTATCCATGGAAATTCGGTTTCCATTCTCTCTGGCGGGAAAATTCTAAAATCGCTAATAGTCACCCTATGCTCCTCTTTGCACTCAACATCAACAATTAAATAATTAATTCGCCCGGGGTATCGCAACCACATTATGAACAAATGGGCTTGATATCCCATAATATGACCGGGACCGTTTATCCGACTGCGCGAAGATAAGTCAATCGGCTCATAATGTCAATTTCTAATTGAGCAAATTAATGATGGACAAGGAGATAATTAGGAAGGAAACGCCCGCCCCCATCAAACCAAGTGGAAGTGGATGCCGAAAGAAAAAAGAGTCAACATTATCGCTGGATCGTTCTAACTTTTCGATGACAGCCCCTGTCTCAAACCAGGAGTTTAATTTTTTCTCCCATTTTTTCATTTTACGGGGTGCACTCATCAGAAAACCGCCAAAAAACAGGCCGGTCAGGCAAGTGATTTTGCCAACCCAAAGAATCGATTTAAGAAGGATTTCACCAAAAAAAACTTGTGTTGGGGAATCAAAAAAAACGTTAATAAACTGGGCAATATCCAGCGAAAAATAGAAAAAAAAGAGAGCAAAAGCAGATCCGAAAATTAACAGCAAGCCCACCACAAGATGATGGCTGTATAAATATTCGGAAATCTCAATGTCTTTATCCAGAAAACGGATCTTTTCATCTACATTCACATTGCGATTTAGAATATTGCTGAGATTTTTGGTCAGGCGCGGCGAAAACATCAGCATCGTCGAAAAGGTGATTCCAAGAACTCCGAAAATTAAAGTCAAAATCTCGATGACCTGAAAAACTATTTCTTGAATAATTCCCATATATTACCCTTTGAGACACGGTTTCTAAAATCTTAGATCAGATGAATTCAATGTTTAACGAATGCATCAAATTTGACTTTTCCCGGTCTTGCGCATCAGATTTTTGGCTATTCGCCCCACTTCTTGACTGGCAATGGCTTCCAGTTTTTTCCGAACAATCCTTGAATAATACTCGCGCTCGGTTTTGGTAAAGGTGATGCCGTCCCGTTTTTTAAAGACAAGCTCTTTTTGTTTCGGAGAAAAAAGTCGATCCAGATAAACGTCGAGGGTTTCTGATCGCAATGGTGCGATTTGGCCTTGATTCACCTGAGATTGCAGATGGCCGGACAGATAGCTAATCAAGGAATTTTCCAGATCCTGCATTGAGATGATCATGCCGCTGCTCAATTGAAATTCTCCCGCTGATAACAGATCACCGTATTTAGGTTTCAGCGAGGCGGCTATTTGATCTAGATTGCCGGGCGGCTTAAGTCTTTGAAATTTAAAAATCATCGCACTAGCCAGAAGCAACTTTTCCAGGTTCTGCCTTTTGGGGCTTGTTTCCCAATAGCGCGAAAATAATGCCGATGAATTCAACGATAACCCCCTGCGGGCACAGATGGCGAGAACCGCTGGAAATCTGGCAACGAGATCCGCATCATCAGCACTGGCCAGAGCGTCCAAAATAACGACAATCTGATTCTCATTGATTTTTTTTTGCCCTGAATCCTTCAGCAGCGAATCAAGAATCTCTAAAGCAGTTTCTGATCCCCGGCTGTTTTCAGGGACTTTCTTTTTCATGGCAGTTATCGGGATTACCTCCGATCGAGGATTGATTTATCTGTGAGATGGGTAAAAATCTTGCCAAACGAACCCCGCCGCGGCGGAACGGATGCAACGGATAAAGTACTGATTATGTCTATAATAGTATATTTATATACAATTTGGCAAGATAATTGTATCTTTAAATACAATTTCTAAAGCGTAGAATGAATCGAAAGCAGAGAACCATAAGGCCAGATTTCAAAAGCCGAGATCAATATGGCTCCAAAGCGCCAACTCCCGATCTAGCGCCGATAGACCTTTTGTCGGGCCCTAGCCGCTTTGTTTAGGGTATCGACATGGACATCCACATAATCGAAGACCCTGGCCATTTTCTTGCCGGGCGCAGGGCGCAAAACCCGGCCAAGATACTGCAACACCCGACCGCTGAAACGTATGGGGGTGGCAAGAAACAAGGTCGACAAATCCCGGCAGTCAAAGCCCTCGCCGATGAGTTGACCGGTGGCAATAACGACCTTCGCTTTATTTTGATTCAACCGCTCGATCACCGTTTGCCGCTCGTCCATACTCAGATCACCGGTTAGGAGTTCAGCATCGACTTTAAATCGAAACTTCAACAAAGCCCGCAGGTTTTCGCAATGTGCCTTACGATCAGACAAAACCAGGCAGATGCCGGCCTTGCCCACCGATTCCCCGGCAACATCCCCGGCGATCAGAACATTGCGGTCCGTATCAGCCGTCAGTTCAGACAGCATCTTACTGTACTCATTTACCGGGTCGTAGTAAGGTTTAAAGCTGGTCTCCCGCACGATGACTTCAGCTGGCAGGACATCACCGGTTTGAATCAGATGTTTCTTGTCGACCTCATGATGCACATCACCAAGATGCCAGAATATCAACTTAGACAATTTGTCCCGTCTCCAGGGTGTCGCTGACAGCCCCAGCATATAATTGGAATCAAAACCGGTTACGGCTTCGGTAAATGTGCGGCTCGGGCATCGGTGACATTCATCCACCACCAGAAATCCGATTTGTCCGGCCACTTCTTCAACACATTTATACAGGGATTGCACCAGGGCGATCGTGATTTTTTCGCCCAGCACCTTCTTGCCCCCCCCAATCAAACCCACTTTGCCGGCACCAATGGAAAGAAAAGATTCGATGCGCTGAGTCCATTGGGCGGCCAGATCTTTGGTGTGCACGACAATCAGCGCCGGCTGCCGGCGCCTGGCAATCATATACAGTGCCATTATCGTCTTGCCGGAACCGGTCGCGGAATTCAAGGTGCCGAAATCTTTGGTCAGCATCCGATCCACAGCAACCTGCTGAAAGGATCGCAAGGTGCCGGCAAAATCAAAATTAACCGACGCCAGATTTCTGCGCTGGTCATCGATCTGATATTGGACATTATGCTTGCGGCATAATAAAATCAGCTGCCGCATGAATCCCCGTGGAATCCACAAACCCGCAGGCCCCACCTTATCATAGAAACGCAATACCTGTGGTGTACCCCGGTTCCAGCGTCCCATCCTCTCATTCTCGAGCCATTTAGGATTTAAAAGCTCCAGTTTCTCGATCAAGATTGACAGAAGGTCTGGCGGGACATTCTTTAGCCTTAAATTATTGGCAATTGTGATCGTAAAAGTGGCCATAAAATATATAGAACCTAATCTCCTCAGATATATCAGTCAAAGAGCAAAAGTCAGATGACAGAGGGCAGATGACAGAGGGCAGAAATCGGAAGGCGGAAGTGGGAAGGCGGATTTTCTCGAAGTTGGAAGTCGGAATGCGGAATGCGGTAAATAGATTCCGAACAGCAGTTACGATACACCGTCTACCTTCTACCTTCTACATTCAACCTTCTACCTAAAATTTTTCAGTATCCAGCATCCAGTGACCCGCACCTCGCACCCCACATCTCACATCCCGCACCTCGCACCCCACATCTCGCATCCCGCACCTCGCACCCCACATCTCGCATCCCGCAACGCGCACCCTACATCTCGCATCCCGCAACGCGCACCCCACATCTCGCATCCCGCAACGCGC
>Ga0209260_10000175_pt1 | contig 43434 bp, 31 predicted proteins | sample WorMetTypGCAVOLI_FD_187421 | JGI IMG/M metagenome (GOLD analysis project Ga0209260, IMG submission 187421) | Marine gutless worms symbiont microbial communities from Max Planck institute for Marine Microbiology, Germany - Olavius algarvensis... ...
TGTTGCGGGTATTTGTTATTTTTTGGCGAAATTAACAACCACCCTACATATAAGGAGGATTTTTTTCAATGACTCGTATTATTACTCACTTTATGACTCATTCTAAACCCGTTTTTGGACAAGAGTGAGTTCCGGGTATTTCGATTTCAGCGGATCATCCAATAGCAGGTCACAGTAAATCTTGGCTGTCGAAAGGTCTTGGGCGACGCTGTCGTGCAGCTCGCGGGAAAGCACCTGGCGCTCGCTTTCCTGGGTCTTCATTAATTGTTGATTGAGAAAATGAATATGCTCCTCTGCCCGTTTCTGATCGGTAATATTTACGGCCGCAGCAATAATCCCCTTCTCGGGATTTGACGGATCAAGCGGACTTGACTGAAGATAACAGCAAATAATGCTGCCGTCTTTTTTTAACCAGCGTGTCTCTGTTTCGCCGGTTCCCGTTTCCTTAATGCCCCGGTATAATTCGCGATTGGCCCGGGTGAATTCTTCATCTGCCGGATAGAGCAGCCTGACGTTTTTCCCAAACAAAGACCCCGGCTCATAGCCCACCATGTTATACATGGCCTTGTTTGCCCAACCTAGGATTCGATTACGGACCAACCCGATGCCGGCCGGAGACGCTGCCAGGATTGCCTTCATGGTCTTTTCACTTTGCCGCCGTGCTTCCTCGGCCTTTTTGCGTTCATCTATATCGTGAACGACCGTAACCCTAACACTTTTGCCTTTATATTCAGTCATTTTACCGCGAATCTCGGCATGAAATGTCGACCCATCCTTTTTCTGGGCAATTACTTCATAGGGATCCTCATATCCAGAGAGCATATTATGCTTAACTAAATGCTTGGATTCCGCTGCAATCACATCCGTACCAAATATACCGATGAGTTCATCGTACTCATAACCGAACATTGCCGTTGCCATTTGATTTGTCTCTATGCAAATTCCGCTTTCAGAGATAAAAATTGCTTCGAAAGTTGCATCGGACAGCGCGCGATAACGTTCCTCACTTTTCCACAGGGCTTCTTCGGCCTTTTTGCGCTCTTTAATTTCTTTCTCCAGGGCGCCCATGGTCCTGATCTCTGATTGCTCCATTTCCCGCAAAAGCGCAATGTCTTGTATTACAATAACCGAAGCGCTGAGTTTCCCATCTTCGTAAATGGGTGAAATCGACGCTTTGAAGCGTTTTATATTCCCGCTGCGGGTTTTAAGATTACCTTCATATCGGAGGCGGCTGCCCTTGCGGGAGATGATCTTTTCGACGGGGCAGACGTCTCTGCATGTCTGCTCCTCATCGCCAAATACTTCATAGCACTTCTTTGCCAGGGCTTCCTGTAGAGACCATCCGGTCAGCTTTTCTGCCGCAGGATTAATATAAATAATATCTTTTTCCGGATTACATAAATAAAGCGGTTCATTCATATTATCCAGAATTGATTTGTAAACTTCACTGAGCTCCATATGAATGCCTTTAGTCGCTTTATCCTGTCCGATGCGGGAGACGTTGGGAAACTAATTAGGGCCCTTTTTTATATTCGAATGGGCACTCATTAGCTTTGAAGAAAATCTAATCATAATTATACTTAAATATAAAGGAAAATAGTGTCGGGTAGGGCAAGATCATTGCTTTGGTTGGTCGGGACTCATTAGTGGCGGGATCATTATTCCAATAGCTCCAGTACTCTTGAGGTTTAATTCCTAAGCCCCCTAAGTGGGCAACTCAAAGCCGGGTCTTCTGGGCCCGGATTATTTACTTGAGTAGCTGCACACTTTTGAATCCACTACGCAGTATTATTTTTCGAAGCAGATTGTTGTACATGAAAGGCGACTTCAGATTTTTCAAAACAATATTGAAACGCATGTTGCGGGTGCTGCGGGCATAGCGGTTGTTAAAGCCTGCCAGACTATGGTTCAAAGCGTCAGCCAGATACCGGGCGCTTTTAAAAGCGTAGCTGAACCCTTCGGCTGAACTGGGGCTGATCCAACCGGCAGCTTCACCCAGCAGCGCTACCCCTCCGGTGCCGGTATATATCTGTTTTATGCTTAGCGGCCGATTGATGACAGCACCTTCTCTTGCAATTGTTTTCCCCAACAGCAATCCCTGCCGGTTTAGGCCCTGTTTTAATTGTTTAAACTTTTTCACAACATCTTTTTTCGGGGGCAAGGCCACGCCCACGAGGATCATATCCCCTTTCGGAATGGTCCAGCCATAAAAATCGGTAATGCTCTGATCAAAAAAGGTGGAAAAGTATGGCACGGCATCATTGCTCTCAATCCACTCTTGAACTGCGATATACTTGTTCGGAGAGGGCTTATCCCCGGCAACCATGCGCCTCACTCTGGAAGCCGCACCGTCGGCCCCAACGACAACTTTTGCTCTCTCTTTGAAGATTTTGCCCTTTTTCTGCAGTTGAATGCCATAACCCCCGTCTATGGCATCGAATCCAATAAATCGCATGCCGGGCCGAACATCCACGGTGGCGGGGACCATTGAGAGCAGCCAACAATCAAACCGATAGCGATCCAGGTTGATGTAAAACCGCTGGTAATAGCGCTCCAGGTTGTGAGTCTGATCGATGGCTCGGACGACGAAAATCTGGGGATCGACTAGCACGTGTTTGGGAAGCCCCAGGCCGAACTGAGAGAGAATTTTCTGGGCGTCGGGCGCCAGCAACCCGCCGCAGCATTTTTGGCTCCAGGGAGTTGATTCATTACCCGTCAGCTGCCGCTTATCAATCAGCAATACCCGGTACCGGACGGCAACCAGCCTGGCAAGCGTGGACCCGGCCGGCCCGGCACCGATAATGGCAATGTCATACATCGATAAATTCCCTTCCAACCGTTTTCAACCTGTTTCAGCAGGTTGAATTATGATTATAATATCAAATACCACAGGAATTATCAAAATTAGAGCCAAACGCATCAATCAAGGGATTTTGGGATTTTTGTTGTATTTCAGATCCTTCCAAAGCAATTCGTTTCAATTTTACTTTTACGATACCCCGACACCTGTTGATCATCCTTGACACTCAATTTAAGTTCCCCTAAAATACATCGTTTGCGTACGAAACGCCAGTACGCTGCGCCCAATTTGTTTTTAAAGGACTCCATCCATAATGTCGCTTTTAGGGAAAATCCTGGATATTGATCTTCATGCAGGAACATCGAAATTCTTACCTTTTCCAAAGGAATTGACCTGGCACTATCTTGGCGGCCGCGGATTCAATGTCCAATTCCTTTATCGCCATTTACCCGCTGACGCCGACCCTCTGGGTCCTGAAAACCTTCTCCTGCTCTCCTGTGGTTTGCTTACCGGTACTACCGCTCCGGCCTCCTCCAGACTTCATATCAACGCCAAATCACCTCTGACAGGGCTTCTGGGCAGCTCAAATGTCGGCGGTGGTTTTGGTGCTCAGCTTCGTGCCTGCGGCATACAAAGCCTGATCATTCGCGGCAAAGCCCCGGAACCGGTTTATTTATGGGTAACCCACGATAGCGTTGAAATTCGAAGTGCCAAGTCCCTCTGGGGGTTGGATACCTGGCAGGCCCATGAGCACCTGACGGAAAAATTAGGCAGTCGGAAATTGAAAATTATGACCATCGGTCCGGGCGGGGAAAACGGAACCCTGTTTGGCTGTATGATGACCGACTTGGACCATGCCGCCGGACGAACCGGAATGGGCACCGTGATGGGTTCCAAAAATCTGAAAGCCATTGTTATCAAGGGCCAAAAGAAGAAAGCACCATTTCGTGCCCGGGACAATGGCCATGAGGCAGTTAAACGGTACCTCTGGCAGATAAAGAATGCCCCGCATTTTAAAACGTTCAAGAGACACGGGGGTGCCGGTTACGTCAAATGGGCAGACGATTTAGGGATTATCGGAACGCGTAACTTCAGGACCAACACCTTTGAAGATGTGGATCAGGTTGATGGGAAAATCTTGACGGATAAAGTTATCCGATCACGCGGATGTTACCGTTGTCCCGTCCAGTGCAAAGCCGAACTGGAGTTTAGCGACGGCCGGCTCAAGGGCCAAAAGAGTTTTCGACCCGAATTTGAACCCATGCTGGCCCTGGGACCCAAATGTGGTTTAAATGACCTGGATACCTTGGTCTATCTCGATAACCTGTGTTCCCGACTGGGGATCGACAGTATTTCGGCCGGCAACGCAATTGCCTTTGCCATGGATCTTTTCGATAGACAAATCCTAAGCTTGGAAGATACCGGCGGTCTTGATCTTGTCTGGGGACAGGGGAGATCCATGGAGGTTTTGATCAAGCAGATGGCCTCCGGAGAGGGTCTGGGAGGAATTCTTGGCAAGGGCGTGCGCCAGGCCGCCCGGATTATCGGGCGTGGTGCCGAACATTACGCCGCACATGTCAAAGGACTCGAAATGTCCGGATATCATCCTGATAACATGATGGGCACGGCCCTGGGATATGCCGTTGCCAGCCGGGGCGCTGACTTTAACGATGTCTACTCGGCGATGGAAAATAAATGGCTGCCGGCTGAGCATATTGAGGAGTTCGGCAAACCAAAAGCTTCCGACCTCCAAACAATTCATGGCAAAGCCGAACTGGTCAGGCGGGCCATGATCGTCAGTATGGTACTGGACAGCCTTGGCCTGTGTAAAGTGCCGGTGCTGTCCCTTATCAGCGCCTATGATCTGGTGGCCGAGACCGAGTTGGCGTCTGTTCTGATGGACCAACCGGTCTCGGTTGCCGATATTTATGCTGCCGGTGAGAGAATTGCCAATACCGAGAGGCTTTTTAATTTGCGTTGCGGCGCCAGCCAAGCGGATGATCGTCTGCCGGACATGTTTTTTGAAAAAGACTATAATGCCGGTCAAGAGCCGTCCAAGCCATCCGAGTGGATGGAGCCCATGAAAAAGGAATTTTACCGTGTCATGGGCTGGGATGAACAGGGTCGGCCGACTGCCGAAAAATTGTCTGAAATTGGAATAGTAGTATAGGCCCTTAGGGGCCTTTTTCTGACAACAGGTTGTTAGAAACTGAAGGTGTCAGGTGTCAGTGGCGGTGCTAAACACTGAAACCTGTGAAATCAGTCTGACAGGATCCAGAAATCGGGTTTGGATTTTTTTTAAATAATGATTAACATCCTTAGTTTTAGGCAATTTAGGTATTTTAGGCATTTGTCGCAGAATCCAAGTAGTTCATCCGTAGCATATGGATTATTGGTTATTAGTAACAATTTATAGTAAGGAAATTAAATGATACCTGTTGATGAGATTGCAATGAGGCCGACGATATCTTTTTTGGCCCGTGAAGATAAAGAAAAAATTCACCGGGCGGTTTTTCAGATCCTGAACGAGATCGGGATGAAAATCCTCCAGGATGAGGCCCTGGCACTGTTAAAAGATGCGGGCTGCAGGGTGGCCAAAGACCGGATGGTGAAAATACCCGGGGATTTGGTGCAGCAGTGCATCGAAAGCGCACCGAACCATATTCCCATGTACGACCGTCAAGGAAAACAGGTTATGGATCTTGGCGGTCACCATTCATATTTTGGTACCGGATCCGATCTGATCTACTCGTTGGATTCAAAAACCGGGCAGCGCCATCCCTGTGTTCTGGAGGATGTGAACCGGGCTGCCAGGGTGGCCGATGCCCTGCCGAATATTGATTTTATCATGTCTTTTGCCCATCCATCGGATTTTGCGGCACGCCGGGCCTATCTGTTGAGTTTTCAAAGTATGGCTGGCAATTCCATCAAACCCATCGTGTGCACGGCCGCCAACCGCGATGATTTGAGTGAAATGTGGCAGGTCAGCCGAATTTTGCGCGATGGTGAAAGCGCGCTGCGATCGAAACCCTATTTTATCTATTACGGGGAACCCATCAGCCCCTTAAAATACCCGGTTGAAAGTGTCGATAAACTGCTCTTTTGCGCCGAGAAAGCCATCCCCGCCATTTTTTCTCCGGCCCCAATTGCCGGATCGACGGCTCCCATGACAATTGCCGGACATGTGGCCCAGGGGCTGGCAGAATGTTTTTGCGGCCTGGTTATACACCAGCTCAAGGCCAAGGGCGCGCCATTTATCATGGGCATGGGGCCGGCCGTGCTGGATATGATGACCAGCCAATGCTCCTATAACGCGCCGGAATACCTGCTTGCATATATGGCAATTGTCGAGATGAGTCACTATTATGATTTGCCCAACTGGGGTTATGCCGGCACCAGCGACTCCCAGATACCGGATGGACAGGCCACTTTTGAAGCCGGCTTGCTGACCTTTTTATCGGCCATGGCCGGCTCGAATCTAAATCATGATGTGGGATATCTGGACTTCGGCCGTACCGGCAGCCTTGAAATGATTGTCGTCCTGGATGAGATCATCGATCAGGTGCGCCGGCTATACCGGGGCATCCCGGTGGATGATGAAATGCTGGCGGTAGACGTCGTCAAAGAGGTCGGGGCAGAAGGCAATTTTCTGACCCAGAGGCACACTCTGAATCACCTGCGCTCAACCCAGTGGCAGCCGAAACTGATCAGTCGCGCGGGCTACGAAAAGTGGCAGTCCTCAGGCAGTACGAGTTTGTTGGACCGGGGGCGGGAAAAACTGCAACAGATCCTGCAGGAGCATCAGCCGGTTCCGATTGCCGATGATCAGGCCAAGCAGATTCAGGAGTTGGTTGATCAATTTAAGTAATATCCACCCTATTGAAACAGGCAATTTATTACAGATTACCAAACAATGTCTGCGAAAAATGGTTATTACGTTTTATAGCTGTTACATCCGCAGATTCAGTAAAATTTTGATTTGTATTGCCTAATCCAAAAGTCAGGATTATTAACAAGCATCTAATAATTCAGCTAATTTTTGAATACCATCCAGGTCAAAGTCCTCAACCATTAGCATGATCTGTTTGCCGAGCGGTTCACAGGAAGCTGAGCGAGCCTTAATTTCCACTGCGATAGCATTCAGCGTCGCAACATCGCCCAGTTCAGCGGCATCGCGAATTTCTTTATCAGCACATCTCTCAGTGTAAACTGCATCAGCCGGTAAACACTCACATCCATGGTGGATCCCAGATTGGGACGACCTTCACCGATATTTCCAATCATACTCCAGTCAAATTTCAGCTCTTGCCTTTCTTCCTTGAACATTTTATCGCCTCCGTATGTTTGGGTAAATTTTTATCAACGAAATTGCCGGTAACTTGCAGTCACTCTGCCGCGTCCGTTTTTATTCTTGCTTGCACTCGGCTAAGAGCGAATCCGGCGAGTACAATCACCAGCACCATGAATGGGCCGGCTAAAATGATTAAAATGTTTAGTTTGTGAGTCGATCCGGATTGAGACGATAGGTGATCTTTTCGGAAACTCCGTGACAGCCAGCGGGACATAATGTGCCTCTTAAATTAATAACTAAAGATTCGAGTCAGCATTTCCCTGTCCTGAATTTGAATTTGCCGAACCTGTAATACCCATTAATGGCCGCTCTTAATCAAAGCCTGCCCATATATGATAGGCGGACCGGTGTAAGCGGCGAATAGATCAGTAACATTGCCTTGTCAATAGTTCAAGAACGAATTGACCTCGATCATCTGTATTGTCCAAGACAACCACATTTACCGCAACACGGCTTGTTACGCTGATCGGTAACTATTTTGACAGTTATACCCAAATATAGTTGTTAGATTAATTCGATTCGAAAGCCTTGCAATGAGAGCGAATCTTTGATTAAAGATCTATGGGGTAACCTTATCAGCGCCTAGGAGAAAATTCATGAAAAGTTGGAAATTTTGTGTCAATTCCGGATTTCTTGGGAAGAGAAGAGACCGCTTCACCGAGTATCAGCCGGCCCGCGATTTAAGGGAAAAGTTCTTTCTGGCCTCTCAAATAGACGGACTGCACGGCATTGAGCTTAAATATCCCTTTGACCTGCAGGATGTTAAGTTAGCAAAACAGCTCCTGGAAGACAACGGTTTGCAGTGCTCTGCAGTTAATGTTGACATAAAGGACGCCACCTATTTTCGATACGGTGCACTTTCGGCCCGCAGCGCGGAAGCACGTAATAAGTCCATTTCACTAATACGGGAGGGCATGGACATTGCGGTGGAATTGGGCACGGATTTACTGTCAACATGTCCATTGGCCGATGGCTACGACTATCCGTTTCAGCTGGACTACATCGAGGCCTGGAATCACTATATCGAAACCGTCTCACAAATTGTATCATATCGCGATGATGTGAAGCTGGCGCTGGAGTATCAGCCCCACGAACCCCATGCCAAAATTCTTCTAGGCAATGTGGGAATGATTCTGCATTTATGCGCCGAGGTCGGGGCACCGAATCTGGGGGCAAATTTAGATATTGGCCATAGCTTTGCTGCGCTTGAATCACCGGCCGAGTCAGCGGCTCTTTTAGCAAGCAAGAAACGGCTATTTTACGTCCATACCAATGACAACACCGGTGACGGTGGCGATTGGGATATGATTTCCGGATCCGTGCACTTTTGGCACTGGCTCGAATTTCTTTACACCCTTGACCGGATCGGATATGAGGGCTGGCTCGGCGGTGACATTGCGCCAAAGCATACCGGCCCGGCGGCGGCGTATGACACCAATTTTCGAATCGTCAGGCGCATGGTAAATTTTCTAGACAAAGCAGGCACTGACAAGATCGCTGAAATTCTGGCGAAAGACAGCGATATCGCTGAGACTTATAACTTCCTGAGCGAGAAACTACTGCCAGAGGACTAAAATCCAGGCAGAAATTAATCAGCCCCAACCAATCAAAGTTCTATGAGGAGCTATCCATCCTTTTCATCAAGAGCCTCTATGTCCGCTAAATCGCTTTTTCTTCCAACAGATCTTTCTTTATTTCTAAAACCTCCCGGCAGTAACGAATACTGCGCTCGATGGTCGCTTTTTCCATGCGCAGGGCTCGTTCCATGTTATCCAGCGGGATTTCCATCTCCGTCTCGATGTTAATCCGGCGCATCGTTGATTTTGTCTTAATGATCTCATAGGCGCGCTTCATGGCGATGTCGCCCTCACCGACGGCGGCACCTGTCAGTTTAAACCCGTAGCGCTGCATTTCTATGCGGTCATCCCGGAAATGATTGGTGAACGCACGCGGGGCCAGATTGGCAATGGCCTGCATGGGGTCTTCCATGACCATCAGGGCATTGACGGTGTCGATACAGGCACCGACCGCCGGATGGTCTACCCGGTCCAGCAGCCAGAGGATTTCCTCTGAAAAGCTGTCGCAATGATTTTCGACCGCTATTTTGATCCCGGCTGCTTTGGCGGCCGGGGCCGAAGCTTTTAATTGGGAGGCAACGGCCTTCATCTGGTCCTTGACCCGGGGATGAAATCGGCTGCCGGCCAGCGGGCGTGGGCGTACTAAATCCATGCTGACTTTAACGATATCTGCCCCCAAACACCCGGCTGTGGCAATCGCCTCATCGAGATCATGCTGGATGCCGATTCCCATATCGCCCATATCCATTGAAAAGTTGTACTCGAGGTACAGTCCGCGTTCCTGGGCGGCGACCTTAACCTCTTGCAGGTAGGCGGGATCCAGGGTCTCCAGGACTCCGTCATCCAGATGGAGTCCATCAAGACCCATCTGGACAGCCTCCTCGAAAAGTTCAAATGTGCTCATCTGCCTGGGCCAGGGCAGTTTAAAGTCAGCCCAGGCCTGACCGATGCCGTGAAGATAAAAACTGTAGGTGTGCAGTCCAAGAAGCATGGTGTCACATCCTTTTTCCGGTTGGAGGAGTTTAGTTTCAATAGAATAAAATGTATATTAGGGTTGTCTATAATTGTTTAGGGTCTTTCGTTCAACAAAATTTTGCAGAGCCGCTAACAAATTATTATTGACTTGGCATTTGATTGATACTATCGAGCAACCAGTATCGAGTATCCAGCATCCAGATACAAGGAGGAGAAAACCATGCCACTAAAAGGTCTTCTTTGAAAAGCGCTGATTGGAGGTTTTTCAACCCGGAACGTTGAACCCTGAACCGCTCAACCTATATTGGATATTTATCTATGGAAATAATTCAATTCATCCATGAAGCGACCTGGCAAGACTTGCCGGATAACGTTCGTCAGCAGGCCCGTCGCTGTCTTCTGGACACATTGGGTGCCGGTGTCGGCGGACGGGCTACGGAACTATCTCAGATTGTTTATGAGTTCGCTGCTGCGGCCTTTGGCGGGCAGGGCGCACAATTATGGTTGGATGGCCGCGAAGTTTCACCACCGGGAGCAGCTCTGGCCAACGGCATGACCATAGATGCGCTGGATATACATGACGGACATTCATTGACCAAAGGCCATGCCGGTGCAGCCCTTGTGCCCGGTCTGTTTGCAACTGTTTCTTTCGAAAGTGCCGGCGGAATCTCGGGTAAAGAATTTTTAATGGCCTTGGTCATCGGCTATGAAATTGCCCTTCGTGCCGGTATGGCCTTGCATGATACCGCCTGCGATTATCACACATCCGGTGCCTGGAATGCACTTGGCGTTGCTGCCCTGGCGGCCCGCAGATTCGGCTTGAAGTCTGACCAAACCAGACATGCACTGGGGATTGCCGAGTATCATGGTCCGCGTTCTCAGATGATGCGGTGTATCGACCACCCGACGATGTTAAAAGATGGATCCGGATGGGGGGCAATGACTGGGATCAGTGCCGCATTATTAGCGCAGGCTGAATTTACGGGAGCACCTGCGCTGATAGTGGAGTCTGATGAAGTAAGCAGAACTTGGCAGGACCTGGGCAGCGCCTGGCAAATCACCCGGCAATATTTTAAGCCGCATGCCGTCTGCCGCTGGGCCCAGCCAGCGGTAGAAGCGACCCTCGTATTGCAGCAAAAATATCAACTAACCCCGGAGCAGGTGAAAAGAGTCGTTGTTTCGACATTTCACGAAGCGGTCAGGTTAAATTGCCGATCTCCCCATTCTACCGAGGAGGCCCAGTATAGTCTACCGTTTCCTCTGGCTGCGGCCTTTGCTCACGGCCGGCTGGGAGTCTCGGAACTGACCGGAGTTGCACTGAAAGATCCGGTGGTACTGCAGCTTTGTGAGCGAGTGGAAATGATAGAGGATGCGTCATTCAATCAACGCTTTCCGGCGAAACGTTTTGCACGGGTTGAAATTGAGACCGAAGATGGTAATGTATTTGACTCCGGTGAAGTCGAGCCCAATTGGGAGGCGAGCAATCCCCCTTCCGATCTGGAGTTGAGAGAAAAATTCCGTCGGTCATCCTGTGAACAACTACCGGGTGAAAGAGCCGCTGAGTTGGAACAAATTATTTGGCGTTGTGATGAACTTCCTGATTTAAGCAATCTTCTGTCATTACTCACTCTGCCGGTAACAAAAGAATGAAAAACCTTTATTTAGCGTATATGTATCTTAGAAATAGGGAAAAAGTTCAGCCACGAAACCACGAAGGCACAAATGAGGAATATAAATTCTGAACTTTTGTGAAAAGGAGACGAATCCATAGAATTATAATATAACCGTTGTACTTTAGTGTCTTGGTGGCTAACGATTACAATATAGGGAAGGAGGAAAAAATGAAAATACTGGTAGGGTATGAAGAATCCAAAGTAGCTGAAGCGGCTTTGAAGTTAGGCCTTAAACACGCGAAGGCATTTGGTGCCGATATATTTATCGTGACCTCATTGGAGCAAAGTCCGACATTGAAAAAAGAGGATATTGATAAGGCTGAAAGCAAGCTTGAAAATATTAGAAAATCTTTCACCGCAGATGATATTGCCTGTGAGACTCGCGCAATCGTTAGCTACCAGCCTCCCGGAGAAGATCTGGTCAACTTGGCGAAAGAAAACGATATTGATGAAATCATTATCGGAGTTAAAAGAAGATCAAAGGTTGGGAAATTGGTGTTCGGTTCCAACGCGCAGTATGTCATACTGGAGGCGTCTTGTCCGGTGGTTTCGGTTAAATGAAGGATGCAGAGAAACGGATCGAAGACGAGGACCAGCACGAGCACGATGATGGCATCATGGCGTTTATCATCGCAATTCACAATTTTCTCGAAGATCTCGATGATATTCATCTAAATATCTTCCTGGCAGACTGGCCCGCGGCGAATTGCCGGATTCGACCTGTTGTACCGCATGCGCTACCCGTTCTTTCCTGGATGCCCGAGGCTGTCAAGACGGCCGGTAAAAAAGCGGAGTCTATTGTCAATAAGCTTGCATCTCTGGCCAACCAATTTGCCTGGGGGCAAACATATTCAACAGAAGACTTCGGCATTGGATTTCTTGAGAAGTATGGATGGACGGAGTTGATCGGGATGCGTGGGCCGATCACCAGTAACCGAATAGCCTGCGGTTTTTTGATTTTAGGGTCTCAGATCGAATATCCCCGACACAGTCATGCGGCCGAAGAAGTTTACGTGCCCTTAACCGGTCCGACGCTTTGGATGCGGGGGAATAAAGACTGGGAGTCACGAACACCTTACCTGCCAATATATCACGCCCCCCGAGTGCCGCATGCAATGCGAACGGAAACCGTGCCGCTGCTTGCGCTCTATCTCTGGCGCGGCGGTAACCTGATCGAGAAATCACACATCGAATAAATCGGGTTCTATAATACTTGACCCCGCAACATCTTTGGCTAATTTTTACTGCGGCGTGCGGATACGTGCCGAATCATCCGGTACGGTAATGACCGGTGCCACTTCTCGCAACTCCTCGAGCGGTATATGACATTTGATGACATGGCGGTCGGCCACGACCTGCTCCGGCGGCGGTTCATTATCACAGATGTCGCCGATTCTCCGATGGCAGCGGGTGCAAAATGGGCAGCCTTTGGGAGGATTCATTGCGCTGGGCAGGTTTCCTTCCAGCACGATTTCACGCTTGGTCACTTCAGGGTCGGCAATCGGCACCGCTGATAACAGCGCCTCGGTATACGGAGAATAGGGTGGCGCGAATATTTGTTCCGTAGTGCCTCTTTCAAGAATATGCCCGAGATACATGACGACAATTCGATCCGAAAGGTAGCGCACCACACTCAGATCATGGCTTATGAACAGCAGCGTGGTTTTATGTTCGCGCTGAATATCCATGAGCAGTTCGGTCACAGCCGCTGCGACCGAGACGTCCAGGGCAGAAACCGGCTCATCTGCGATGACCATGCTCGGATTTCCGGCAAATGCCCGCGCGATGCCGATACGCTGCTTCTGTCCGCCCGATAACTGCCTGGGCTTTCTGAAATAAAAATCCCTTGGCAGTTTGACCGTATCCAGCAGGGTCATCACGCGGTCAAAGATTTTCTTTTTATCTTTTTCCACGCCAAATTTTTTGATAACGCGGGATATCTGACCGCCGATGCTGTGGCTTGGGTTCAAGGTATCAAACGGATTTTGAAACACCATCTGCAGCGATCCGATCTGTTCAGCGCTGCGGTCCCGAACCGCTACCTCCGACAGATTCGCGCCGTGGTGTCGTACTGCGCCATCGGTACCTTTTTCCAAACCCATCAGCACTTTGGCAAATGTTGATTTGCCACAGCCGGATTCGCCGACAATGGCGACTGTTTCACCCTCTTTGGCGGTGAAATTCAACGCCTCATTGGCTTTTACATATCGCACTCTTTTACCGGTAAACAGCGCCCGCAATGATTTGTCACGAACCTCGTAGTACTTCTTCATGCCATCCACTTCGAGTACCTGTTCGCCGAGCGCGGGCGCCAGCTTGGCCTCACCTCCCGGTGCCTCTTTGCTGTGGTCGATATCTTTATAACGCAAACATCGCACGCGATGGTCGGCCGCACTGCCCTCAACATGTTCCATGGCGATATGTTCATTGTCACACAGCCCGGGTTTGAAATGGTCACAGCGGGGGTGATAATAACAGCCCGGGGGCCGTTCAAAGGGCAGCGGGAGTTGACCCCGAATCGGCTTCAGGGGAGCAGCGTTTTTGTCGGTGGTCGGCAAGGGGATACATGCAAAAAGGCCGTGGGTATAAGGATGCTTTGGCCAGGTAAAAAGCGAATCTATCGTCCCCTCTTCGACCACCTCACCGGAATACATCACGAATACCCGGTCACAGGTCTCCAGAATCAGCCCGAGGTTATGGGAAATATAGATCTGGGAAGTGCCGAACTTCTTACTGATATCGGCAACCAGCTTTACGATGCCGGCCTCAACCGTGACATCCAGCGCCGTCGTCGGTTCATCCAGCAACAACAGGGATGGCTTCGACAAAAGTCCCATAGCGATAACGACGCGCTGCTGCTGACCGCCCGATAGCTGGTGCGGATATGAGTCCATCAGACGTTCAGGATCAGGCAGCTTGACATCCCCCAGCATCTGCACAGCCCTCTGCCGCGCTTCTGCCTTGGAAATAGTCTCATGCGCAAGCGGCACCTCCATAAGCTGGGTGCTGATTTTAAGGCTTGGATTCAGAGAGGCAAAAGGTTCCTGGTAAATCATTGCGATCTCCGACCCTCGAATGCGGCGCAGTTCATGCTCCGACAGTTGGGTCAAATCGCGGCCTTTGAAAGTGATACTGCCGCTTTTGATGCCGCCGTTGGCGCCCATGTACTGCATGATCGCCATGGCGACGGTGGATTTACCGCAGCCCGATTCGCCGACAATGCCGATCGTTTCACCGGGTTTTACCGTCAGCGCAAAATCCACCACCGCCGGAATCTCGCCCGCCCGGGTATAGTAAGAGATGCAAAGGTCCTTGCAGACCAATACCGGTGCCTGATCCTCATTCATATGCTCGTTACCTCCTAGTCACGCAATGAAATTTCGCGCAGACCGTCCGCCAGTAAATTAAATCCCAGGATCAACGAAGATATCGCGATACAGGGAAAAAGCGTCATGTGCGGAAACGCCATCGCCATTTGCCGGGTTTCATTTACCATGCCGCCCCAATCAGGGTCCGGCGGCGGCAGACCCAAGCCCAGAAAACCGAGCACGCCGATGGTGATAATGACGTAACCCAGACGCAGACAGGCATCGACAATCAGCGGACCGCGCGCGTTCGGCAAAATCTCGACCAGCATCACTTTCCAGTCTGACTCGCCACGGGTCTGAGCCGCTGCAACATAGTCACGGTTACGGAGATCCAGCACCAAACCCCGCACAATACGCATGATCCCGGGCGATGAGGCAAATGTGATGGCAATGATGATGTTAATACCGGATGCGCCGATGGTGGCGATAATGATAATATACAGCACCAGCACCGGAAATGAGAGAATGATATCTGCGACGCGCGACAGGATATCGTCCACCCAGCCGCCGCGATACCCGGCCGCAAGCCCCATCAAAATACCCACCAGGTAAGCCGAAATGGTCGCCAGGGGCGCATAGATCAACACCGTACGCGAACCCCACATAATCCGTGACATGATATCCCGCCCGATGTGATCGGTGCCAAGCCAGAATGTGCCGCCGCCTTTGGTCGCCGCTACCCCCGGTTTGGCAAACGGCTGAATAGACGAGTTGGGATCAAAGGGCGCAATCAACGGTGCCAGGATCGCAACCGCCACCCAGAATATAACCAGGAAGGCCCCCACCATGCCGACCCAACTTTCCCGCAGAAGCCCAAAAGATTTCAACCCGCGCCATAGCGCCGCGCCGTATCCGGCAGAAGGCATTTGGGTTTTAGCTGTAGTCGTATTCATCGTTTGTCTCCTTATTTAAATCGGATGCGCGGGTTGAGAAATGTGTAGCCAATGTCGGCTATGGTTTGCGTGGTAACCGCTACACAAACCGCCACCATGGCGCACGCTTCCAGCAGGGCGATATCGTTGTTCAGCGAAGCCTCCAGGATCAGTGCTCCAAATCCTTTGTAGGCAAAGAAGAACTCAACCACAATAACCCCGGACAACAACCAGTTGATTTGTAACATGATGACCGTAAAAGGGGCGATAAGTGCATTGCGCAACGCATGCTTAACGATCACCGATTTATACGGCAAACCCTTCAACACGGCTGTTCTGATGTACTGGGAGGTCATGACTTCCGCCATGGATGCGCGGGTCATGCGGGCGACATAGCCAAAATCATAGACGACCAGCACCATGGCGGGCAGGATCAACTGTTTGAACTCGAAGCCGCCCGACATGCTGCTGGTGCCTGGCAGCCATTGCAAACCGAACACAAAGAGGGCGGAAAAAATTACGGCACTGGCAAATTCCGGCACGGAAGTCGTCAAAATCCCAAACACCGAAATCGATCTATCCAGCAATGACCCCTCTTTCATCCCCGACAAGACGCCTAACGTCAATGATAGCGGGATCATTATCGCAAACGTCCAAAATCCCAATATGGCGGTGTTCCATAATCGCGGCAACATCACATCCGCGACCGGGCCTTTAAAACGGATGGATTCCCCCAGGTTGCCGGTTGCAAAATTGCCCAGCCACTTTACATAACGCCACATGACGGGTTGATTATATCCGTGCTGTTCGCGCCATAGCTCCCGCTGTTCTTCATTTGAGAATTGGCCCAGCACCCGGATTGCCGGATCGCCCGTAAGCTCAGTTTCCAGCAGCAGAAAAAGAATCAGCGATACGATAATCATGGTAAAAATCATGAATCCTATGCGCTTTAGCACCAGGGTGACCATTTTGACTCCTTTTGATATAAGTTAACGTCTCGGAATTTTACAACCTACTGAGAACGTAGAGGTTTTTTGGGGCTTCCGAATTTGCCCCGAAAATGGAATAATGGAATGGTGGAACGATGGTCCGCCGCAGGCGGATCAAAAGAATATTAGCCATTTTAATTTTATCGTCAATCCCGCCGGTGGCGGGACCAATAATCCAAGATTGCGCTATCCCAGAACCCATTTTTTCATTATTCCATTGTTCCATTATTCCAATCGCACGACCTTGAGGCTCTCGACAGGTTGCGAGCGAAGCAAACTAACTTGTACTTTTAGTTTCGGGTGAGATTCCAGGGCAGGGAGCGCCGTAACGCTCCCTGCGCCAAGCGCACGCTGTTTTTAACTATGCCAGGGAAACCTTGTGGAAACGGTAGTAGCGGGTTGGATGCATTTCAAAACCGACTACATTATCCCGCACCGCGGTGAATACGGCCCGGAAAAATGGCTGAACCATGACGGCGTCATCCTGCAGAATTTTCTCAACCTTTTCCATCTTGGCCCGGCGTGATTCGACATCCAGGGTCGATTCTGCTTCGGTCAGGGCTTTGTCCCACACTGGGTTGGCATAGCTGGACTCATTCCAGGGCACACCGGTGCGGTAAGCCAGGCCCAATACCATGACGGCCAGCGGCCGGTGGGTCCAGGAGGTCAGGCTCAAGGGCGCCTTGGTCCAGACATCCCAGTATTGCGCCTGCGGCATCACGTTCATTTTGATGTTGATTCCGGCTTTGGCGGCATCTTCTTTGAGCACGGCCACGGAATCCTGCTCCCAAACGCCTTCCGTATTGCCCACATTGCAGGATAATTCAATGCCATTGGGGTAGCCAGCCTCGGCCAGCAGTTTTTTGGCGCCCTCGATATCCTGCTCGAACGGGGGCAGGGCAAAGTATTCGGGGTGTATCTTGGCGACATGATGGTGTTCCGCAACGATCCCTAAACCGCGGTGGGCGATGTCGAGCTGTCGCTTGGCATCACAGGTTTTCTGGACCGCTTTGCGGACGCGGATATCGTCAAACGGCTTTTCGGTGACCTTCATCCGAATCACGCCGGTCTGGGTCGTTGGGATTTCGACAACCTTGATCCCCGGAATGTTCTTGGCCGCTTCCAGCGTTGTCAGATCAAGATTATAGATGCCATCAACCTGTTTCGAAGCGATAGCGGCCAGATAAGCGCCGGCATCTTCGCCCAGGTCAACAAAGCGAATTTCATCCAGAAAAACCTCGCCGCCCCAATAGGGTTCTTTGCGTTTTTTCAAAACAGCCAACTCACCGACTCTGAATTCGGTAAGGGTATAGGGGCCGGTACCCACCGGGTTTTTAGAGAGATCGCCGCCTTCTTTTTCAAAATTGCGGTGAACGATTCCGGTGGGATAGTTATATAGGTTTTCAGGAATCGACAGCACCGGCGAATTCAGGTTGAGTCTGACCGTATGCTTATCCACTTTCTGCACCGCATTTTTGCTCATACGCTTGATCGGGTTGCCTTTGGCATCTTTCTCCCCGGTTTCTTCGAGCATGGCATCGAACAATCCCAGGTTGGATGATCCGGTTTTGGGATCGAGCCAGCGGGTAAAGTTAAACACCACATCGTCGGCATTGAAATCATCTCCGTTTGACCATTTGATACCTTTACGCAGATGGAAGGTCCAGGTTTTCAGGTCCTTGGAAGCTTCCCAGCTCTCGGCCAGACCGGGTCGCGTAATGTTATCCGGCCCGGTTTCTACCAGATACTCGGTGATATGGCGGGAGACGATGGATTTCTGGGTCCATGAATAGGTTGCCGGATCGGCCATTTCCTGGACCTGCATACCGAATTTTAAAACGCCGCCTTTTTTCTGGCTGGCAGCCTGGGCCGATGAAATAAAAGCCGGCAATCCAGCCATGCTGTAAGCAGCCGTCGCAGACACGCCCAGTAACGTGACGGTGCGCAGAAATTCTCGCCTTGAACACTTGCCGTCTGCAAGGGATTTTTTCATTTGTTCAACGCCGGGATGTTCTCTTTTGGTCGTCATAATAATATTTCCTCCTTTCAGGAATAATGGGTTGTCAAAAACGAAATAATCGTAAAAAGCCAACATACTCAAAAATCAACCCCATAACTATCTGTATTCAAGTGGTGCAGAAATTAGAAATTTTAAGACTTTTTACGAAACCATAAGATAAAGCATATAAAGTTAATGCCATAATAGACGGACGGTTAAATGCGGTGAGACTGAATAAAAAAAAAACTGCTGTTTAGCTTATAATCAGTATTTTAGAAATTGAACCGTGTCCAACTTAGATAATCAGTTCACCTCTGTCAAGGATAAAGTATAAAGCGCCCTCCCATTTGTCTACCACACTGTAGACATCCTGCCATTTTAGACGGATTTTTCTTGCAACGGGTACGATCAAGAATCGTTGTCGCTGATACGATTTCTCTGGAACCCCATATCTCAAAACATTGAAATATTAACAGAACTTAGTTGGCGGCGCTCATCCGCCGGCGGAGAATAGTGGAACAATGGAAGGACGGAATATTGGGACCATTCGTGATCCATGTTGCTTACATTTTCTAATTAGGCAAACACATGAAATTTTTTTCTAATCTGTGTTGCTATATCCAGGGGTATTTTCGGCTCTTCGATTGCTGAGAGGATATTTTTAACAATCCTATTTGCCCGTTCTCTGGCATCCAAGGAACCGCTAGTTTCCCAATCGTTCCTAAACGTTTTATCGCTGACCCCATTGCTTTGGAAATATTCATTGCGAATAAAACGCATGGTATGGTCTGACATTAAATAATTACCACCCGGTCCGACCGCTTTGATCGCATCATAAGCCAGATGCGCTTCATCCACTGCAATGCCTTTCAAAATTTTGCAGGCCATTCCAATAATCTCATCATCAATGACATATTGTTCATACGAAATACATAGCATAGACTCCAGCATTCCTGCAGCATGATGAATGTAGTTGTTACCCCCCATTGCAGCGAGGGCCGTGGTGAATGCCTTTTCCCAGCCTGCCTGGGCATCCGGAATTTTGGAATCGCTTAGTCCGGAAGAAGCATAATTAGGCACCTTTACATATTCGGCTAGCTGGTGAATTGCAGTTTGCATCATGCCGAATTCAACGCCGCCACCTTGATAGCCCATAGAGCGCATATCCGCCATACCCGGCAAGCCGCCATACAAAACTGGCGCAGCGGGATTAGAGAGTTGATGGACAGTGATACCGGCAAGTTCCTCTGCATGGGTTTGCACCAATGTGCCGGCCATGGTCATTGGAGATGTGGAGCCAGACATAGGCGCGCTGGCTATGGCAACCGGCACCGTTTGTCGGGCCGCCTCACACACATTCTTTACGGACTGTGTGCAAAATTTAAGTGGACTGATGATCATGCAGGCGGCAATTGAAAAAATCGGATTTTTTCTTAATTTCTCTCTTCCGCCAACCACGATTGACGCCAATTCAACGGCGTCCTTAAGCCCTTGCTCGAGGTCGCAGCCGAACATAATGTGCTTGGTGGTGCCAAGCATAGGCGCAAAAAGAGAATTAACATCGTAGTATTCGATAGGCACATCATGCGGTACGACACAACGTTGGAAAAAGTGAATATTATCCAATTGGTCAACTAGTCTGGCCACGTTATAAATATCTTTAAGCAATCCGTGACGCACTTGGCCTGTATCAAAATCCAGTACGTTTAACGCAGACCCGCCAGTCCCGGCATACACCCGGTCGCTGCCTAAATGCAGATCATTCTTGCCGTCCCTGCTGTACAGGACAAATTCAGCCGGTGCTTGGGCAACCATTTCTTCAACCAATTTCCCCGGGAAGTAAACCCTTGCCTTTTTTCGATCGACCTTACCGCCTGCCTCTTCAACCATATCCAGCATATCGTCGAGGCCTGTTTCGAATGTCAGTCCAATATGTTCGATGACATCCAATGATTTTTGATGTATAGTTTCGATCTGCCCCTGGTTCAAAGGCCGATAGAGGTTTCCAATTCGTCCGCCGCCGCCCATTTTGTCTTCCTTTTTGGCTGGATATTTATTTGCCACCGACAACCACCGAATAATGGAGCAGGATTTAGTATGTTGTGAGTGAGTAGTCAATGCCTTTTGCTATGGCCGACTATCAAAATGAATCAGAAGACATTCCTTTTGATACGCCCATTGACCCCGTGCAATATCCATCGAGATAACCAAGGCAGGTTTCGTTGTCAAGATTAATTGACCTCTTAACCGTTATTTCATATTTAACACCCTAAGTTAACCTGGGTTGCCGGCATCGCCGGATCCATGTGCATTGGTCACGGCAATGGGGATATCTAGACCAGCGGCACCGGCCGGATATGGAACCAGGCGTCGCACTTTTTTTCAACAACAGTCGGAAAGCCCGAACCATGCTGCTAAACGGTATCACCCATTTCACCCGACCGGGGTCAACCAACGCCGGGCCCTCTGCCAGGATGCTTTGTATAAAGATCTTGGTCAATCATTATTGATATTCATGAATATCTCCAGTACACTGACTTCGACCGGGCTAAAGAAAGTGAATCCTTGCCTTGAAAACCAGAAAGCGAGAATGTTTACTATTCGTTTCAATGAGGAAAATCGTATGTGGAAACTCAGGATTTATCTGTCTGTTATTGTTGTATTTCTATGCTTATCGGCCACATTGTCGGCAACCACCACCGATGAGCTCAAAATTGTTTACAGCGTGGGTGTTGCCCCGCTTAAGTTTGAAGATGCGGCTTCGCGGCCGGCAGGGCTCTTGCCGGATTGGTGGCGGCTGTGGGCTCAAAATGCGGGCAGAAAGATTAAATTTGTCAGAGCGGAATCCTTTAAAGAATCGCTGCAACTGCTCAAAGACGGCAAGGTCGATTTGCATGGCGGTCTTTTCAAGACCCCGCAGCGCGAGAAATTCCTGGATTATTCAAAACCGCTTTTGGCCCTCGACTATTACATTTTCACCCACCCATCGGTTTATCCGATCAAGTCATTGGAAAAAACAGCGGGCTTTTTAGTCGGCATCCAGCAAGGCGGGTATACGGAACAATTGGTGCGCTCCAAAGTACCTGCGAACAGAATTGTTGTCTATGACCGTTTCCAGGATCTGTTCCGGGCCGCCCTTGAGGGTGAAGTAAAGGTGTTTGTCGCAACGGAGCTGAGCCTTTTGTACTTTCTTAAAGAAAATTTCCAGACCAACATCTTCGAAAACAATCGCGATCGACCGCTGTTCTCCCAGGTGTATTACACGGCTGCCAATAAAGGAAATCCGGCGCTGATTCAACAGGTCAATGATGGAATAAAAGCCATTGGCAGCGCGGAAAGAAAGCAGCTGGAGAATAAATGGATTGAAAGGGAGTTTAAAGATATCCCCAAAGCATCGAAGGTTGCTCTGCCTGAAAAAGAAATGATCGCCTTGACTGATGCGGAAAGGCAATGGCTGGCGACCCACAAAAAGATCGTTGTGGGCGGCGAAATGGATTGGGCGCCTTTCGATTTTGTTGATGCGACCGGACAATATGCCGGTGTGGCCAATGATTACCTGAAGGTTATCGGCGAAAATCTGGGTATCGAGGTGCAGATCGTCACCGGTCCCTCCTGGGATGAGCTTTTGACCTTGATCCGCAGCAAAGAGATCGATGTGCTCCCGGCTATTTATCACTCCCGGGAACGGGAAGCCTTTGTCAATTTCACCGATCCTTATCTCAAGTTAACCGAATTTATCTTTACGCGCAGCGACAATCAAAACATTACCAGTATGGTTGGCTTACAGGATAAAACCATCGTCGTTGTCAAAGGCTATACCATTGAAGCAGAACTGCGTTCGAATTATCCGGCCTATGACCTGATAACGGCACCCACGATTCAGGATGCGCTGAAAAAGCTCGTTGTCGGTGAAGCGGATGCCTTTATCGGCGATATCATTTCCACCTCCTACAATATCAAGGAACTTTCGCTTGTGGGCATCAGACCCGCGGCGACGGTTCCCTTTCGGGGGCCAAGTGTCCACATGGCGGTTCGAAAAGATTGGCCGGTTTTAGGAAATCTGATCGATAAAGCTCTCCAAGCGATACCGGAGAGTCAGCACGATGCCATTCGAAACCAATGGATTTCTTTTGCCGAGAAAAAAATCGAGCAAAGCCGCCCTGAAATCGCCCTGACGGCCGAGGAACAGGTCTGGGTCAAACAGCACCCCGTGATCCGGGTGCACAATGAGAAGAACTGGCCGCCGTTCAACTATTTTGAATACGGCCGTCCGCGGGGGCTTTCCATCGATTACATGGATCTGATGGCTGAAAAGCTTGGCATCGAGGTCGAGTACGTCACCGGGCCCAGCTGGAACGAATTTCTGGCAATGGTGAAACGCAAAGAGCTGGATGTGATGCTCAACATCGTGAAAACCGAGGATCGGCAAAAGTACCTTCTGTATACGGAACCGTACGTAAAAAACCCCAATGTTGTCGTCAGTTATCAGAAAAACGCCTATGAGAGCATCGAAGCACTTTTCGGCAAGATTGTAGCCTTTCCCAAGGGATTTTTCTACGAGGAAGTGCTGACCAAATCCTTCCCCCGGATCAATCGTCTGCCGGTGGAGGATACCTTGGCCAGCCTCAAGGCCGTGGTCTTCGGCAAGGCGGATGCCGCCCTCGGGGAGGCGGCCGTGATACGAACCCTGATCAACAAAAATATGCTTTCGGGCCTTCAGGTTTCAGGCGAGGTGAAACTCGGAAATCCCGACCTGACGAATCTGCGGCTTGGGGTGCGGGATGACTGGCCGTTGTTGCAATCCGCGCTGATGAAGGCCATGGCCGAAGTTACAGTGCAGGAGATGAACCAGATCCGGCAAAAGTGGCTGGCGGTCGATAAACGGCAGTTCGATGGGTCGGACGTATCGCTATCTGATGCCTCTGCCGGAAAATTAGCCATTCCTCTTGCGGCTGAAGAGAGCACCTGGCTGGCAGCGCTCAAAAAGATCCGTTTTACGGGAGATCCGGACTGGTTGCCACAGGAGGCGTTCACCAGCCAAGGGCAGTACGTCGGAATCGTAGCGGACATCCTCGATCTGCTTGAGGCCAGGCTCGGCATCGTGTTTGAGCGCGTCCCGGTAAAAACATGGGATGAGGCGGTGCGCCTGGCGGAGGCGGCCGAGGTTGATGTGCTGTCCGAGACAACCAGCTCGGAACGAGCCACGATGACCTTCACCGAGCCCTACCTCCTTTTTCCGGTAGTAATCATCGCTAAACAAGGGACCCAGCCCGTCTCGGGTCCCGGCGAGCTCAAGGGCAAGCGCGTGGCGGTGGTCAAAGGCTATGGGTATGTGATCCCTTTTCGTCGGCAGTACCCGGATCTGGACTACGTGGTAGTGGATACGGTTCGCGATGGTCTTTTACGCTTATCCGCGAAGCAAGTCGATGCCTTCATCTCGGCCGCCCCGACTGCAGCCTATTTAATGTCCGAGCTTGGACTGACGAATCTCAATGTCATCGGGTCCACCGGACTTTCCATCGACCTGGGATTTGGCGTCCGCAAGGATACGCCGGTGCTGGTCAGTATCCTCAATAAAGCCCTGGCCAGCATCACCGAGGAAGAAAAACTCATAATCCGTCAGAAGTGGGTTCCCGTTATAGATACACCCGTTCCGCAAACAGCCGATCCGATTTCCTATGGCCGTCTGATTGGATACGGCATCGCGGTCTTCCTGATTCTCAGCCTGCTGACCTGGGTTCTCATCAAAGTGGCAAAAAAAGAGCAGCTTGCCGTGAGTTTCGGATCGCGCTGGTTTCGGGGGCTCGTCCTGGCCGGTTTGAGTTTTTTCGTTATCGTTGTCTGTCTGCTGGGCTGGTTTACCTTGGACAAGAATAAGGAACAAATTTTGGCCGGTGTCGGCGAAGACCTCACCGAAACGCTGATAAACGCGGATGACCGGCTCAGCTTCTGGGTGGAGAAAAGAATATCCTCACTGAAGCTGCTGGGACGCGATCCGGAGCTGGTAACTCTGGTCAAACGTCTGCTGGCCGTCAAATCCGACCGTGAAAATCTGTTGGCCTCCGATGCGTTGCGGGATGCCCGCGCTTTTTTCAAGAACAACAAGGATGTCTTTTCAAATATCGGCTTTTTTATCATCAACGCCGATCACATCAGCATCGGGTCCATGCGGGACACCAATATCGGTACCCCCAATCTCATTTCACTTCAGAGACCGGAATTGCTCAGGCGGGCATTTGCGGGCGAAGTCCTGTTCGTGCCGCCCATCGAATCCGATGTCCCTCTGGAAAAAGAGCCCCAGGCAGAAGGGGCCCGGAACCCATCCACCAAATTTTTTATGGGGCCCATCCGGGACCCCAGTGGGCAGAGCATTGCGGTGATGACCCTGCGGGTGGACCCTTCCCAGGAATTCTCGCAGCTCCTGCCGCCTTCCATCACGCACAAGACCGGTGAAACTTACGCCTTTAGCGAGCATGGCGAAATGCTTTCGGAAAGCCGGTTTGGAGACCTCCTGCGCCGGATCGGACTGATCGGCGAAGATCAACAGAGTGCTTTGAACGTTGCCATTCGGAATCCGGGTGTCAACCTGGTGGCAGGGCAGCGCCCGCAAATCGAAAGATCGCAACAGCCCTTAACCCGGATGGCATCCGGTGCCATTCAATTAAAGGCTGAAATGACCGAGTCCGGTCACACCCATGGCCACTCGAAAATCGAGATCGATACGAAGGGATACCGGGATTATAGAGGGGTGCCGGTCTTCGGCGCCTGGCTCTGGAATGCCGGTTTGGGGCTTGGCCTGGCGACTGAAATCGATGTCACAGAAGCGATGTCGGACTACTATCAGATACGACGGACGGTTTTGGGGGTTTTGGGAGTTACCCTGTTTCTTTCTGTAAGCGCGGTGTTGCTGGTTCTGATACTGGGCGAACGCACCAGCCATGCGTTGATGAAGGCGCGCGACAATCTTGAAACCAAGGTTGACGAGCGGACCGCCGAATTGCAGGAAAAGCAGGCGCAGCTTGAGGAGGCGCTGGAACGCTCCGGTCTGCTGCTGGATTCCGCGGGAGAGGGAATCTTTGGCGTCGACCTGGACGGGAAGGTGGCCTTCATCAACCCGGCCGCCAATCGAATGCTGGGATTTGAATCCGATGATCTTATTGGACAGGAGGTCCACGAGAAAATTCACCATTCCCACGCGGATGGCACCGGTTATCCCAAAGCAAAGTGCCCGATGTACATGACCCATGTTGATGGCACCGATCACTACGTAACCGATGAGGTGCTCTGGCGCAAGGACGGTACGCCGTTTCCGGTGGAATACACCAGCATGCCGATTAAGAAGGCGGACCGGGTCGTAGGGGCTGTGGTCACCTTCATGGATATTACCGAGCGCAAAAAAATTGAAACCGCTTTGCTGGCTGAGCGCGAACGACTGCAAAAAATTCTTGATACCAGCCCGGTGGGTGTCGGTATATCCACCGAGGGCGTGGTACGCTTCGCCAACCCGCGCTTTGCCGAACTTTTTGATCGCAAGGAGGGGGAGGCGGCGCAAGAGGCCTACGTCAATCCGCAAGACCGGGACCACATCGTGAGCGAGCTAAAAAGCTCAGGAATTGTTCGTGATTACGAGTTGCAGACCTATGGCCGCAACCGGGAGATCCGGGACACCCTGGCGACATTTATCAGTACCGAATATGAAGGCCAAACCGGTATTCTTTCCTGGATGGTGGACCTGGGCGGTCTAAAAGAAGCCGAGCGGGAACTGAAGGCCAAATTCGATGAGCTGGCCCGATTCAGGCGGCTGGCCATCGGCCGTGAACAAAAGATGATCGAACTGAAAAAAGAAATCAATGAACTCATGAAAACATGCGGAATGTCGGAAAAATATAAAATTCATTAAAGGAGAAATTTAATGCTATTGCTTAAAGTGCGATTACAAATAGCGATAAGTACCATATTCCTGGTGGTCTGTTCCGGGAGCAGTGTTGCCGGCAATATCAATTGGCAGAAAATCAAAACCTTACAGGATATGGCGTTTGTCGAATATGTAGAAAGCCTTGACTTAAAAGGGCAGGCTGCTTTGGATTTTTGGAAAAACATTCCGGTGAGCAAGGCAAATCAGCAAGCATACCGGATTTTCCGCAAAGAGGCATTCGCCATATATATGAATAAATACCCCAGGCCGAAAGGAAATATTCCCGAGTTTAAAGTGGGGATGGGAACGGATATAACCGGCCCCATGAGTAAACAAAAATTGAAACTACCGTTCACCAATTACTACCCCCTGGAGGAAGGACCCATCGGAGATCCGCAAAAGATTTATCGAATCGGGTATACGATTCATGGCTTTACCCATCCCTGGCTCTTGAACAATGCGGATTCAGCGATGTGGGAGGCAAGCAGGCATTCCAATGTGCGGCTTACAATTCTCGATCCGGAATTTGATAACCACAAGCAGGTTCAGCAAATCGATGCGTGGGTCGCAGACGGTCTCGATGGCATAATGATATGGCCCATGCAGGAAGCCCCTACCGGGCCACCGGTACAGCGGGCGATCGCTGCCGGCATTCCCTGTGTGTCCATAGACAGAATGGTGGGGGCAAACAAAATCAATGCACGGGTAACGGGCAATTTCCCGGCCAATGGTACCCAACAAGGTATGTACCTGGTTCACAAACTTCTGCAGGAAAATAAGCAAGTAAAAGGTACGGTTCTAATGATTCGAAAACCCCTGGGAAGTACGGCTGATGCCATGCGAACAGGACATTTCCTCAAGGTCATCAGCTATTTTCCGGGTCTCGAAATAGTCGGTAGCTTTCACAACAGCAGCAACCGGCAGGATTCGTTTCAGCAGGTCAGCGATGCGCTGAATAAGCACAGTGAATTGGATGTGATATTTTGTACGGGCGCCGAACAGGGTATGGGCGCTGTGCAGGCCATCGATGCCGCCAAGAGATGGGACAGCCGGGCAGGCCATAAGCGAATCATCGTGCTGAGCAATGATGATCTTTTTGAATCACTAGATGCGATCGGCAAAGGGAAAATGGCCATGACGGCGCCTTATACACCGTTGCTCGGAGCGCTGGGGGTGCGGATATTATTAAAAATGGTAGCCGGTGAAAAAGTCCCGCAGGATGTCATTACGCCGGATCTGCCCATGGTCACAAAAATTAGTGAAACCGTATTTGGTATCGAAACTGTCAGCATCGATAAATGGATGCCGTACACGTATGGGAGGCAGGAATAAACCATGTCGCCAAATTTGACAATTCGCACCAAGTTGACCATTGTATTGCTTACCCTGGCCTTGATACCTTCTCTATTGCTTGGATATATTTCTTTAAGGGTTTCACGTACCGCCCTGTCTGAACAGGCATTTAGTCACCTGATAAGTACCCGGGATGCCAAGAAAGCTCAAATCCAACGGTATTTTCAAAAAATCAGAGCGGATATTTCCGTATTGGCCAATTCGTCTCATATTGTCGCGGTGCTGGATGGTTTTTCTTCAACCATGGAAGATGGACGGATTAATGAGGCCCAATACAGTTATTTCGAAAGTTTGGAGTACGGAGACTCATTCAGGAAGTTTAGCCAGGAATATGGCTACTACGATCTGATGCTGATCACCAAAGCAGGTGATATTGTATATTCTCTTGAAAAAGAGTCCGATCTGACCCAGAACGTCCTGACGGGTGAGCTGAAAGATACCCATCTGGGCCAACATTTCCGTGATGGTTTAGAATCCATTGACATTACCGATTTTAAACCCTATCCCCCGTCTGATAATGAACCCCTCGCGTTTGCGCTTTCACCCATCGAATTATTGGATCAAATCGAAGGCGCGGTGGTGTTAAAGCTCTCCGATGAGGTCCTAAATACGATTATGACGGAACGCTCCGGTCTGTCGGAAAGCACCGAGGCCTACCTGGTCGGTCCGGATAATCTCATGCGTTCCGATTCCTATTTGAGCCCGCAAACACACACCGTCAAGGCGTCTTTTTCAAATCCGATCGAGGGCAAGACGGATACCCGGGCCAGCAGGGAAGCGCTTGCCGGAACGAGCGGGAACGGGCTTATCACCGGCTACAGAGGCGTACGCGTTCTTTCCGCCTATGGTCCGGTTACCTTTGGCAGCACAACCTACGCCCTAATTGTCGAAATCGATGAGAAAGAGGCTTTTAGCCCAATATCCGATCTTAAGATGTTTATGGGTGCTTTTGCGGCGGCTGTCATGCTTATTACCGTTCTGGCCTCCTTTTATATTGCCAATAAATCAACTAAACCCATCAGAGAACTAACGCAGTCCTCAATCGAAATAGCGGCGGGAAATCTCGATACCGAAATCAATGTGGCTAGTAGTGATGAACTGGGCGTGCTGGCGCAAAGCTTTTCAACGATGCGGAATTCAATACGGCAAGCCCATGATGTTCTGGAACAAAGAGTTGAAGAGCGGACGGCTGAATTAAAAAAATTATCAATCGCCGTTGAGCAGAGCCCCGCCTCGGTGGTTATTACCGATCCTCAAGGAACCATCGAATACGTCAACTCCAAGTTTTGCGAGGTTACAGGCTACAGTGCCGAGGAGGCCATTGGCCGGAACCCGCGTATTCTTAGGTCCGGCGAAACGCCCCCGGAGGTTTATCTGGAACTCTGGAAAACCATCACCGCCGGCCAAGAATGGCGCGGTGAGTTAAGAAATAAAAAGAAAAACGGTGCGTTATATTGGGAGTCCGTATCCATTTCACCGATCACCGCCGGCGATGGATCCGTTCAATTTTATTTGGCCGTCAAGCAGGATATCACCGAGGCCAAGCAGATGGAGGAGAGCATCCGCGAACAGGAGGCGCGGTTTCGCGGATATTTTGAGCACAGCCAGGTCGGGATGGCGGTCACTTCACCGACCAAAGGATGGCTTGAGGCCAATGATCAATTGCAGAAAATGCTTGGCTATACGCTGGACGAGCTGCGTCAAAAAAACTGGGCCGAGCTGACCCATCCCGAAGACATCGAGGCGGATGTACAACAATTCGAACGGATGCTGGCCGGTGAGATCGACGACTACACCCTTGACAAGCGCTTTATCCGCAAGGATGAAGAGATTGTTTATACCAATTTAACCGTTGCCTGTATACGCGATAAAGCGGGCGATGTCCTTAATGCCCTGGCGTCGTTTCAGGATATTACCGAGCGCAAAAAAATGGACGACGCTCTGCATGAGCGGATCAAAGACCTGGATGAGGCCCAGTCGGCCATGCTCAACATGATGGAGGACCTGGACGAGGAAAAGGCCCGGGCTGAGGAGGCCACCCGGGCCAAGAGTGATTTTCTGGCCAACATGAGCCACGAGATCCGCACCCCGATGAACGCGGTTATCGGTATGGCGCACCTGGCGCTGAAAACGGAACTGACACCCAAACAGCATGATTATTTGAGTAAAATTCAATCATCCGCCAATTCGCTGCTGGGCATCATTAATGACATCCTGGATTTTTCCAAAATTGAAGCCGGCAAGCTGGATATGGAAGCCGTGGAGTTTGATCTGGCTGAGACCCTGGACAATGTCGCCAACGTGATCACCGTCAAAGCCCAGGAAAAGGAGGATCTGGAGGTTTTGTTTAACCTCGATTCCCAGGTGCCCAACTTTCTGGTCGGAGATTCGTTAAGGCTCAATCAAATTCTGGTTAACCTGGGAAATAACGCAATAAAGTTCACCGAGCACGGTGAGATAGTCGTGACGACCAAGGTATCAGAACGGTCGGATGCTAAGGTCACCCTTCAGTTTTCAGTGCGGGATACGGGGATTGGCATGACCGAGCAGCAGCAGGCCAAACTATTCCAGGCTTTCTCCCAGGCCGACACCTCAACCACCCGGAAATACGGCGGTACCGGGTTGGGGCTGACCATCAGCAAACGCCTGGTGAATATGATGGGCGGAGAAATCTGGATCGAAAGCGAGCCCGGGCAGGGCACCACATTCCACTTTACGGCCGATTTTGGTCTGGGAAAAGAAACGGTAAAAAGACGCTTTGAGCCAGGGCCGGATCTCAGGGGGTTGAAGGTACTGGTGGTGGATGACAATGCCACTTCGCGGGAGATCTTGCAGGATATGCTGGAGTCGTTTACCTTCGAGGTGTATCTATCGGCCTCCGGAGAAGAGGCACTGGAAGAGATCGAAAGAGCCGACCGGGATAAACCGTTTGAGCTGGTGATCATGGATTGGAAAATGCCGGGAATGGACGGCATCGAAGCTTCCAATCGAATCAAAAGCCACCGGAGATTGACTAAAATACCCGCCATCGTTCTGGTGACGGCCTACGGCCGGGAAGAAGTCATGCGCCAGGCCGATGAAGTCGGGTTGGATGGCTTTCTGCTCAAGCCGGTGAACTCATCGGTGCTGTTTGATGCCATCATGCAGGCCCTGGGAAAAGAGGTTCAAGACGTGTTGCGGGCAGGCCGCAAAAAAGAACCGGGCACCGAGGAGTTAAACGCTATTTCCGGGGCCCGGGTGCTGCTGGTGGAGGATAACGAAATTAACCAGCAGGTGGCACAGGAAATTCTGCAAGGCGCTGGACTGATCGTTACGGTTGCAAACAATGGTCAGGAAGGCCTCGAAGCGGCCAAGAAAAACCAATATGATGTCATCCTGATGGACATCCAGATGCCGGTGATGGATGGGTATACCGCCACTCGCAAAATACGCGAGTGGGAAGTTGGAAGTGGCAATGCGGAAGTTGGAATGCGGAATGGGGAAGGCGGAAGGCGGAATAAAATTGGACAGGATTCCGATTTAAATTCCGAATTCAAAAGCATCCCCATAATCGCAATGACAGCCCATGCCATGGCCGGGGATGAGAAAAAAAGCCTTGAAGCCGGTATGGATGGTCACGTAACCAAGCCCATTGATCCGGTGCAGTTATTTGGCGCCTTGCACAAATGGATCAAACCGCCTGCCGAGCGGACCGTCGTTCCTGTATCACCAGCACGTGACGCGTCTATTGAACCTGATCAAGCGCTGCCGGATGAAGAGACGCTGCCGGAATCTCTAGCGGGATTTGATCTTGCGGCCGGTTTGGCACGTTTGATGGGAAATAAACATCTTTACAGAAAGTTGTTGGTGGATTTTGGTTCAAAATACACAGCGGCAGCCCGTGATATCCGCGAGGCAATAGATGGAAAAGATTTTGATCAGGCCCACAGCCTGGTTCACAACCTGAAAGGTCTGGCGGGCAATCTGGAAGCCAAAGACCTCCAGGCGGCAACCGTGGAAATGGAAAAACTGGTTAAAGGACAGACGGAAAAGACGGCCTCGGATAAAGAACTGAACCTGAAATCTGCTAATCTGGCAGACGCCCTTAACCGGGCGCTTGAAGCAGTTCAAACATTAGGCGGCACGGCTGCAATGACGACGATTGACAGCAGTGAAGACGCGAGGGTATCGGTACCTCCGGAACTGATAAAAAAGGTGACTGAAAGCATCAAAGCGGCGGCTGATATGGGGGATGTGGCACAAATTAAATCAATTGCCGAAGCGTTGAAGTCCGAATCCGAAGCCGCGGCACCTTTTTGTAACAAATTAGTTGATTTGGCCGAGGATTTTGACTTTGATGGTATTGAAAAACTTCTGCTCGAGTTAAGTAACTGAGGGGTCGGGGAGTTTTTTAAAGCCGTCCCGCGACGTGAAAATTAATGAGATAAGATTGACCATCACCCTAATTTACCTATATGGTACCTGGCTTTACTTCTCAAATATGAAATTCCTCTCATCAAACCTATCCGCGATTTGATAATTGCATAGAGGACCCAGCACTATTGGATTTTCTTGCCAACCATGATTTTGTAGTGTAACTTGCCAACGCTCGTATTATTTATCAAAGATTGGAGCCAAATGGCAGACCAACAACCCTCGAACCATGAGCTTTCCATAAGCGCCGTGGTATTTACGATATTTCTGTGCATAATTTTCGGATCAAACGCTGTTGCCGTAAAAATTGCTTTTACGGGCATGGGCGTTTTTACCTCGGCAGCCATCCGCTTTGCTATTGCCGCCATTGCTATTTATCTTTGGGCCAGAATAACAGGACGAACGATTGCTCTGAAAAAAGGGCAAATTCATCAGGTGTTAATTTTTTCAACACTTTTTACCGTCCAGCTGTCCTTATTTTATCTTGGCCTCAGCAAATCCAATGCATCCCGCGGTACCTTGCTATCGAATCTGCTTCCTTTTTTTATCTTATTTCTGGCGCACTTCTTTATTCCGGGAGATCGGATCACCAAGAGAAAGTTTTTCGGAATTTTGCTGGGATTTACCGGCGTCGTATTTATGTTTATAGATGAAAAAGCCATTCAGGCCGGTTTTAGAACGGGGGATATAATTATCCTGTCTGCCGTGACCATCTGGTCCTGTTCCACAGTTTATTTGAAACGGATTATTAACACTTTTTCTCCTTTTCAGGTGGTGCTGTATTCAACCATGTTTTCAGTTCCGCTTTTTCTGGCTGAGGCATTGTTATGGGACAACGTTATGATTTTCAACCTGGATGCTTGGGTCATCGGCGCTATGGTATACCAGAGTCTTATTACGGCATCTTTTGGCTTTGTGGCCTGGAACACCCTGCTCAAGAAATACGGAGCGGTATCGTTGCACTCGTTCGTATTTATTATGCCGATTGCGGGCGTCGCATTAGGAGGGTTGGTGTTGGGGGAGCCAATTACAATTAAAATCCTGCTGGCACTTCTTTTTATCGTATTCGGAATTCTTGTGGTTCATTGGCATCCGAAGAGAGAAGCACCGGCCTATCCGATCCGGCGGGGGATATGAGCAAAAATTACTTTAAGCAGCATTTCCGTAGTCTTTGGACCAATGAATTAAATTATTTTCTAAACCCGCCGGATATATGCCCCTGCCGGGCTATTTTAAATGAATTTCCGCCGCTGGGCATTTAGAAGCGTCCGTTTGATGATCATACAAATTCAATTTAAAAAACTGAGGAAATCCTTATAAAAGATGAGAAAAATCCTATATTTAATATTTGCTGTCATTATTGCTTTTCTGGGGTATCGGATTTTTTTTACTTCCTTGCCGGGAAAAACCAATGATCTTGCCGGTCAGACAATTATCTGCTTTGGAGACAGTTTGACATACGGGACCGGAGCCGGCAAAGAAATGGATTATCCCTCGCAGTTGTCCACAATGATTGCCGGGCCGGTGATCAATGCCGGTGTGCCGGGGGATACGACTGCCCGGGCATTGCAACGGCTTGAGCGGGATGTATTAGCTAAATCTCCTGATTTGGTGCTGCTCACCCTGGGCGGCAACGATCTTAAAAACGGTGTTGCCAGGGATGTGGCCTTTGAAAATTTGAAGAGAATTGTTGATTCGATACAGGAAACAAGAGCCAGGGTTATTATTGGCGGACTCTGGTTTCCACTAAGAGATCGCGGTTTTGGCAGGGCTTATCAGGAACTGGCTGATGAGACCGGTGCGGTTTTGGTTCCGAACATTTTTGAAGGCATAATGGGAAATGGCAAATTAATGAGTGATCCAATTCACCCCAACGATGCGGGCTATAAAATAATCGCCGAGCGGTTTCATGAGGCGATCCTTCAACTCTAATTGAGCGGATGAATTACCAGTACCGAACCCGCCCGATGTCCACATGCACAAAATCAGATTTCGGGTAATAGCCGACACCGCCGACTTTCAGTTTTCGGGCAACATTTCGTAATTGCCGCGTCCTGAACCCGGAAATTCGGATATCAATGGCTTTGCCCTGCATGTGCAGGCTGCGGGAGGCCACGCCGGTGCTTTTTTTTCTAAGTTTTTTATTCGTAGCGGGTGACCGGTAGCCGGATATGACGTGAAATGGTTCTCGCGGATTGGTCTTAAGGGAGACGGCGTGCAGCAGGTCAAGCAATTGGGTATCGATGGCCTTAACTTCGCCGTTGCGATGATCACGCAAAATGTGGTTTATTTTTGATAAGGCTTTATTATCATATTTACCGCTGCGGCAGTAGCAGACATGCAGCCGCTCGTTGGTGTGTGTGTTATAAAATGCCAGGTTTTTGAATGCGTCAGCCTTGGAATCAAAAGCGGCCAATGCTGAAACAGGGTTCAGCACGGCACCCGTGACCACCAATCCCAGTTTCAAAAAATCACGACGCAACAGTCGGCTATCTGCGCGCCGGTATCTGTTTATAGAAAAATACATTATTTTTTCCTCCAAAACTTCTGAATTCTAATGCATTTTTCAAAAATAGTCAATTTTTGAATCCAACACCTATTTCAGGCCGAATTTTACCAGCACCTGATTCAACACAACATCATTTAAAACCTGGATTCCTTCATTTTGCAGTCCTTCGGCAAATCGGGCAGCAAATCCGCAGCATCTTTCAATTAAGTCGCTTAACCCGGTTGTACCCAACGAGCGCAGCGCTGCCCAGACTTCGATGCCGCGGGCGCGGCGCGACATTTCGGGGACATAATGGGACGGTTCTCTTTTTTCACCTTCGATCAGATATGCTGCATGGCTGGACATGGCAGCCAACAAATGCCGTGCCTCGCGCACGAAGATAAGACCGCTGTCATAGGGAACGTTGAGCCACTTGTGGGCATCCGTAGCCCATGAATCGGCATTTTCAACTCCTTTTGCAAGCGCCGATTTTTTTGGAGCTGCCGCGGCCCACAATCCAAAGGCCCCATCGACATGGACCCAGGCGCCGGCTTCTTTGGCCTTTAAACAAATTTCTTCGGCCGGATCAAAGGCACCGGTATTTACGTTTCCCGCCTGAGTGCAAATGATGGTTGGGCCGGCAATGGGGGGAAATGATTCCGCCCGCATCCGACCTTGGTCATCAACGGGAATTCTGACAACACGATCCCGGCCCAGTCCAAGCATGCTCAGTGCTTTTAACACGCTGACATGGACTTCTTCACCGACAATGACCTCAATGGCCGGTGCGCCAAACAGTCCGCGGGATTCAACATCCCACCCCTGCTTTTGCAGCAGTGCATGCCGGGCGGCGGCCAGGCCGGTGAAATTGGCCATGGTTGCACCGGTTGCAAAGCCAATTGCGGTTTGTGGCGGCAGCCTGAGCACGGAAACCAGCCATTTACGGCAAACTTCCTCGATGAATGACGCAACCGGCGATGCCGTTTCCAACACCGCATTCTGATCCCAGACTGCGGCCAGCATGTTGGCTGCCATCGTTGGCGGCAAGGCGCCACCGGTGACGAATCCGAAATACCGGTTGCCGGCGCTGGCGACCGTTGCGCTGGAACCGACGTCATCTAATTCGGCCAGAACTGTTGCCGGATTAATTGGATGGTCTTGCAGAGGCACATCCAGCCTCTTTAGGCCTGCAACAGTATCCGGTGCCGGGCTGACCCGCCTGGTTGGCAGTTCTGTCAGGTATCGATTGGCCCGCATGATAACTTCCGAAAGCAGATAATCCATTTTCTATTGCCTTTTCAATTCATCCCATGCCTGCATGGCCCGCCGTTGATGCGGAATCGTGATGGTGCCGCCGACGATAAGGCCGATAAAAAGTGCTTCCTCCAGTTCTTCGTCGCTGACGCCTTCTTCAAAACACCGGATGATGTGGTATTTGATGCAGTCGTCACACCTTAACACAAAAGAGGCCACCAGACCCAGTAGTTCTTTAACTTTACAAGAAAGCGCGCCTTCCCGGTAGGACTGCGAATCGAGGCTGTAAAATCGTTTGGTGCCCTGACCGGCGTACTCCATTACGAGTTCATTTAATGTTTCTCTTTCTTTTTGAAACTTTTCGATAATTCCCATCGGCATGATCACCCCCATATATTGTAATGATTGAATAATTAAGGTCCGCCTCGCGGATCAATTTTAAATTTTCCACCCGGTATGGTGGGTCCGGGTTGGGCATTTCGCATAAAGTTTTTTCAATAAATACCGATAGAATTTCTAGAGTACAAGATTCGGTCTTGAAATATCAATCATTCACGCCGCGTTCGCATTTCGTTATACAGGCGGGAGGTATACGCTGTGAGTCTCTATAGTGTTATTTTCGAAGGAAAAATCTCCAACGGATCTCAACTTCAAGAAGTCAAAAGAAATCTGGCGGCTTTATTTAAAATAGATGATCAAAAAGCAGACCTCCTTTTCACAAAACCACAGGTTGTCCTGAAAAAGGGCCTGGATTATGATTCGGCTGTTAAATACCGTAAAGTCTTACTAAATACGGGAGCAGTCTGCAATGTTAAAGCAGACGCTGGCCCCTCCGATAATTTCCAGGTTGAAAAAGCAACCCCGGCAGGCACGACTGTTCAGGCCCTGAAGCAGTCAGTTCCACCGCCGGTTTCAAATCAATCTTCCAACTACTTAACTGAAGATACAGCACATTTGGAATTAGAGCAGTCTGATGAATCATCCTCGGAGAGTACATCCCGCAAAGGGATTGGTGACATTATTACGGGAGTTGTTCTCATTGGTACCGGCTTCGCCTTTGGCGGATCTGTCTTTTTTGGCAATCCCGGCCCTTTGGACTACCTCTTTGATGGTCTCGGCATATTTTGGATCGGGCGCGGGGTCTATAAGATGGTGCGCTGACCGTGCCCCCATCTATCCTTTGCCTTGAAAGTGGGTAATCGGCTGAATGCCTGCCTTTAAAATTGCGGCGCGAACGAGGATCGTGACGGCATCGAAATAGGGGAGTGACAGGTGTTTCTGCTTGAGGGCCAGCGGAACTTCGGTGCAGCCCGCAATAATGCCCTGGGCCCCTTCAGGTTTTTTAGCGATCAAGCTCTCGGCTGCAGCAACTAATTCATCCGTAATTTCAGATCTGGTGCGAGAGGGCCTGCTGCTTTTAATGTCATAGATTGCACTCATGATCCTAGACTGCATCGCATCGTCCGGCACAAGTGTTGTAATATCTTCTAATGCAATTCGTTTCTGAAACAGCCCCCCGCTGACCGTACCGGTGGTTCCCAGCAGGCCGACTTTTTTAATTTCCGGATGGTCCCGGGTGATAGCCTCGGCCACCGCATCAAAAATAGACATAATAGGCAATTCGATCTGCTGCTGGACATCCGCTAAAAAAACGTGGGCTGATACACAGGGAATAATAATAAATTCGGCCCCGGCACGCTGCAGGGCCTGGCAACCCGCTACCATTATCGGTACCGGTGATTCACCGTCGCCGATAATGGCTGCCGTGCGATCGGGCACCTTGGGATTGGAATCGATGACGACCCTCAGGTGATCCTGATCATATGTGGCCGGCGTGTTTTCAATAATTTTAGCAAAACAATCCACGGTGGCTTCCGGTCCCATACCGCCAAGGATACCGATTACTTTTTCCATCTATAATTGCCTCTGTTTTGAGTGAAGGAATGGATTCCAATCGGGTCATTTTTCTGACAGGATCAACTGGATCAACTGGATTTTTTCTCGGTGTCCGGAAATTGAAAAAACCGAATGACCCTGTAAATCCGGTCTACTTTAAATTTTGAAATGGTATGGTATATTCGCACCATTTTACAAGATCTGATCCAAGAACTCCCGGGCCCTTTCACTTTTGGGATTGTTGAAGAATTCGTCATAGGTGCCGCGTTCGACAATCTTACCGAAGTCCATAAAGATAATTTCATCGGCCACCTCACGGGCGAAGCCCATCTCGTGGGTGACGCACAGCATGGTCATGCCTTCCTTTGCCAGTTTAGCCATAACGTCCAAAACTTCTTTGATCATTTCCGGGTCCAAAGCCGACGTCGGTTCGTCAAACATCATATACCGCGGCTCCATGGCCAGCGAGCGGGCAATGGCCACCCGTTGCTGCTGGCCGCCGGAAAGATTGGCCGGGTAGGCAGCGGCCTTTTCGGGGATGCCAACTCGTTTCAACAGCACCATGGCTTTTTGTTCGGCCTTTTGTTTGGGCCATTTGCGCACCTTCATCGGCGCCAGAGAGATGTTTTGCAAAGCGGTCATGTGCGGATAGAGCTCGAATCGCTGAAAGACCATGCCGATATTTTCCCGCAGCTTATACAGATTCGTCCGGGGGTCGCTGAGCGAGACGCCATCGACAATGATTTCGCCTTCCTGATACGGTTCCAATCCGTTGACGCAGCGCAGCAGGGTGCTCTTGCCCGATCCGCTCGGGCCGCAAATGACAACGGTTTGGCCACGCTCAATCGTTTCATTCACCTCCGTCAGCACTTGAAAATCACCAAACCACTTACTTACGTTTTTTATCTCAATCATAGCAAACCTGTCTTTCTGCCTTTTTCCTCGAAATGCCGGGAGATTTGAGAACCGATAAAACAGAAAATGAAGAAAACAATGGCCACAAAGCCAAAAAGCTGGATGGAGCGAACCTCCAGGTTGTCCACGATGGAGGTTCGCCGCACGAATTCCTGCAGGCCGATGACAAAGGCCAGGCTGGTGTCCTGGAAGGTAACAATCGACTGGGTGATCAAACTGGGCAGCATGCGCCGGAATGCGATCGGTATCAGAATGTAGCGGGCCGTCTGACCAAAGGTCATGCCGGTAGAGTAGGCCGCCGCGCTCAAATCTTTGCTGATGGACTGGTAGCCGGCGCGGAAAATTTCACCGAAATACGTTGCCTCGAAAATAATAAATGAGATGACCGCTGAGAGAAACGGATTTAACGGGCGTCCGGCGATGATCGGCATGACAAAGTAAAACCAGAAGATAACCAGAATCAGCGGCATGTTGCGCAGGAAATTAACATACCAGGTAACCGGGTAGTAGATCCATTTTCTTTTTGAGATCCGACCCAGACCGACCAGGGCACCCAGGACGATTCCACCGATCAGGGCAAAGAACGTTAATTCAAGGGTCACGAGAAAACCGCCCATCAGGAAGCCGATATTGTTCGTTACCGCATCAAACATGGCTACCTCCCGATCATGCCCGGTATCTTGAATTTGTTTTCGACAATGCCCATGATCCGCACGACGGTCAGACCTAAAATCAGATAAATGGCCATTGCGCCGGTGGTTGCTTCAAGACCGTGGAATGTTTCGGCGTCGATGCGATAGCTCATAAACGTGAGCTCCGCCACCCCTATTGTCATAGCCACCGATGAATTTTTGAAGATGGTCAGAAACTCGGTTGTCAACGGCGGCATAATTATTCGGAGGGCATACGGAATGATCACATGGCAGTACATCTGGTAGTGGGTCATGCCGGTGGATAACACCGCCTGGTACTGGTCGGCACCAATGGACGCGAAACCGGCCCTTAAGTGTTCAGCCACCCGCGAAGCGGTATACAATCCCAGGGCCAGAATGGCGATGTAGTAGTTGAGACCCATGATGCGGTTGATTTGACGCCCCAGGTCTTCGCCGAAAATCATCGGTCCGGCATAGTACCAGAAAAACAGCTGAACCAGGAATGGAATGTTGCGGAATACTTCGGTATAGGCCGTGGCGATAAAGCGCAGCCAGCGCCAGGGCGTTACCCGCAGGGTTCCGACGAATATTCCCAGGAAAAAGGCGATAATCCAGGCCAGAAAACCTATTTTGATGGTCAACCACAGCCCCTGCAGCAACCATACGCCATAAGGCTGCCGCCACAAGACCCCCCAGTCAAAGTCGTATGCAAAGCCCATTAATTATACCCTCCGGGAAATTCGAAACCCCTGGCCCAGACCTGGATCGTATACACCACATTTTGTGAAACATAATTTCCCAGCTTAGAAAAAGCAGAAGCCAAGTAGTAGCCGTCGCGCCAGGGCAGGCCGAAACCCGAAATTAGAAACAAATCCGAAATTAGAAAATTATAATGACCAAAACAGTTCTATTTGATTTAAAACTAAGGTCATGGTCAGTAAATACCGGATGGCGGCAAGGATTGATTTTGCCAACAAGTTGTGAAAAAAAATTGTTGCACGCGCAAAAGATACTGAATTTACACTACCTAAAGCCCATGGGAGATGGATAATTTAAGCCTAAAAATATTTTGAAAAAATAGATACCTGAATTTTTAAGTAACAATCATCGCTATAAGTCAATTGCGGTAACTTGACCTCGTACGTCACTAAAGGTTATTTGCGTGCAAAATTCAGGTTACTTCTTCCACCACCCATCCGATATCGGGTATACCATCATCTGGAGGTACTGTTGGTAGGCCTCTGACATGGGAATGGGCACGACCCCCTTGGGTCCCATCCACTTTTCATAAAGCGCATCGAATTTGCCGGTATGGATGGACCACAGAACCGTGTTGTTGACAAAGTCGCGGAAGTCGGAATGGCCTTCGCGCATGATATAGGCATAAGGCTCATAGGCGATGGCAAATGGAACCGTCATCCACTTGTCCGGATTCTGATCCTTCATGCGCAATCCCTCCAGCAGGCTGCGATCGGTGGAGTAGGCATCGATTTTTCCGCTTTTTAATGCCAGCATGCCCTGGGGATGGGTTTCGGTGACAACGATGTTGGCTGGTTTGAACTTGCCTTCTTTGGCCAGCATTTCGACTGCTCTGAGGTTGGTAGTTGCCCGCGCAGCACCTACCAATTTGCCGTTTAGATCCTCAAGGCTTTGAACGCCGCTGTCTTTGGCCACCAGAAAGGTTGTCTCCGAGAAGAAGAAGATCATGCTGAAATCAGCCTGCTCCTCACGTTTTTGGGTATAGGTGGTCGAGCCCATTTCGACATCGACGGTACCGTTGACAACCATGGGGATACGGGTTTTGGGAGTTACCGTAAACGGAACGATTTCAATGGTTTTGCCGAATCGCATACTCAAATACTTTGCCAGTTCGCCGGCCATGTCCACTGAAAACCCCACGTGTTTGCCGACCTTGGGATCGACAAAAGCGAAGGGGATCGAGCCCTCCCTGAATCCCAGTTTGATCTTGCCGGTTTTCTCGATCTTATCCATGGTTTTATCCGCCATGACCGGAACAGCCAAAAAGGTCATTGCAATGACAACTGCCAATCCTATGATGCTAAATCTTTTCATACCATCCTCCTTTTTTGATTGGTTATTAATTTAGCGCTGTGAGCGGCAGATTGAAAATTGGGTTGAAATTGGAAAGTTATAACCCTAGATGAGCGAAATTTATCCCCGATCATCCAGGGCCAGGGTTCCCCGTGAGATAATGTCGCTAAATAGAATTTTCTGATAAAAAAGTCAATTACAATAAGAGGTTGATTTATCTTGGGATATATCGAGCTAAGCTAAAGTATGAAATTATAAGGCGGACCACAATATGTTGTATCCGCCATTTCGACAGCCCTTCCTTTACCATCCCCGCATCGGAGTCCACTCGTCGACGACCTGATCTTCTTCAACGACATGGTATTTTGGAAACAGGGCGGCGGTCAGGCAGGAATGGTTGGGGATGATCTGAAGCAGGCTTCCGACGGGATGCTTTTCGAAGGCAATCGGGTCATTGGAGGTGATCAGACCGTGTTCCTGGCAGATACTGAAAAGTCTTAGACGAGGATGATTCAGTACGGCCCCGAAAACAATTTCATCACCCAGGTGATCCGCGCCTAAATCTTTGGAGAGCGCCAGAGCGCCGGCATCGATCAGCATCTGATTGTGGGCCGGATAATGGGCCGCCACGGTGGTCAGAACCGTTGCCGCGACTTGCTCCGGGCGACAGGATCCAATGTCGGCTTGAAACTTGTCAAAAAAAACATAGTTGCCCGGACGAATTTCAGTGACGCCCTGCCAGTCGGGCGCATGCATTGCGGTGGGGGTTGAGCCGACACTGACTGTATCGCATGCGATTCCGCCATTCTGCAATTGCTCGGCAAATTGAGCCATGACGTCACGTTCCTGCCTGGCAACCTCAACGATTTCAGCAGGATTGCTGCAGTGATAGGAATGGCCGGCGTGGGTTAGGATTCCTCTGAAGTCAATGTAATCGGAGGCAGCAAGCTGGCGGGCGAGCTGAACACTTGCGGGCTTTGACGGGTCAACGCCGGCTCGATGATACCCGCAATCCACTTTTAGAAATACCTTGAACTTGATACCATGCTCCCGGCCGTATTCTTCAACCGCTGACAGGGTTTGCGGCTGGTCGAGTAAAATATTGAATACGTTGAGACTGGCGGAAAGCTCGGCCGCTTCGCTCAACTTGTTGGCGGTGATGGGAAAGGCATAGGAGATGTCCTTAAATCCAGATTTTTGATAAAATCGGGCTTCGGCCAGGGTCGAAACAGTGATGCCGGGCGCTTCAGGGGCCGTTTGCATTTTGGCGATTTCAGCTGTTTTGTGGGTCTTGACATGCGGCCGGAGGTTAACATTGTTCTTCTGCGCCCGCGCTTTCATCATTTGTACATTGGCTTTTAGCTTAGGAAGATCAATCAAAAAAGCCGGTGTTTTTAATTCTTCTATTCTCATTTTGTTATTTCTAAAATTAAATGGACAGTTGAGATCAACTTTAATAGCAGCGCTGGGTTTCACCGCCTTCGGCAGGTCAACTCACGATCTTACCCTATACCTTATGCACCATGCGCTATTTACTCCGCCCTGAAAAATATCCAATAACTTCAGATTTTAATTGCTTCTTAGTTTACATAATAAACAAGCCGCTGATTAGAATCACAAACAAATAACGCTTAAAAAACATGCGCAGCATAAAGTAATTAATCCGCGGAGTTTCGATATAACAGCATTCTTCAGTATCCACCGAAGCGCCTTCAAACTTGTCATATGCTATTTTTCAGGGCGGATTAATTAAGTATTTCATCCCACTCTTGTCCAAAAACGGGTTTAGAATGAGTCATAAAGTGAGTAATAATACGAGTCATTGAAAAAAATCCTCCTTATATGTAGGGTGGTTGTTAATTTCGCCAAAAAATAACAAATACCCGCAACA
>Ga0209260_10000177_pt1 | contig 43242 bp, 52 predicted proteins | sample WorMetTypGCAVOLI_FD_187421 | JGI IMG/M metagenome (GOLD analysis project Ga0209260, IMG submission 187421) | Marine gutless worms symbiont microbial communities from Max Planck institute for Marine Microbiology, Germany - Olavius algarvensis... ...
GATCGAATCGACCTTTGGCACGATACGCCACCGGACGAAGCGATCAAAAGGATGCCTAACCCGTGATGGCATGCTGCACATGATGTTCAAATTATCAGCATGTGCAGAGAAAACCTGGCGCAAGCAGCGGGGATTTAACTACCTGGCCAAGGTGATAACGGGAGTGAAGTTTAAAGATGGAATCGAGGTGACGACGGGCAATCAGGTAGCAGCTGGATCAATATCCAAACACCAGATTTGACGAGAACTCGCCATTCGGAGCAAAATATTTACCTCCAACTCCCATCTCGCCCTACGGCTTGCATTGTCCCTACCACTTGAAATCGCCTGAAGGCTCGATATCCAGACCCTGTATTGCATCCGTAGCGCTGTCGTAACGTCCATTCCTATTGATGTCTTGAAATCGCAATATCACCTTATATGCTGCTACGTTAGGCTCGGTCGAATCCGATTGAAATCTTTCGGTGAACTGAACCAGGTATTTCAGCGTTTTTGTGCCCTTGTCAAAGTACCAGTCACCCGGACCAATATCTTGATTCACAATATCTTCTACCTCACCGCGGTAGTTCGGAGGCTGCTGAGCGAGTAGCAACATCGGGTTTTCACCTTCCAGCTGAGCGACCGATCCGACGCCTTCCCGCAACACACGCCGGGCCATCTCGATCCCAAGCGCTGCTCGCAACGCCCCAACAGTTGGCGCTACCGAGGCGCGTTCCGCTTCCATACGGATCTGTAACAGGCGATCGATGGCTACCGTCACCAACACCGCAATGATGCCGACCACCACGGCCAGCTCCAGCATTGAAAACCCCCGTTGGGCGGACAAACCGCGATAAGCGTGTAGCATCCGCAACGCTTCAACCACGCGCGATCTGTGTTAGATCCCACATTGGGAGAAATACGCCCAACGCCAAAATCAGCACCATAATTCCAACCAGGGTAATCAGCAGGGGCTCCATGGCGTCGCTTAAATACTTCAGATCAAAATCCACCTCGCGTTCATAGAATTCAGCCGACTCCATCAACATGTCGTCAGCGGAGCCGGTCTCTTCTCCAACCTGAAGCATCTGCAATATCAACGTTGTGAAAAGCCCCGAAGAGGCCGCGGTGCGCGTCAGTGAATCGCCACGTTCGATGCCGTTGCGCATTCCGTTAATCTTCTCGCCGACATAGCTGTTGTCCACGGCCTTGGCGACCGTCGCCAAGGCGGGCACCAACGGCACGCCGGCCCGAAACGAGATCGCGAACGACCGCGCAAAACGTGCCAATGTTGCACGCAGAATGATCGATCCTACCAAGGGTATTTTCAGTTTGTTTTTGTCCCACCAGAACCGACCTTTTTCGGTGGAAACATATTTTCGCCACCACAAAACGGCACCCACGATAGCGGCAAGCATATAGGGCAGTAAGAGACAAAGAAATCTGAAACTCCCAATAAGAACTGTGTCGCCCAGGGTAAATCAAGCTTGAATTTGCTAAATACTGAAGAGAACGCTGGAATGACAAACAGATTGATGATGACTATTGCGATACTGATCGCCCCGATAACGATCACGGGATAACGCATCGCCGAACGAATTCGATTTCTCGTATCTTTCTCCTGCTCGAGGTATTTCGCCATTTGCATAAACGCCTCGTCCATCTGCCCCGTATTCTCACCGACTTGTACGATGCTCACATAAAGCGAGGAGAATACGGTGGGATGCTGGGCCAGGCAGGCGGAAAACGGACGACCAGACTCCAAACCATCACTTACCTGGGATAGCACCCTTTTCATCCGCTCGTTTCTCGTCGTCTCAGACAGGCCCGCCATCGCACGAAGGATCGGTACGCCCGCCTTCATCAGCGCGTACATCTGGCGACTGAAGAAAATCAAATCATCTATTGTGGGCTTGCGTTGGCGTAATTGTTGGAGAAGTGAATTTTCGGAACCACTCGGACGATCATGCTCGTCAATTCGAATCGGGGTAACCCCGTTGTTGATCAATTGGGATACGACCGCACCTTTATCCGGCGCCTCCACCACACCCTGCACCGCTTCACCCGATTGGCTCCTGCCACTGTATTGAAAGTGTGCCATTCGTCAGTCTCAGGCTATCGATTCGCCGGCTTCCACAGACCGCTCATCCACGTCGGGTTCTGTCTCCCACTCTCTTCAATCTGTCCAGCGACACGCAACACCTCCTCAAGACTCGTAACGCCCTGGGTAGCGTAATCGAGCGCAACGAGCGTGAGCGGCCGGTACGCAGAATTCGCGTTGGCAGCGCGAGTGAACTCTGAGCTATCGCTGCGGCGAAGTGCATCCATCATCGGCGCATCCAACTCCAAAAGCTCATAGATACCGATGCGCCCGTGATAGCCCGTGTTGTTGCATTGCGTGCATCCTCGACCGTGCGAGAAGCTCAGACCGCCAGCGGGTGCACTCAACAACGACTCCAACGAAGCCAACTCGCCGGCGTTGGGGTTATAGGGTTGTTTACAACTATCGCACACCTTCCGCACCAACCGCTGCGCAAGCACGGCGCGCAAGGCGGCAGCCACCAAAAACCCCTCGCCTCCCATATCGATGAGGCGACTGGCGGTGCTAACCGCATCGTTGGTATGTAGCGTCGACAGCACCAAGTGACCTGTCATCGCTGCCCGCAGGCCGATCTGCATGGTCTCCTGATCACGCATCTCGCCGACCATGATGATGTCGGGATCCTGGCGCAGCGCAGATCGCAACACATTGGCAAAGCTCAGATTGATTTTGAAATTGACTTGGACCTGGTTGATTCGAGGGAGTTTGTACTCCACCGGGTCTTCGACGGTAATAATTTTTTTCTCGGCTCGATTGAGTTCACTCAGCGCGGCGTAGAGCGTTGTACTCTTACCGCTACCGGTCGGTCCCGTCACCAAGATCATGCCGTAAGGCCGGTGAATCAGATGACGAAACCGCTCTAGAAGATCAGCGGGCATACCGATTCGATCCAGATCAAGCAGACCGGCTGATTGGTCCAACAATCGCATCACCACCGACTCGCCGTATTGTACCGGCATGGTGGAGAGCCGCACGTCGATACTGCGGCCGATCACTTTAATATTGAAACGCCCGTCCTGCGGCAATCGCTTCTCGGATATATCCAATCCCGACATGAGCTTCAACCTGGACACTAGCGCGGCGGTGATACGACGCTCCTTCATCACCTGCTCTTGCAGAATACCGTCGATACGCATGCGAATACGCAATACCTGTTCGTCCGGTTCGATATGCACGTCCGATGCATTGGCGCGAGCCGCATCCTCAAACAAAGTTTGCAACAAGCGTACGACTGGAGCATCGGCGACATCTTCACTCTGGATCAGTTGCGCGAGATCGATTCCGGTATCGCCCAGCTCCTCATCGAGCTGTTCCGCACGCGTGCTGATTTCATCGGTGTGTCGATACACCTGATCGATCGTCGACGGAACATCGGTCTCACGGACTATGGCAAGCTTTACGGGTCGTTTGAGTACGCGACAGATCTCATCGTAGCCAAAGATGTCCGTCGGGTCCGACATGCCAACCAACAGCGCGCCGTCATCCTCCACACCGAGTACGATTGTCCGGAACCGGCGCGCGTACGTTTCCGGAAGCAAACGCACCGCATCCGTGTCGTATTGGTGGCGACGTAAATCGATGTACGGTACTTGGAGTTGTTGAGAGAGAAAATCGAGCAACTTATCTTCGGTAATGGCGCCCAAGTGAATCAACGTTCGCCCCAGCTTTAGGCCCAGCTTTTTCTGCGAACTCAGCGCCTCATCAAGCTGTTCCGCCGATATAACACCATGCTCCACCAGCAGATCACCCAGACGTATTTTTTGCCGCGCTGCCACTCGTCGTTCCCTACTTTTCGCTACCGGCAAGAATCGTAAGGCGATCACTGACGAATCCACTGAGCTGAGCGTTCAACCCTCCCGTCGACCGTGCTCGCTGGTAAGCCTGAACCGCCTCTTCCCGCCGCTGGAGTTTTTCCAGAGATATTCCCATTCCCATCCACCAAACTGCTTTTGCCGGAACAGCCGCCAATACGCGTTGATAGGCAGCGACTGCCCTGGCGTGTTGTTCGCTCCGCTGGTAAAGCGCCGCCAGTAATCCGTAAAAATCGGGATCGGCCGTGACCGGTGGAACTGTACGCTCCAGCACGCCAAGCGCTTGCGTAACCGCACCCCTCTCCGCCAATAGACGCGCGAGCATACGGGCCAGCGAAAAAGCGTCGGGCTGTAACGCCAAACCTTCCTGCAGTATTCGCTCAGCACGATCGATCTCACCACTCCGCAACAACAGCGCCACCCACACTTCTCGTGCTTCGACGTAGCGTGGATGGAGTTCCAAGGCCTTGGCGAACGCAGCATGAGCGGAGCTAACCTGACCCCTGGTAATCAGATTGGTTGCTTTAAGAAACTCGCTCTGCGCCAACTCCTCCCGGCTCAGCGGTCGATCGATTCTCTCCAAAACGGGTTTTACCGGCGGAGGCGGGGATTTCACCACGGGTTTCGGATCGCGAACCGGCGCATTATCGGGTTTGTTCTCTTTCACTGACAGCGCCTGAAGCGGAGCAGCAGCCACGGCCGGGCCTGTATCCTCCGCCAGTTTACCGGCCGGTTTTTCTTTGACGGCCATCGAAACAGTGGTCTGTTGTCGCGGCTTCTCGTCGGGAGTCGGTCGTGGTGCCACCTGGATAGGCTCGGGGATAGGCTCTGAGATAGATTCCTGGAGATCTTGCTGCACCACAATTTCTCGCGGCTGCGATTGACCTTCTTCCGTAACGGGTGTTCCTGGCTGAGGCGCCACTAACCCTTTTGGTTCTGAAACATCTTGTGACAACGGAAACGGATGTTCACTCTGCTGCAACCAGTACCAACCGGCGAGGATTACCAAGCCCGCCAATACCATACCGATCACCAAGTACACCGCACCGGTTACCGCACGCGCCGTTCCGGCTGCGTTAACCGGCAAATCCTGCAACACCGCCTCACCACCCCGTTCCGGGGCATGCCGCGTCTCCAAGTCCCTCAACATTTGATTGACAAGGCTCATGATGCTGCCCCCGACATGAGTACCACCAGCCCGACAGCCGTGAAAGCTCCCGCGCTCGCCAGTGCCCAAAGACGCCGAAACATACCGCGATTCAAACTGCCGTTGGTGTCATCGGTATCTTCCACGGCTGCATGTATGTGGCGACGCTCCACCGCTTTGACACCTTGACCGTAAGCGGCCATCAAACTTTTGTGCGACAAAATATTGATCAATCTTGGTACACCACGGCTCGCACGATAAACAAGGTCGAGCGCTTTTGGCCTAAATGGCAGCGGACCACGATATCCGGCGACATAGAAGCGATGTGCTATGTAGGCTTCCATCGCCGTGCGATCCATCTCCGGCAATCGGTAAGAGAACGCGATGCGCTGTCGCAACTGTCGAAGTGATGGCTTTTGGAGTTGGGCGTCCAGCTCCGGTTGACCAAACATAACCACTTGTAGCAGTTTCTTACGCCCCGTTTCCAAATTGGAAAGCAGGCGTAACGCCTCCATGCTTTCACGCGGCATGGCCTGCGCTTCATCCAGGAGCAATACGATGGCGCGCCCCTCACTGACCAATTCGATCAATCGCTCGTTGATGACTTTCAACAGGCGATACCATCCTTGGTTGCGAGGAACTTTTAGCCCCAACTCATCAGCCAAAGCCATCACCAGCGCGGCTGGCGTCAGAAGTGGATTCGGTATGTAAGCGGTACAGAACTGATCCTCTTCCAATGAGTTGAGTAACATTCAGCATAGCAGCGTTTTCCCAGTACCCACTTCACCCGTCACTTTGATGAATCCTTCGCCACTGCGTATCGCGACCTTCAATACGTTTAACGCCTCTTGGTGTCCTCCTGCGTTATAGAAGTAAGAGGTATCGGGCGTTAGTCGAAATGGTAGGTCTTTCAATCCAAAGTGATCGAGATACATGTCACCGTCCCCCGTAGCGACGAGTCTGTGGTGAGGCGTTCGTTAACCCGATGCCTGTTAACACAATTGGGCTCATTCAGCCCTAGAGCGCATCGCCGCCCAAGCGACGAATTCTCCGGGCCGTGTCGCGGATGTCTTCGTTAAACTGGCGACCCGCGGCGTCGACCATAATTGGCCGTAACAAAATCACGAGTTCTGTCTTCGATACCACCTGTTTCTTATGTTTAAACAGATCTCCCACCGCTGGGAGATCGCTGATACCGGGTGTCCCCGCATCATTGAATTTGGTTTGATCTTTCATCAAACCTCCGATTACCACCACTTGGCCTCTGCTTGCGCGCACGATGCTGTCGGACTCGCGCACGCTGCTGAATGCCAGTGGCAAACTTTGCGCACTTCCGAAAACCGTGATCGTCTTGGTCTGATCGATTACTTCACTCACCGTGGGATGAATGTGCAGAATGATTTCGCCCCTCTGGGAGATCTGGGGCGTGACATCCAGCGCAATGCCGGAGAAGAAAGGTGTCAACTCCACCTCGGATGTGCTGGAAGTTGTGGTTCCGGTGGTAGTGTCACTCGAGACTGAGGTGACGAAGAACTCGTCGGTACCTACTTTAATGACAGCCTTTTGATTGTTGACCGTCGACACTCGCGGGCCGGACGGCACCTGAACATCGCCTTGGGTTTTCAACAACTCGATAAAGGCGTTGAAATTGCTGGTGTTGGCCGTGGCGGTGAACGCCCCGCCAAACGCCGAAGTGTTGGTGCCTTGAATGGCACTAAAGGCATTGGGGTCGAGAATTCCGGTATTGCCTGTGATCGCGGAAACTCCATCTTGGATCAACGACCCACCGCCGGTTTGTCCGGTGGTCAGCGTGTCACCGTTGTGTGTACTTAGCTAAGCCCAATTGATACCAGACTGAAATCCATCGTTAAGCGTAACTTCGACAATCTTAGCTTCCAGAATCACCTGGCGCTGGAGTACTGCCTGTGACGTTCGCAGGAACTCTCCAACTTCCCGCAACTCCGATGGCAGCGCCCGGACTACAATCAGACCTGACTGCGGACTAACAACAACGCTCCTCCCCGCATCGGACCCTATCATCGTTGTTAAAGCACGAGTTAGCTCTGACCAAAAATCGGACTCTGACTCCGTCTCAATGCGGCTACCTGCCACCGTTGCAGATTCCGTTGTATCGGTTTCTCCATTTTCTGAACTCTCTACCCGTTCGGAAACCTGCCCGGAACTCACCTGTGTTTGAGATTTCCCCGCGCGTTTCACATTCAAATAGTTGATTTGAAAGATTTGCGAACGCATGCGGATCGGCAAGACCTGATAACCGGTTCGCGTACGGCGGTACTCGTATCCGTAAACATCACGCACCGTCTCCATCACTTGGTTGATGGTGACGTTTTTGAGATCCAACGAGATGGTTCCCTTTACATCAGGATGCACCACCATATTGCTGTCTGTCCCCTCCGCTAACCCCATGAAAAACTCACGCGCCGGAGCGGCGTTGACGCGGACATCGAAGCGCGGCTCCAGGTCACGCGCCTGTGTCCCGGGCAGAGTGACAGAGATGGGTGGCAGCAATGCGTCGCTTACCGCTTTTGGAACCTGATGCGATTCTGGTGCAGGGGTTGATTCCCGTGCCGCCTCATCCACGGTTGCCTGGATAGTTTTCAACGTGTCGCCGCCTCGCGGAGGCGGAGTGGCGCATCCCGCTAACAGCACGCTTGCGCTGACCCCAATCAACAGCATTTGATGAAGAGGGTGTCTCATTCTTCTACCTTCCTAACCGCACGTTTGATGGCAGTCGGCAATAAGGTCAAGGTGATGCTTCCCGCTGTACCCCGCAGTCGCACCCGATTCGAATCGATTGCAATCACCCGCATCCCGCGATGAGTAGCGCCCTCACGTACTGCCTGACCGTCGATAATGGCGACTCTTCGCTGGGGGGAGATCACGATTGAACTCAACACCATTTCCGGGAGTTTGGCCGGGCGCTTGGTGATGACCGGAGTTCGATAATCAGGAGGCCGCGTTGGATCCGCAAACCCCTCGGTAGCCCACGAGTTCGTAGCGAGAAACAACGTCAAGACAATCGGAACGGCCTTGAGTTCAAACACCAATCCAACCCTCCCGTAGTCCCAGGGTGAAAATGCGAATCGTGACTGTCGTCTTAGGATAGCCACCCACTTCCAGTGCCAAGCCATCCCAATAAAACGTCCAGTCCAGAGCCTCCAACCGTTTCAAATACTTCGTGGCATCGAAATAGCTGCCCTCCACGATCATTTCCAAGTGATGACGATAGAGGTAGGGTTTTTCGTTTTCAGACCCACCGTTTGGCAACTCCACCGGCTCGCCCTTTTTGTTGGCGAGACTAAGTAACTTCAGCCCCTTTTCATCCGCCAACATCGCTCGCAACACCTTGGTCATCTCAGCGGGCTGAATCAGTCCAACCGTGAGCTCACGCAATTGGTCGTCGAGCGATTCGTGCTCTTTCTTGAGATCGGCAACCTGTTCGCGCAGAGTTCGGTTGGGATCTTTATCCAATCGAGCTGTGAGTTGCGCGATCTCCACCTGCAACTCGCTAACCGCATTCCGTTCGTTTTCGGTCTGCACTTGCACCGCCTTGAGCTTCTCCTGCAACGGTGCTACGAACAACGCATCACCAAGACCGAGGATCGCCACTACCGCGACACCGTAAATGAGCCAACGCTCACGTGGCGCACGCGCGGTGAGTAGGTCGTTGAGGCGGATCAGCCAGGCCGGCATCAGGGCTGCCCCCGGGTTTGGTCTGCAAATCGAAATCGATACGCGCGGGATCCTTTTCAGGCCGCTCCATGTGCAGTGTGAGAAATTCATGCCCAGCGAAGGCCAGCTCACCGCTTAGCGCTTCCAGGTACTGCGGAACCAGATCCGCTTGCAGTGTGCTGCCCTGCAGAGCGAGATGATCACCACCGGCTTCGATGCGGATCCCGGTGAGCCATAGACCTTTAACCGGGCGCCGCGCCAAACCTTCCAAATGTCCGGAAAAACCGCGGCGATTGCCGGCAGAGTCACCCGTCAACAGACGCAACACCTGCTTCTTGGCGTCGCGCTCGCGTTCCAGACACTCCTTTTCCGTGGTGAGAACAACACTCACCTGCCGGCTCTTGAGCCGCTGGTGAATGGACTCCTCTTGACCGCTTAACTGCGCCTTCCGGTCGGAAAGCACCGTCCGCTCGTTTTGTACCGTCGTAAACTCCCAGTAAGTCGCACCGTAATAGATCCCCAACGCCGCCAGCGCCAGTGCAACGACACCCAACAAGGCGAAAGCGGCGCTGGGTGCAGGGGTGACGGAGCGTTCGCGCTGATAGAGATTGATCTGCTGCATCATCGCTCCTCGCGCTCTTCACGGAGCGCGCCGCCTAACGCAATGATGCAGCGGGCCAACACCTCGGGATCAGGCATCTCAGACCACTCAAGAATCGATTCTGGATCAAACAGGCGAACTCCGATCGTCATGTTTTGTTCCAAGTGACCCAGCAGGGAAGGAACGGGCTCGACGGCGGGGAGCACCACTAAGGTGTTGATGGGATTTTGACCAAAATGGCTTTCGTAGTAATCCAGAGACCGCTGCATCTCCAGTACCATCCCGTCCAGCAGAGACTCATCAGGCACCAAGGCGAGCGCGCCGTCACTCGCGCCTTCGGCAGCGGTCAGTTGTGACCAACCGGTAGTGATGCTGCGCGCCAAATAGAGGTTGGATTGACGATAGATTCCAATCTGACTGTTCTCCCGTCCCACCCAGAGCAACGCGACGCCTGTCTCGTTTTCCGGCATGCAGCGAGCGATATTGCGAAGCGCCAGTTCGGTAACGTCGATGGCTCGTATCTCCAATTGCGATTCATGGAGCATCTCCACGCGCGGCCTGATTGCCGAACCCGCCGCAGCCACCACATACGCGGTACGACCGCGCGCGCCCCCCTCCGGCAACTCGAAAAGATCGATCGCGGCATCCTCCACTGAGAAGTCCACCAGATCTTTGATGCGCCACCGCACCGCCTCCCGCATCTCTTCGGGTTCGACATCGGGCGGTTCCACCTGGAGCAGTTGGTAACTACCCGGCTCCATCACCGCTACCGACGAGGCGCCCTTCAGACCGTTATGGGAAACCCACTTCGTAACGACCGGAACAGGACCGTGATCGGCTTCGAAAGGGATGAATTCGCAAGATTCCACACGCGCAAACGACTCTCCTGCCGCCCGTTTGACACGCACGAAGGCGACACCCCCATCATCCACCGCAATCCCGGTGAGCCCTGACTGGTGAGCCGATTTTCTAAGGAAGGGAAACAGGGTTAGCACCTCACCTTCAATAGCCTGTACCGATTTGTCAGTACCTTATGGAACCCACCCGAAGGGCCGGTTGTTGTCGTTATTGTTGCTTTATCAATAATCAGAATTATGCCGATTATACATAAAGTGCACTATTAGGTATACAGGCTAACCCAATGTTGTCAATAGTTTTTTAGGTTTTTACCCTCTCTATTCCCACAAAAAAATTATGTCCTATCATCTGCGCCAAAGATCAGCGGCCGTGGCTACGCAACGAACCCACCAACTGGCTCACCGTCGCCAGGCCATGCCGTTGCAGATAGCGCGCTATACCGGTGTTGATGTCACGGCAGACCAAGGGCTGATAGAAGAGCGCCGTCCCAACGCCTACGGCGGATGCTCCCGCAATCAAGAATTCCAACGCATCCTCGGCACAGGTGACTCCCCCTTGACCAATGATCGGAATCCCGTGATCGCGACACACCTGGTAGACCTGGTGCACCTTGAGTAGCGCTACGGGCTTAATGGCCGGGCCCGAGAGACCGCCCTGGTTGTTGCCGATCACCGGCGTACGACTCTCTACATCGACGGCCATCCCCATCAGGGTGTTGATCACGGCGAAGGCATCGCTACCCGCTTCGAGACAACGGCGCGCGTTCTCGGCAATATCGGTCTGATTGGGCGAAAGCTTGGTAATCAACGGTTTGTGGGTTACCTCACGGCAGGCCGCGACCACCCGTGCCGACATGTCGGGATCGTTACCGAACGCCACGCCACCCGCTTTTACGTTGGGACAGGAGATATTGATCTCCATGGCATCGATGGGCGAGTCGTCGAACCGTCGCGTCACTTCCGCGTACTCTTCGATCGTGGAGCCGGAGACATTGGCGATAAACCGGGTCTCCTCGAAGTCGAGCTGAGGCAGTATTTCGTTGACGACCACATCGACACCAGGATTCTGCAGTCCGATCGCGTTGAGCATTCCCCCGGGCGTCTCGTAGACGCGATGGGCAGGATTGCCTAGCCGTGGCTCCAGCGTTGTCCCCTTCAGGCAGACCGCACCCACATCGCGATTGGAAAAGCCCTCAACCCGCGTGTATTCTTCGCCAAACCCGACGCAGCCGGACAGCAGCACCAGCGGCGTCGCAAAGTCCATGCCGCAAAAATCCACGGCCAGCTGCTGCGTATCCTCTGCACTCATCGTGACACCATTACCTTCATCCACTCATGCTCGAAGTCGTACTCTACCAGCCTGAAATCCCACCGAATACCGGGAATATCGTCCGCCTGTGCGTCAATGCCGGTGCACGCCTGCACCTTATCCATCCGCTGGGATTCGCGCTCGATGACAGACAGCTGCGTCGTGCCGGTCTCGACTATCGCGAGCGCGCTGAATTACGGGAATACGAAGATCTGGATCATTTCCTCACCGCGGTGAAACCGCCGAGGCTTTTTGCCTGCTCCACACGCGGTAAGCGCTACCCTAGCGAAACAGCGTTCAAACCCGGCGATGCGCTCTTGTTCGGGCCGGAAACCCGCGGACTTCCCACCGAAGTGTTGGACGCACTGCCCGACGAGCAACGGATACGCATCCCGATGACCGAGGGAAACCGCAGCCTCAATCTCTCCAACGCCGTCGCGGTCATTCTCTACGAGGCGTGGCGACAAAACGGCTTCGAGGGGGCGATACGTTGATCACGGTCGCTCGGGTCGATCAAAACTCCGGCTTTTGGTCCCGAATCAACAAGGCATGCACCGCTTCTCGTGGTGAGCGCTCTTCGTAGAGCGCCCGGTAGGTCTGTTCGGTAATGGGCATATCGACACCCAGCGAGCAGGCCAGATTCCACACCTCCTGGGTGGTACGCACCCCCTCCACCACCTGACCGATATCCTCCATCGCTCGCCGCTGCCCCATACCCTGCGCCAGCGCCAACCCCATTCGACGATTTCGCGATTGATTATCGGTACAGGTAAGCACCAGATCGCCAACCCCGGCCAGACCCATGAAGGTCTCGCGCTCTCCGCCCAATGCCTCGCCAAGGCGCATCATTTCGGCCAAACCCCGCGTAATCAACGCCGAACGACCATTGCAGCCAAACCCGAGACCATCGGCTATGCCCGCGGCAACGGCCAACACGTTCTTCACCGAACCGCCCAGCCCTACGCCCACCAGATCACTGCTGGTGTAAGCACGGAACTGTGGATTGTGGAGCAGATGCGCAATATCCCGGGCAAATACCTCGGAATTGGATGCCACCGTCACGGCGGTAGGCAAATTAGCCGCCACCTCTTTGGCAAAGCTCGGCCCGGATATCGCCGCAATGGGATGATCGGCACCGAGCACTTCTGCCGCCACTTCATGAAGCAGGCGGCCGTTAACCAGCCCCTTGGTCGCCCACATGATCCGTTGGTCCGACTCCATGACGGGCTTCAACTGGCCGAGGAGTTCACCAAAGGCATGGCTGGGTACCACGATCAAGATAGCGGCCGCGCCGGCCACGGCTGTCGCCAGTTCCGGCTCCGGTTCTATCTTTACGGGCAGTGGGAAATCCGGCAAAAACCGCGTGTTGACGCGGTCGTGACGCAACGTAAGGACATGCTCGGGAAGATGATCCCAGAGACGCACGGGGTGACCGTTGTGGGCAATCAGCATCGCCAACGCGGTACCCCAGGATCCTGCTCCCAACACAGCGATTGGTTTATCAGCCACCGCAGCTCCCCGACGGTTCGCCAGCTACTCCGTATAGCTTAGTGTGCTGGATTCGATGGTTGCTCCTGCTGCATCTGTTGTGCGTAGAGGGCATCAAAATTGACGGGCTGCAGCAGTAATTGCGGGAAACCGGCCTTGCCCACCAGGTCGGAGATCGCTTCGCGTGCGTAGGGGAACAGTACGGTGGGGCAGAAACTCCCCAATACCGGGCCTAGCTCCTGCTCGGTGAAACCCTCCAGGCTAAACACAGCCCCCTGCTTCACCTCCACCAGGAATGCGGTCTGCTCCTTGAGCTTGGTGGTCACCGTCACGGTCAGAACCACCTCATACGCATTGTTCCCAAGGGCGGAATTGGTTGTAGCGAGCTGCACGTCCGCATTGGGATTCCATTGCTCCTGAAAGACGTTGGGGGCGCCTGGCACCTCGACCGAGACATCTTTCAGATAGATCTTCTGAATATTGACCGCTTTGTTGGTCTGTTCCTGTGCTGCCGCTTGCTCTTCACTCATGAGTATCACTCTACGTAATTAGTTAAAGGTCTGCCTTACTGGCTATCTTCCAATCCTAACAGCTGGTCGAGTTCACCTTCGAAATCGAGTTCCGCCATATCGTCAAATCCACCGATGGAACGCCCATCGATAAACAGCTGTGGAACGGTATTGCGACCGCTGCGCTCCTCCATCTCCTGCCAACGGCCGGGCTCCCGATCCAAGCTGATCTCTTGGTATGCGACACCTTTGCGCTCCAGGAGCCGCCGCGCACGCTGACAATAACCGCAGCTGGCGGTGGCATAGAGGACCACATCAGCCATCGTTACCCCCTTTACGGCGCTTTTTTTGCCTGCCCGCCTTCACTATGGGGAGATTGGCATTCTGCCACTCCATGATCCCGCCTTTGAGTGCGAAGACCTTTTGGTAACCGTTCTTGATCAGGTTGTTGCACGCCGATGAGGTACGCGTACCCGACTGACAGACCACAACGATGGGTTGCTCTTTCTCTGAATCGAGCTCCTGGCGGCGCTCGTCGAGCTTATTGAGGGGAATATGGACGGAATCGATGATATGTCCTTTGTTGTATTCGTGGCTTTCGCGAATATCCAGCACTACGGCTCCCTGATGATTGATCATCGCCGTCAGTTCCACCGGTGAGACGGATTTGTAACGCCGAAAATAGGGTGCGACAAAGGAGTGAGCGAGAAGCGCCAGCGTGACCGTCAGCGCAACGACGTAATACCAGTGATTGGTAGAAAACTCGATAATTCGTTCCATAGTCCTGCAGGTCTAAGCTTGTCGGTGCGGGGATTCTGCCGTATTTGGCGTTCAGTTGCGAGGCTAGGCCACCGAAATGGCGACTCAGCGGTATCGAAGCGGGCTTAAACCACCTTACCGTTACACTTCGGACAACAAAAAAGCCCGAGCTCGCGCACCGGGCTTCACTCTAAATTACTGCCTGCTGAATCGCGTCAGCTGCGTGACAACGATCAATGCTGACTACTGCAAAAGACGTCGCGCATCATATCCAATAGCCGCAGTGTTCGTGCGTCACCGACCCGATAGTAGACCCGGTTGGCATCCTTACGCGACGCCAATATACCCTTGTCGCGTAGAATAGCGAGATGCTGCGAGATATTGCTCTGTGAAGTGCCCACATGCTCGGCAATATCCTGCACACTAACCTCCTGATCACCAAGGGTGCAGAGTATTTTCAGGCGCAGCGGGTGCGACATCGCTTTCAGCGAGCGGGAAGTCCGCTCGATATCTTCATCTTTCGCGGCGAGAAAACCGTTGGGATCAAACGTTGTATTATCCACGGTATGCTACAGCCTCCCCCAAATCGCGCTGGGCCTCCAGGGTGGAATCCCAAGCAGAACTCTACTGTCTAAATGTAGTAATAGAAGTATACACTAATATACTGTGAAACCCTGTTCAACCAAGCATTTACACCCCGTTACCCTCGCGCTGTCGATTCTGGTCGCCGGAATATCCACCCCTGGGGGCAATACCTGGGCCGCTGTCTCGCAGCAACCTGGAGACCGGTTGGAGTCTGTTCGCAAGGAGATTAAGAGCCTCCAATCCACCTTGAACCGCTCGCGGACCGAACGGGGCGAGCTGCAGAGCACGCTCAAGCGGATCGAAAAGCAGCTGGGAGCGCTAAACGCCAGTATCCGCACCATCGACAACGAGGTGAGCAGCGGTCAGCGTGAGCTGAAGCAGATGAAAGGCAAGCGCTCCAAGCTTCGGGGCCGCCTCTCGGAACAGCGCGGTCTGTTGGCCGACCAGGTGCGCGCAACCTACGCCATGGGGCGCCAAGAGCAGATCAAGATGCTGCTCAATCAACAGGACCCTGCGCGCGTCGGTCGCGTTCTGGTCTATTACGACCTCCTCAATCGGGCGCGTGCGAAGCAGATCGAACAGGTCAACACAACACTTCGCGACCTAGACAGCGTGGAGCGCGAAATCACCCGCAAGAACGTCACCTTAACCACATTGCGCGATCAGAAAATCTCTGAACAGACAGCGCTCTCGGAAGGACGCCAGGCACGGCAACAGTTACTGAACCGCATCAACAAGGAGATCAAATCCCAGGGTAGGCAGCTCGCCAATCTCAAGGAGGACGAGCAGCGCTTGATGCGCCTGCTCCAGGAGCTCGCCCGCCGCCCAGAGGCGGAAAACGCCGAACGCACGCCCTTCGCCAAGTTGCGCGGCAAGCTTCAGTGGCCCACCAAAGGTCGTATTTCAGCTCGTTTTGGTAATCGACGTCCGGTCGGGGCCCCACGCTGGCAGGGTATGCTGATCAATGCCCCGGAAGGACGCGAGGTACACGCGATCTCCCACGGCCGTGTGGCATTTGCTGACTGGTTACGCGGTTTTGGACTGCTGATCATCATCGATCACGGCGACGGCTTCATGAGCCTGTACGGCCACAACCAAAGCCTCTTCAAAGAGACCGGTGAGTGGGTAGAGACAGGCGAATCCATTGCCAGCGTCGGTGTCAGCGGTGGTCAATCGAAGGCGAGCCTCTATTTCGAGATCCGCCAGGATGGGCAACCGGTCAATCCACAGCGTTGGTGCCGTCGCGCCAAAGGATTGACCGTTGGGATGAATTGGCGACAATGATGGTGCATACTCAGTCCCTGTACACCTACACAGCGCACAAACTAGAAACATCTGCGCGATGAAGAACTTGGAACCCTCGGAACCGGCAGTGGATGCCACGTATCTATACTATCTAGATTAACCGTTCGGTCCTGAGGGCCGTGGAGTCAAATATGAAGGTTGTAACCCGCAATCTCTTGCTTCTCATGATCGGCGTTGTACTAGGCGTGACGTTGATACAGGGAGGCGATGTACTGGCCGAGCGCGAAGAGAGCTCTTCAAACGGCATACCACTCGGTGAGTTACGCGTATTTACCGAGGTTTTCTCCCGCTTAAAGAAAGACTATGTGGTACCGGTCGACGATAAAGTACTGCTGGAGAGCGCCATCCGCGGCATGCTCTCCGGGTTGGATCCCCATTCGACCTATTTGAACCAAGAGGCCTACAAGGAGCTACGTATCGGCACCACCGGCGAGTTCGGTGGCCTCGGTATTGAGGTGGGTATGGAAGATGGTTTTGTCAAAGTGGTCTCCCCGATCGACGATACTCCGGCGCAGCGTGCGGGCGTACTTCCCGGAGATCTGATTATTCGCCTCAGCGACACGCCCGTAAAAGGCATGACGCTCAATGAAGCGGTCAAAGTGATGCGGGGTAAACCGGGAACCGACATTACGCTCACCATCGTTCGCGAAGGCGAGCAGAAGCCTCTGCAGATCACCATCACCCGCGACATCATTCAGGTGCGCAGCGTAAAGAGCCGCATTCTCGACGAAGGGTTCGGGTATGTTCGTGTTTCGCACTTCCAATCCAACACCAATGGATTTGTCCGCGAAGCTGTCAGCAAGCTGCGCAAAGAGAGCAGCGGCAAGCTGAAAGGTCTAGTGCTGGATCTTCGCAACAATCCCGGTGGTATGCTGAATGCCGCTGTTGAGATCGGCGACGCCTTTCTCACCAAAGGGCTCATCGTCTATACCGAGGGGCGAGTGGCCGATTCGAAACTGCGTTTCAACGCCAATCCGGACGACATTCTAAAAGGAGCGCCTATGGTCGTGCTGGTAAACGGTGGGTCGGCGTCGGCGTCGGAAATCGTCGCCGGGGCGCTACAGGATCACCGCCGCGCAGTCATCATGGGCGAAAAGACCTTTGGCAAGGGATCGGTACAGACCATCGTACCGATGACCAATCAAACGGCGGTCAAGTTCACAACGGCCCGTTACTACACGCCATCCGGACGCTCGATTCAGGCCGAAGGTATCGTACCGGACATCGCGCTGGAGAACGTTAAAGTATCGGCTAGCGAAGATCCCGCAGTGTCCCGTGTCAAAGAGTCGGATCTCACCAAGCATTTGGAAAACGAAAACGGTAGCGCCAAACCCCAGGCTGGTGGCGCCAATGAGGGGAAAGAGAAGAAGAGCAATCTGGCCCAAACCGACTTCCCACTCTACGAGGCGCTCAACCTGTTGAAGGGAATGAGTATCCTACAACCTCAGGGTAGCTAACGCGTCTCGATGCAGATTCTCAAACGTGTCCTACTCTACAGCGCCGCGACCCTATTCGCGGCGCTCTCTTGTGTGGCAACACCCTCCATCGCTGGTAAAGTGACGCCGGCAATCGCCATCGTGATCGACGACATGGGTGATCGCCTGCAGTCGGGATTGCGCGTCACCAATCTCCCCGGAGCTGTTACCTGTTCTATTCTCCCCGGTACGCCCTATTCGAAGCGGCTCGCGGAAGCAGCCCACAAAAGCGGCAAACAGATCATGTTGCACCTGCCCATGGAAGCTACCCGCAAGCATCCGTTAGGACCATGGGGCGTTACCTTGCACATGACCCACCAGGAGTTTATCGGTGCGGTTGAGAAAGACATTGCGTCTATTCCCCACATCAGCGGCATCAACAATCACATGGGGAGTCTGCTTACCCAGCACCCCGGCCACATGCAGTGGCTGATGGAGGTGATGCAGCAACGACCAGAGCTGTTTTTTGTCGACAGCAGAACCACAGTAAAGAGTGTCGCTCTCCGTGTCGCGAGAGAGCATAAGATTCCCAGCGCGAGACGCGATGTGTTCCTCGACGACGACCCCGCTCCTGAAGCGATCGCCCGCCAGTTTGAGAAACTCATTGCGATTGCCAAGACATCCGGCTCCGCGATTGGAATCGGGCACCCCTACGCGAACACCATCGATCTCCTGGAGCAAGTGTTACCCGGGTTGCTGGAGCGCGAAGGTGTTCAGTTAGTACCGGTATCGCAAATCATCAGCCTACAGAGCATGGAGGGTCGTTTATGGCACGCGTCCTTGTCCCCGTCGCGGAAGGAAGCGAAGAGCTCGAAACCGTTACCGTTATCGATCTGTTGCGCCGCGCCGGCATCGAAGTCGTTAGCGCCGGTATTGAAGCCGGTCCCCTGACCGCAAGCCGCGGCGTCGTTCTAACCCCAGATACCACACTGGAAGACGCCCTCAAGCAGAACTTCGATATGGTCGTACTACCGGGAGGCGGGCCAGGGGCCGAACGGCTTGCGGCCGATGGTCGATTAGTCGCACTCATTCAACGCATGTCCCAAGAAGGAAAATATACCGCAGCCATTTGTGCGGCGCCGAAAGTGCTCGCGCAAGCCGGTGTGCTTGAAGGGAAGCAGGCGACCAGTTATCCCGGTGTGCTTGCTTCGGTAGGCGGGGGCGGTGCAGTTATCAGCGAGAATCCCGTGGTCGTCGATGGAACGGTCATTACTTCCCGAGGCCCCGGTACAGCAATGGATTTCGCTTTGCAGTTGATCGAGATACTGGTCGATAAACCGACGCGCGACGATGTCGAAACCGCACTACAGCGACCCTGATTAACAGCCTCCCTACGCAACCTCCGGAAAGACTCACTATGAAGTATGTCGGTGCTCACGTCTCCACCAGCGGCGGTGTGTTCAACGCCCCACTCAACGCGCAACAGATCGGTGCCAGGGCATTCGCTTTGTTCACCAAAAACCAGCGCCAATGGAAAGCCAAACCGTTGGACGACAAAGCCGTCCAATCCTTTCGGGACAATCTAAATAAGGTGGGTATTTCACCTCACCAAGTCCTCCCGCACGACAGTTACCTCATAAACCTCGGTCACCCTGAGAAGGAGGGATTGGAAAAGTCCCGCGACGCTTTCCTTGACGAAATGCAGCGCTGCGAACGGTTGGGTTTGTCGCTGCTCAACTTCCACCCCGGAAGCCACCTTAAAAAGATAACCGAAGAGGAGTGCCTACAGCGTGTCGCCGATTCCATCAATTGGACATTGGCACAGACCGAAGGAGTTACGGCGGTTATCGAAAACACGGCAGGCCAGGGTAGCAATGTGGGATATCGATTCGAACACTTGGCACAAATCATAGACGCCGTGGAAGATAAAACTCGAGTCGGCGTTTGCCTCGATACGTGTCACAGCTTTACCGCCGGTTACGATTTAAGAACACCGCAGGCCTGCAATGCGAGTTTCGCGGAATTTGAACGCATCGTTGGATTCAACTACTTGCGCGGTATACACCTCAACGATTCAATACCCGATCTTGGAAGTCGCGTGGACCGTCACGAGAGCATCGGTAAGGGAAAGCTAGGAACGGAAGTCTTCCGTTACATTATGCAAGATCCGCGATTCGAGGATATTCCGATGGTATTGGAAACGATCGATGAAACGCTGTGGCCGGAAGAAATCGCGTTGCTTTACTCGTATGCGTAACACAGCGAAACCGATCACCTGCGGCTATAGTTAATCACCGATAGAAAAGCCCGGCGCGAAAACCACGCCGGGCTTTTGTCTTTGAAACAGGTGAGAATATGCGTCAATCGCTTTCAATAGGTACCAGCAGCACCGGAATTCGACTTATCTGTGTCAGTTTCCGCGCCGTCGATCCGATCAACAACTCACCGAGCCGTGAATGACCATGCGAGCCTAAAACGATCAGTTGCGCACCACGCTTTTTGGCAAGTTCATCGATTGATTGCGCCGGAAAGCCCTCGATGATTTCGACGCTATCGATAAGATGACTCTCATCAGCAGAGACCCCGAGCTCCTCTTCACACGTTTTCTCAATCCGCTCTTTCATCACTGCACGGGTCTTCTCAAACCCCTGTTCATGTAGATCCGCGTAACTGCCTTCCGGAATGCAAGTATCGATAATAGCCTGCGCACTCACGCCAAGCGGCTCCATCACATGGACTACGACAATCTTCGCCTCGAACTTCGTAGCCATCGCAATGGCGTGGCGAAAAACCGGGCGGGTATGTTGGCCCAAATCCGACGCATAAATAATGGTGTTTATTTCTGGAAACATGACTCGACTCCTAGCTGGAATTGGGTACGAGGCGTTGAAGAGGGGGTCTATTTTGTTACTACTTTACCGGCAATTCAACAGTTTTTGTTTCCGCGCATAAACATGGACGAAATTGGTACAAAAACGGGCGTCGTACGGCCTGTTCATGGGTAACTTTAGTGACAAAACGGCATCCGGTCTTACCACTGATTGAATACCGTACCCGCACTGCGATTAGCGGCCCCTTTCTTTAGGGTGCTTCGATTCGGGGCATGGTTTTCGACAGTGGCTGGAATCACAACTGAGGCGTCGCACCGATCGTAGACCTCTTCTCCGTTGGATAGAAACCCAACTACCCGTGGTGATGCTTACGCTGCAAACGCTTCGCGATCAGCTTCGCGCGCTGAGTCCGCTCCAGCAGGTCAAGCGCTTCAACGTGAAACGATACCGAGCATGGAATGGTAGAGACATCGCCCAGATATTCGCTCACTCTGCTGGTGTGCAAGCAGAGTACTTTCGCTCCCTGAGCTGCACTAATCTGCCACGCATCAAAGGTGTTCTTTAACTCGTCACCTGTCATACGAAACTCCTCTTATCGGTACTCGGTCGGCCCTGCTACGCGTGTGACAACCACAGCGTTAGGGCAACACTAGAAGAAAGCAATCCTCCACTCAATGGTGATGACCACCAACACCGTGCGCGTGCCCATGGGCGATCTCTTCTGCGCTCCCTTCCCGCACGGAAACAATTTCAATATCGAAAATCAGAGTACTTCCCGCCAAGGGGTGATTGGTGTCCACATCGGCCATGAATCTCCCCACTTTGATCACTTGCACCTGCTTCATACCCTGATCGGTCTTCACGTGGGCAATCATACCTGGGCGCCACTTCTTGGCACCCTGGAGATGTTTGACGGGGATACGCTGGGTACTGCCCTCGATGCGAACCCCGCAACCCTCTTCGGGTGGAACGGTCACCGAGAACTTGTCTCCCTCCACCTTACCCTCCAGGGCGCGCTCCAAACCGGAAACAATGTTTCCGTAACCGTGTAGATAGGCCATGGGATCTCCAGAACGAGATGACTCCAATTCAGAGTCACTATCTGTTTTTAGACTGTAGTGAAACTGTACGACGCATTTCTTAGCGACACGCATTCCGTCTCCTCTCCCACGAATACCTTGAACACTGCATCAAGCTAATTTTTCGAGTTTGGATCGACGTACTCTAACAGAGTCGGTGCAATATCTTTAGAGTTCTCGTCTTTGGCAATATTGCCGAACTCAGAGACATACTGTTCCGCGACGCGTAGATTGACGGCGCCTTTACCGCCCGGCTCTTCGATCGCACGCGCTATACGTTCGATTCCACGTGCTGTCGCTTCGGCGATCAACATAATCTCTTTCGCCTTACCTTCGGCTTCGTTGATGAGCCTCTCTTTCTCACCCTCAGCAAGTTTTATAGTCTCTTGCTTTTCACCTTCGGCAACATTAATTTTCGCCTGGCGATCACCTTCCGATTCGGCAATGACGGCGCGTTTCTCACGCTCGGCACGCATCTGTTTTTCCAGCGCATCCTGGACACTGCGCGGCGGGGTAATATTGCGAATCTCATAACGTGTGATCTTCACTCCCCAGGGGTCGGAGGCCTTGTCCACCGCTTCGATGATAGCGCCGTTGATCGCTTCACGTTCTTCGAAAGTTTTGTCCAGCTCCAACTTACCAATTTCCGAACGCATGGTGGTCTGCGCCAATTGCGTCGGTGCAAACCGGAAATTCTCGATACCATAATTCGTCTTGGCGGCATCGATGACCTGTAGATACAACACCCCATCCACCTCCACCGCAATATTGTCCCGAGTGATACAGATTTGTGAAGGCACGTCGATGGCAACCTCTTTAAGTGAATGTTGATATGCCACACGATCGATAAACGGGATCAAAATGTGAAAACCCGCGCTCAGCGTTTTGGAGTACTTGCCGAGGCGCTCGATAATGAACGCTTCGCGCTGCGGAACGATACGCGCGGTATTGATAACGGTGACCACCACCAGAATAGCGACACCGATGGAGACGATAAGGCCCAGATTAATCTCGAAACCGAACAGACCCATGCTTGTTCCTTTCTATAAACCTTAGAGGTTCTGATAGAACCCTTCCTTAGCAGAAGAGACGATTAGCATTGAAGCGACTACGCTTTTCGAACTTTAAGGGTAATACCATCCACCCCTTCGATCTGTGCCGACTCACCCACCTCAATGGTCTCATCGGCCACCGCGTGCCAACCGGCCCCTTTGAATTCGACACGTCCTTCCGTACTACCCGGGACCACGACCTTGAGCACTTTCACCGAGTGCCCCACAAATTCATCCAGATCAACATTGAGATCCTGCTCCGCTTTTACGTGACCATAGAGCCGCCCCTTGATCCAGCGCCGTAACACAATCAACAGGGCAACCGAGGCGATCGCGAAGGTAAAGAGCTGTGACTCCAATGTTACCGTCAACTCCAACCATGAGGTCAACGCAACCACCCACGCACCGACACCAAAGAAAATCAAAATGATGCCTGGCACAGCGAGTTCGGCCAATGCCGGACCAAGACCAATGAGAAACCAGATAATGACAGGATTCATTGTTACCCCCACTTGCGAGCGTCGTATCGCGTGACACTGAGTATGGTTGGTTTCTCTCTCGCTTGCTCGATCAGGAAACCGTATTGTTGCCGCGTTGACCGCGCATTGGCGCCCTCGCATTTCGGAACCGCACTACCCGCGAACGATTCTAGCGTGTTTAGCTGAAAATAAGAAAAGCGCGAATAGGGGAACGGTAAGTGCGAGGCGAACATATTGCGCGGTATATCTACCGCTGTGTTTGGCGGCACTAGTCTGCTAAACGGCATCACAGAGACTCCCCCGCCCTCAACGCATCCCCATTGAGGCTATGGAACACCGAAATATCAGTCGCCTCCCCGGCCCGGCCAGGCCGCCAGAAAAAGCAAACCACCAATACCACCGGCGATCCACGTCAACACCGGCGCATCCCAGATCATTTTGGCGGCATAACCATCGAGCCCCAATAGGACAGCAGCAGAGATAATGAGCGTTCCGCCCACTATGGCGATATACGTACGTTGGTTCCCGTCACGAATCTCGCGTCGTATCTTTTTGAGCTCGTCAGACTTCCACTGCACCTCCAACTTACCGGCGTTAGCGCGCTGCACCAGGTCATGCAACTCACCGGGTAACTGCGGCAAAATCTCCGCCCAACGCGGGACATTCTCCTTCAACCCCCGCGCAAACGCCTTGACGCCTACCTGATCCTGCATCCATTGTTCGAGAAACGGTTTTGCCGTCTCCCAAAGATCGAGGTCCGGATAGAGCTGGCGACCCAGTCCCTCGATGTTAAGTAACGTCTTTTGCAGCAAGATAAGTTGCGGTTGCACCTCCATGTCGAATCGCCGCGCGGTTTGAAAGAGGCTTAGCAGGAACAGCCCGAAGGAGATCTCCTTAAGCGGGCGACCAAAAATCGGTTCGCAAACCGTCCGGATAGCGGCTTCGAATTCGTTGACACGCGTCTCGCCCGGAACCCAACCCGACTCGACATGAAGTTCCGCAACACGACGATAATCGCGGCGGAAAAAGGCGATGAAATTCTCTGCCAGGTAGCGCTGATCGCTGGCGGTCAAACTTCCCATGATGCCGAAATCGACGGCGATGTAGTTACCTTGCGGAGTGACAAAGATATTTCCCGGGTGCATATCGGCATGAAAAAAGTTGTGCCGAAACACTTGGGTGAAAAAGATCTCGACGCCGCGGTGCGCGAGTTGGCGCATATCGATTCCCTGGTTGCGCAAGCTCTCGATATCGCTCACCGGTGTCCCGGAAATTCTCTCTATGGTGAGCACATTACGGCGCGTATGGGACCAGTAAATTTCCGGAACGTAGAGTATGTCGGTGTCGGAAAAATTGCGGCGTAACTGCGCGGCGTTGGCCGCTTCGCGCGTCATATCCAACTCATCGAAGACTGTCGTTTCGTACTCTTCCACGACTTCGAGGGGTCGCAGCCGCCGACCCTCTTTCCAATAACTCTCGGCCAATTCGGCAATTCGATAGAGAAGCGCCACGTCGCGACGAATGACTCGATCGATGGCGGGGCGAAGCACCTTAACCACCACCGCGGTTCCATCGGGAAGCACCGCACCGTGAACTTGCGCAATCGAGGCAGAGGCAAAAGGCTCGTCGTCGAAACTGCTGTAAGCCTCCGCGATTGACTGACCCAACGACTTTTCCACCAGCTCGCGCGCCTGGCTACCCGGAAAGGGGGGTACGCGGTCCTGCAGTTTGGTTAGTTCGTCGGCTATGTCGTTAGGCAGCAGATCACGACGAGTGGAGAGCATTTGTCCGAATTTGACAAATACGGGACCGAGATCTTCCAGCGCGGCCCGTATCCGCGCGCCACGCGGACCGCGGCGGCTTTTGAGGAAAAACCAAGGCGTCAGATAGCGTAAAAAGCGGACGAATCTAAACAGATGGGTAGCGAGTATAATATCGTCGAGTCCATGGCGTACCAGCACCCAGGCGATGTGGATGAGGCGCAACGCTTCACTCGGACGTATCATTGATCAACGTGCCCTTGCAACCGCGCCACGCGAGCCTGCAACCGATCCACGTCACTCCGCAATACATCGACTTTATCGAGAAACCGAACAACCGACTCCTTGTCGATCAACATCTCGATATCGGACTGCAAATAACCCGCGAAGTCGCGGGCAACCGTATCCAGCGTCTGAGCACCCCACGCGCAGAACTCATCGAGCGCTTGGCGTATTTTTACGGCCGACTCTTCACCCACCAATCCGGCCAGGGGCGCTTCCCAGTGGGCGACGATGGCATCCAGGATTTCGCGAAACGAGCGCCCCAGTTCCGCGTCACCTTCTATGGTGACTTCACCGCGAAACAGTCTGGCCTGTTCACCAGCGCCCAGTGCCGCCAAAGCCATCGGCGTCCCGGAGATGCGGATGTCGGCATCACCCTCCCACTCCTGCTGAAGACGAACGGCGCCCTGATCCAGGATGGCGTAAAAGTGGCGGTCGAGCCCATCGAAGCTTACTTGAATCACACGTCCGTCAAGCGCTTGAACCTTCTCCTTAAGCTCAGGTCGCGCGTTGATGACGGCATTCCACGCCGCTTCAATGACACTAAGAGGAAGAGTGAGAGGATCCATTATCTTCTTTTTCAGGCGACTAAAACTTATATCCCACATGCAATGCGACAATCCCACCGCTTAGGTTGAAATGCTCGCAACGGCAAAACCCTGCATCCTCCATCATGATCTTGAGCGTCTCCTGATCAGGATGCATGCGAATGGATTCAGCGAGATATTGGTAACTCTCGGCATCGTTTGTCACCAGCTTCCCCATCACGGGAAGCACCCTGAAGGAATAAAGGTCGTAAACAGAACTGAGCGCGGGGGCAACGGGTTTGGAAAACTCCAGCACCATCGCCTTACCACCGAGGCGTAATACACGAAACATGGAGCGCAGCGCAGCGTCTTTGTCGGTGACGTTGCGCAGCCCAAACGCAATGGTGATGCAGTTGAAGTAGTTACCGGGGAACGGTAAGTGTTGCGCGTCGGCCTGTACGTACCGCACATTGCCCACCACCCCCGCATCCAACAGACGGGTACGACCCACGTCCAGCATGGACCCATTGATATCGGCCAACACCACCTCACCACCGGAACCCACTCGCTGACTAAAACCCTTAGCCAAATCACCGGTGCCACCCGCGATATCCAGCACGCGCTGCCCCGGTCGAGCCGCGCTATGGTCCAAGGTGAATTTTTTCCAAAGCCGATGAATGCCGAACGACATGAGATCGTTCATCACATCGTACTTTCCCGCAACCGAATGAAAGACCTGCGCTACACGCTGGGCCTTTTCGTGTGTCGGTACCTGCTGGTAACCGAAATCGGTGGTTGATGAACGATCGTCGTTCACGACAATTCCCTTCCCCTATCTTAAACTGGCGTGCACCACGCCCACCCTACACGGGTATGCGTTCAGTCCAACTTGTGCTGGTGACCCGCCTCCTTGAGACGCTCGAGGTAATCCGCCCAATACCGCTCCTGATGCTCGCCTAAATCGTAAAAAATATCCCAGGAATAGAGACCACTATCATGCCCATCGTCGAATACCAGTTTAACGGCGTAGTTACCCACCGGTTCGATGGCCTTGATATTGACATCCTCCTTCCCATAGACCAATATCCCCTGCCCCGGACCATGGCCACGCACCTCCGCCGATGGCGAGTAGACTCGCAACAACTCGCAGGGCAGTGAAAACTGTCTCCCATCCTCGAAGGTAACTTCGAGAACACGTCTTTTCTGGTGCAACGTGAAGTCGGTTGGTTTTACATTGTTCGTTACCATGGCAGCGGTTCCTACAAAATATATCGACTAAGATCTTCGTCACCGACCAGTTCGCCCAAGTGTTCGTCGACATACGCAGCATCTACAGACACCGCATTACCCGACTGGTCGGAAGCTTCGAACGAGAGTGTCTCCAACAGGCGCTCGAGCACCGTATGCAGACGGCGCGCGCCGATGTTTTCGGTGCGTTCGTTAACCTGAAAAGCCACCTCGGCAATACGTTGCAGCGCATCTTCGGTAAACGCCAACTTCACACCCTCGGTTTCGATGAGTGCAATGTACTGTTCGATCAGCGAGGCGTCCGGCTCGGTGAGTATGCGAACGAAATCATCGCTGGTCAGCGCATTGAGTTCGACGCGGATAGGCAGACGCCCCTGTAGCTCGGGTATCAGATCAGATGGTTTGGATAGATGAAATGCGCCTGAGGCAATAAACAAAATATGGTCGGTTTTCACCATGCCGTATTTGGTACTGATCGTACACCCCTCCACGAGAGGAAGCAGATCGCGCTGTACACCTTCGCGCGAGACGTCGGGACCACTCGATTCGCCACGTTTGGCCACCTTGTCCAACTCGTCCAGGAACACGATGCCGTTCTGCTCGACCGCTTCCAATGCCAATAGCTTCAATTCATCTTCGTTGATCAGTTTGGCGGCTTCTTCTTCCACCAGAACCTCCATCGCATCCTTGATCTTCAGTTTGCGAGTTTCGGTACGGCCGCCACCCATGTTCTGAAACAGCGACTGCAGCTGACTGGTCATCTCCTCCATCCCGGGGGGAGCCATAATCTCCACGCCTACCGGGGTGGCGCGCACCTCGATTTCGATCTCTTTGTCATCGAGATCTCCCTCGCGCAGTTTCTTGCGGAATTTCTGCCGTGTCTCGTCGCGCATTTCAGTACCGGTTTCCGCACCGGGGGGTATTCCTCTGGCGCGCGGCAGCAGGATATCGAGAATACGCTCTTCGGCCGCGTCCTCCGCACGAAAGCGAACTTTCTCCATCTCCTGCTCGCGGGTCATCTTCACGGCGATATCGGCCAGGTCGCGGACGATCGATTCCACGTCGCGCCCCACGTATCCCACTTCGGTGAACTTGGTGGCTTCCACTTTGATGAAGGGAGCATTGGCCAGCCGCACTAGGCGACGTGCGATCTCCGTCTTGCCCACACCGGTGGGGCCGATCATCAGGATATTCTTTGGTGTGATTTCGACGCGCAGCTCCTCGCTCACTTGCGCACGTCGCCACCGGTTCCGCTGCGCTATGGCCACGGCACGTTTGGCCGCACCCTGGCCGATGATGTGTTTGTCCAGCTCCTGAACAATTTCACGGGGGGTCATCTGGGACATTACAGAATCAGTTCCTCAAATTCTTTCTGTACAACATCGAATCTCGGGGCGAGACACGATTCATTCAATACCCAACGCCTCGATCGTGAGGTTGCGGTTGGTATAGATACAGATATCGGCGGTAATCTCCATCGCTTTCCCGACGATTTCGTGTGCGGAAAGCTTGGTGTTCTCCATCAGCGCTCGTGCCGCGGCTTGCGCGAACGGGCCACCCGACCCTATTGCAACCAAGTCGTGTTCCGGCTCGATGACGTCACCGTTACCCGAGAGCACCAGACTGGTCTCGCTGTCCGCGACCACCAGCAGTGCTTCCAGTCTGCGCAGCATTCGATCGGTGCGCCAATCCTTCGCCAGCTCTACGGCAGAGCGCGTCAAGTTACCACTGTGCTTTTCAAGTTTTCCCTCGAATCGCTCGAAAAGCGTAAAGGCGTCCGCCGTACCTCCGGCGAATCCCGCCACCACGCGGTCGTTACAGAGGCGGCGCACCTTGCGCGCATTGCCCTTCATTACGGTATTGCCCATGGTGACCTGGCCATCGCCACCGATCACCACGGCACCATTGCGACGAACGGCAAGAATGGTGGTTCCGCGAAACTGTTCCACGTGCTTCCTCAGATTTCTCCAGCGCAAGGGGTGGAGATTGTACCGCATTGGCCCATCAACCGCCTGACAGGCCGTATTTCAAACGAGAAATCGTACCGAATCCTCACCATCATTGATGCGCTTCTGCAGTAACTGGAGATACTCCCCAGGATCTTTCTGGTATCCATCGATATCGCTGCGCGGAACGTGTCTGTCGATTAGCCTCGACAACCAGAAACGTAACGCCGCGGCACGCACGACCGCCGGCCACGCCTCCAACTCGGGCCGGCTCAATGTCCGTTCCTGCTGATAGCCATTCAACAGCGCGGCTATCTTCGGTGCAAGCCACGCACCGCGAGTATCGGTACACCAGTCGTTGGCGGTGATGGCGATATCGAGGAGAAACGCGTCACTGCACGCGTAGTAGAAATCCACGACTCCGCTGATTCGCTGCTCCGCGAAGAGCACGTTGTCACGAAACAGATCGGCATGAATCAGCCCCGTGGGCAGCGGGATTTCGGACTGCCGCTCCTGGTACCCGATCTCCTCGCGCAGGATCTCGGCCTCCTCGGACGGCAGGAGCGGAAGCAACTTCTGCGCTACCTCGCGCCGCCATGGCACTCCTCTCGAATTGGCGCGCGTTACGGGAAAACCACCACCCTTTCGATGCAGTTGACCCAGCAATCGCCCGGCTACAGCGCACTGCTGGGCGGTAGGGTCCATCTCACTCGCACCGGCGAGTCGCTCGACGAGCGTCGCGGGCTTTCCACACAATCGAACGAGAGTCTCTCCCTCCCGGTTCGACACGGGATGCGCGCTGGGCAACCCACGTTTTGCCAGCCAAGACATGACATCGAGAAAGTAGGGAATATCCGCTGCGCCCACTGTCTCGAAAAGAGTGAGCACGTACTCACCTTTCGTCGTGGTAACGAAGTAGTTGGTGTTCTCGATGCCGGTTGCGATGCCTTGGCTGGAGACCAGTTCGCCCTGGTCATACTGATCGAGCAGTGCGCGCAGTGCAGATGCTTCGACTGAAGTGTAAACCGCCATGAATGAGGTAAGCGGGGGCTGTTACCAGCGTTTGACCACCCAACCGGGGATCAGAAAATCGGGATCGAGTTCGTTACGGCGCGTCTCGAGATCGGCATCGACCAGAAAGTAGGGTTGCCCTTTTTTAGGAAATACCTGGATGGCAACCAGTTTCCCTTTGATGCGGTACTCCCGCACCATCTCTTTGTCACGCTGAATGATGCGAACTTCGGGCTGCGTGATGTCGCCCTCCTCGGGCAGCGGGGGTGGCGCACCCTCGTCGAGGGGTGGAGGGGGCTGTTGGGCAGCCACCGGTCCGGCGACCAACACTATCCCTAGCAGTCGTAGTAGCGTACGCATGGTGTGGACAGGCCTTAGAGTTTGAGGAGTAACTCGCGCTCTCGCGCAGAGGGTTCGAAGCTGCGGTGTTCGTAGTGCGTAAAAATAGCGTCCACCACCTCTTTGGGAGTATCCAGCACACGGAACAGATCGAAATCCTCCTCCGAAATGGTCCCCTGTGCCAGCAGCGTCTCCCTGAACCAGCCGATCAAGCCCTCCCAAAACGGTTTGTGTACCAGAATAATGGGGATACAGCGGCTTTTACCGGTCTGCACCAAGGTGAGAATCTCCGCCAGCTCATCCAGGGTGCCGAATCCCCCGGGTAGCACCACATAGGCCGAGGCGTACTTTACGAACATCACTTTGCGCGAAAAGAAGTGGCGGAAGTTGAGTGCGATATCGTGGTAGGTGTTGCCGGCCTGCTTGTTGGGTAGCTGAATATTCAAACCGATGCTGGGGGACTTTCCATCCTGGGCGCCCTTGTTGGCCGCCTCCATAATTCCCGGTCCGCCACCACTGACGACGGAAAAGCCGGCATTGGAGAGTTCGCGGGCAATGTCTTCCGCCAATTGGTGGTAAGGGTGGTCGGTGGGTGTCCGCGCCGAACCAAAGATGCTCACCGAGGGACGTATGCCGGCGAAACCCTCCACGAACTCCGCCATTACCTGGAATATCTTCCACGACTCGCGGGTCAGGTGCGTATCATCGATGGGCGTCAGCCCGGGGTGTTTGGCTTTCTGTTCTTCGTTCATAGTCCTGCCCCTGAATCTGTGGCTAGGCCGCGATCACTACGCGTTCATGTATAGGGAGACGGCTGGCGAGCAACGGGATTTTCAGTGCGTTGTTCTTAGAGTATCGGCGCGGTCGATGAGTTTCCTTACCCGTTTTTAGGACCTGCCATCGGCGCTGGCGCCAACAGACCCAAGTAGATACCTCGTACCAGGAATCAGCGCTTTCGCCTCCTATCCGTATAATGCACGGAAACGATAACCCCCGAGTACCAACCATGCCCGACAACGAATCGCCCACCCTAGTCCTGGTGGATGGCAGCTCCTATCTCTACCGGGCCTTTCACGCCCTGCCGCCACTCAGCAACTCGCGCGGCGAACAGACCGGCGCAGTGTACGGCGTGATCAATATGGTCCGCAAGCTGATCCAGGAGTATCAGCCGGACTACATCGGCATGGTATTCGACGCTCCGGGCAAGACCTTCCGCGACGCTATCTATGCCGAGTACAAGGCTCATCGTCCGCCGATGCCGGACGAGTTGCGCGAGCAGATCCAGCCGCTGCACGATGCTATTGAAGCGATGGGCCTGCCGCTTCTGCAGATCCCGGGCGTGGAGGCGGACGATGTGATCGGCACGCTGGCCCGCGAGGCTTCCGCGGCGGGGATACGCACCGTCATCTCTACGGGTGACAAAGATCTGGCTCAGCTGGTCGACGAGCACGTCACGCTGATCAACACCATGAACAACTCCACCATGGATCACGACGGGGTTGTGGCAAAGTTCGGGGTGCCGCCGGAACGCATCGTCGATCTCCTGGCGCTGGTGGGCGACAGCTCGGACAACATCCCCGGCATACCCAAAGTGGGGCCCAAAACAGCCGCCAAGTGGCTCAACGGCTTCGGCGATCTGGATACCCTCAAGCGTCGCGCCGACGAAGTCACGGGCAAAGTGGGCGACAACCTGCGCGAACACCTGGACCAGCTCGATCTCTCCCGCGGTCTCGCCACTATCCGTTGCGACCTGGAACTGGAAAAGCGTCCCACCGATCTGGTGGCATCCGCCCCGGACGCTTCGGCACTGACCGCGCTGTTCCAACGGTTGGAGTTCAAAACCTGGCTGCGCGAGTTGGAGAGCGGCGAATCCCCCGAGAGTGCCCCCCCTGCTCCTGAACCGGCCGCGCGGTCCGACTACGAGACCCTACTGACTCAAGCACAGCTGGACGATTGGCTGGAAACCCTTCGTACCGCCGAACTTTTCGCAGTAGACACCGAGACCACCAGCCTCGACTACATGGACGCCGAGTTGGTGGGATTCTCCTTCGCCGTCGCATCGGGGCGTGCCGCCTACCTTCCCGTCGCCCACGACTACCCGGGGGCACCCGACCAACTCGCCCGAGACCACGTGTTGCGACAGCTCAAACCGCTACTGGAAGATCCCGATCAAGCCAAGGTAGGGCAGAATCTGAAATACGACATGAGTGTCCTGGCCCGAGCCGGAGTCGATCTGCGCGGAGTCGCCTTCGACACCATGCTGGAGAGCTACGTCCTGGACAGTGCCGGCAGCCGCCACGACATGGACACCCTGGCCCTCAAACACCTGGGGCGCGAGACCATCCATTACGAAGATGTAGCCGGAAAGGGCAAGAAGCAGATCACCTTCAACCAGGTCGCGCTGGAGGAAGCCACCCCTTACGCGGCTGAAGATGCCGAGGTGACGCTCGCCCTGCACAACAGCCTCTGGCCGCGACTCATGGAGCAAGACGGGCCTCGGCAGGTATTCGAGCAGATCGAGATGCCGCTGGTGCCGATCCTATCGCGCGTGGAACGCACCGGCGTTCTCATCGATACCCAGATGCTGCGTCGACAGAGCCAGGAGATCGGCGAGCGCCTGCTGGAGATCGAAAACGCAGCACACGAGGTGGCGGGTCAACCCTTCAACCTCGGCTCCCCAAAACAGTTGCAGGAGATCCTGTTCGAAAAAATGGAGTTGCCCATTCTGGCCAAAACGCCCAAAGGTGCGCCCTCCACGGCGGAAAACGTGCTGCAAGATCTGGCCCTCGATTACGAGTTGCCGCAGCTTATCCTCGACTATCGCTCGCTGAGCAAACTGCAGTCCACCTACACGGACAAACTGCCCGAGCAGGTCAACGCCACCACCGGAAGGGTGCACACTTCGTATCACCAAGCGGTTGCCGCCACCGGCCGGCTCTCCTCCAGCGATCCCAACCTGCAGAACATCCCCGTCCGTACCGAGGAGGGGCGTCGTATCCGCCAGGCCTTTATCGCTCCCGAGGGATGCAAATTGCTGGCGGCGGACTACTCGCAGATCGAACTGCGCATCATGGCCCACCTCTCCGAGGATGAAGGGCTGCTCACTGCATTTGCTTCGGGACAGGACATCCACACCGCCACGGCAGCAGAGGTCTTCGGACTGGCACAGGACAAGGTCACCAAAGAGCAGCGCCGCGCCGCCAAGGCGATCAATTTCGGTCTCATCTACGGTATGTCCGCCTTCGGTCTGGGCCGTCAGCTGGGTATTCCGCTGAAAGACGCGCGCGAATACGTGGATCGCTACTTCCATCGCTACCCCGGCGTTCACGCCTACATGGACGAAACACGCGCGCAGGCAAAGGAACAGGGCTATGTAAGCACCCACTTCGGGCGTCGGCTCTATGTGGCTGATATCGCCTCGCGTAACCCCGCCCGTCGTGGTGCGGCTGAACGTATCGCCATCAATGCCCCCATGCAGGGAACGGCCGCCGACATCATCAAAAGGGCCATGATCACTATCGACGCCTGGCTGGGCGACGAGGATCGAGGAGCAAGAATGATCATGCAGGTGCACGACGAGCTGGTGTTCGAGGTCGAGGAAGAGGCGATACCCATTCTCAAGGAGAAGGTCCGTGAGCTGATGAGCGGAGCCGCCGATCTCGCCGTCCCGCTACTGGTGGATATCGGCGTGGGCGAGAATTGGGATGAAGCCCATTAAATAAGGCTTTGCGAGCTCATTAGTACTATTTTTTGACGAAGCGTCAAAATTTCCACTGTGAACTTTTACCTACTAGTCCGGTCATATATCGCGAGTGTCGGTGCCCGCTACCCCTCCCTTAGCGGGTCGGTTGCTCGGAATCCCCAACTGAGTGACCTACTTTAGGCCCCGGTTTTCCCCCCTTTTGGCCGGGGCCTTTTTTCTTTTTTTCACCCGGCACCACCACGTCGACGGCACCACTCGCGCTAGTCCGTATGCGACGATGCGTCCACCTCCACCTCAAACCGGCGGTCCAGCACGGCTTGAAGCTTCCCGACACCGCTCTTTTTCAGAGCGGAAAACAGCTGCACGCTAACCAGGTCGCCCAAACCCTCCACCTCCCGGCGTACCTGATGCAGGGTGGCCGAGGCGGGGCCACGTTTCACTTTGTCCGCCTTGGTCAGCAACAGGTGGACGGGTAGCCTTTCGTGGGCGCACCACTCCAACATCATCACATCGAAATCGGTGAGCGGATGGCGCACATCCATCACCTGGACCAGGCCCCGCAGACTCTGACGCCCAGCGAGATACTCCTCCATGCTCTTGCGCCACCTCCGCTTCACAGCCTCCGGCGCCTTGGCGTAACCGTAGCCCGGAAGATCCACCAAGCGACGCGCTTCATCCAGTGTAAAAAAGTTGATCAACTGGGTACGTCCGGGCGTTTTGCTGGTGCGCGCCAGCGAACCAATGCCCGTAACGGAGTTGATCGCACTCGATTTACCGGCGTTGGAGCGTCCGGCAAAGGCCACCTCCCACCCCTCATCCGGCGGCGCGTGCGCGAGACGCTCGGCGCTACTGAGAAAGACCGCTTTACGATAGAGGGGATTGAGGCGAGGCTCAGAGGCCATAACTACAACCTTTTTTAGGTATGGGTTTTTGAGGCCGCCCATTATAGGCTCAATCCCCGTTTGAGCGATGGCCTCTCGATCGGTATCGCGCCCGCAGCCGAAATGTGCCTATTTGGTGGTCGTTCTTGATGATGAACACTTTGTTCAGTTGACCCTAAAACGGTCAATTGGTATACAGACGGGTCTTTGCGCCCGGCGCAAGCAAAACGTGCCTCCGGGCCGCTGTCAAATCCGTTGCAGGACCCGATTCATTCTCAAATCTGGAGCTCAGGGTATGAAGAAGTATCTACTCGCCGCCGCTGCAATCTTTGTATTGGGCGCCGCGAATATCGCCACCGCTGCCGACGGGCAGACCATCTACAAGAAGATCTGTTTCGCCTGCCACGATTTCGGCGCTGCCGGAGCTCCCAAACTCACCAAGAAAGCGAAGTGGGCACCTCGCATCGCCAAGGGTGTGGACGCCCTGGTAACCACCGTCAAAACCGGACTGAACGCCATGCCGCCGCGAGGCACCTGCGCCGCGTGTTCCGATGAAGATCTACGAGCCGCCGTCGTATACATGATCGACCAGGCCAAATAGGACTCAATTCCCTCAGAGAGTAGCGATGATGAAGAAGCTGATTGTATCCCTAACCCTCGCCGCCGCAGCGCTGATCAACCCGTTTGCGCTGGCCGCTGATGGCGAAGCCACTTATCGCAAGTTTTGCTTTGCCTGCCACGACACCGGGGCTGCCGGAGCGCCTAAGCTAGGCGACGGCAAGCTGTGGGCACCACGCATCGCCAAGGGTAAAGACGCGCTCCTCGCCTCTGTAAAGAATGGGCTCAACGCCATGCCCCCCATGGCGACCTGCATGAGCTGCAGCGACGAGGAGTTCCTCGCAGCCATCGACTTCATTGTATTGAAGACCGAGGGCGGTGGTGCCGCAGCCAGCGCTCCTGCACCTGCGCCGGCCCCGACACCAGCCGAACCCGAGCCAGCCGAACAGAGCCAAGCTGCCGCTCAACCGGAAACGATGCCTGCCGCAGAAGCCCCCGCGCCCGCTACCCAAGGTGACGCGGCCGCGGGTGAAGCCAAATCGGCGACCTGTATCGCCTGCCACGGCCCGGGAGGCAACAGCGTCAATCCGGTTTGGCCAAAATTGGCAGGACAGCACGAAGACTTCCTCTACAAACAGATGAAGGCGTTCAAGGAAGGCATACGTAAAAACGAGATGATGGCGCCCATGATGCTTCCCCTCAACGACCAGGATATGCGCAACCTGGCGGCCTATTTCGCGACACAGAAATCCAGCACCGCCCAAGGGAAACCCGAAGCGCTACCCACCGGAAAGAAGCTCTATACCGGTGGCAACCTGGAGAACGGCGTAGTGGCCTGCGCCGGCTGCCACGGTCCCTCCGGCCTCGGCAATCCAGCGGGGGGGTTCCCTCGTATTGCCAGCCAACACGCCGCCTATCTGGCTAAAGCTCTGCGCGATTATCGCAGCGGCGAAAGGGCCAACGATATGAACGGCATGATGCAGGGTATTGCCGCTGAACTCAGCGACGCAGAAATCGACGCGGTTGCCGAGTACATCACCAATCTGCAGTAGGTGAGACCCTTCCCCACACCGAAAAAAGGTGACCGTCGGTCACCTTTTTTCGGTGTGGGGAACCTAGCCTCCCAACTGACGATCAAGGAACAATAGGGTCCGATATTTTCCGTGAGTAGTGAATGACAACAGCAGTACCGAGTCATGAGTGAAAACCTCACAACTCGTCCACCGATCGCTCCAGCAAGTAGCCCTCGATGGATCAGCAACGATGCAATGGCCCACCCACAACGTAACGCTTCGGGAGAATTCCAACATGAAACGGGTTCGACAACTCGCAGTAGCCATCGTATTGGCACCGGTGTGGTTATTGGGATCGGCCGCTCAAGCGGCAAACTACGAGGAGGTAACGCCGCCGCAAACCACCTCTAATCCACAAAAGGTAGAGGTGGTAGAGCTCTTCTGGTACCGCTGCCCGCACTGCTACCGTTTGCTCTCCTTTATGGAGCGCTGGGAGCGTAGCAAACCCGACAATGTCGACTATATCCGCATGCCGGCCATACTCAGCGAACGCTGGGCATTCCACGCACGCGCTTACTACGTTGCCGAACTGCTGGGAATAGCCGACGAAATCCATCGCCCGCTGTTTGATGCCATCCACGGGGAGCGTCGTAACCTCGACAGCCAGCCCGCGATGGAGGCCTTTTTCGCCGAACACGGCGTCGACTCAGAGAAATTCCGTAAAGCCTGGCGCTCTTTTGCCGTTGAAACTAAGGTGCGCAAAGCACGTGTCATGACGAAGCGTTACGGTATTACCGGTACCCCCTCGGTAATCATCAACGGTAAATACCGTACCGACGGCGTAATGACGGGCACTTATCCAAACATGATTCGAGTAATCGAAGAACTAGTGGCCAAAGAGTCGGCCTCATAAAGAGACAGCGATTAACATCCATTTCGTCGACAACAAGGGGCCTGGGTGATGGGCGCGCCCACTGGCCATCAGGACGACCCACCCAGCCGCAGCAATGTGCTGCGGCTGATGAGTTACAATATCCAGACCGGGATCTCGACCACCCGATACCGCCATTACCTCACCAAGAGCTGGAAGCATGTACTGCCCTCTTCGCGTCGTGTCGAAAACCTCGACCGAATCGGCTCCTTGGTCAGCGAGTACGATATCGTGGGTCTGCAAGAGGTGGATGGCGGCAGCCTGAGAAGCGGATACATCAACCAGGTGGAATACCTGGCTTGGCGCGGTGAGTTTCCCCACTGGCACAGTCAGCCCAATCGCAATCTTGGGCGCCTCGCCCAACACAGTAACGGGCTGCTCAGCCGTGTCCCTCCCACCGACATCAGCGAACACAAACTGCCTGGATTGATTCCTGGTCGAGGCGCGTTGATGGCGCAATTTGGCAAGGGAGAAGAGAGTCTTGTAGTTCTAATCATCCACCTGGCACTCAGTGCACGCGCTCGCGAGCAGCAGATGCACTACATCTCCGAGCTGGCGCAACAGTATCGCCACGTGGTGTTGATGGGCGATATGAACTGCCGTGCGCACGACATCAACCACCACACACCTTCGCCCCTGGAACGCAGCGGGTTGGTCGAGCCGGTGCGCGAGCTCAATACCTATCCGAGCTGGCAGCCCCAGCGGAGTATCGACCGCGTCCTGGTGAGTGCCTCCATCAAGGTGCTTCGCATCGACGCGCTGGACTGTACCTACTCCGACCATCTTCCGGTTGCCGTCGAGGTTGAGCTACCTCCGCAAGTCGATGTGGGGCTCTGAAGCCCTCTGCAGCGATGCGAGGCCGCTGGCATAATGGGGATACAGCTACCATAGCCTGGTTTGGGGACTTCGATGGCTGATACTAAGATCTTACAGGCCGAACTAAAAGAGCTACGTACAGAGCTGGTTGAGCAAGAGCGTCTTTCAGGGCGAATCGAAGAAGTACTAAAACGCGCCGTCACCCGGCTCGCCGTTCTGGCCGCTGAGGTGAGCCCGGAGCTGGATGAGCCCCTGAAAAACCTGCGCGATATGATTCGCGACAGCGTCGATCCCGACCGTATCCAGCCGCTGCTCGGTCAAATCGAGAACATTGCGCGACGGGAGAGCGGGGAAAGGAGGGGCATCGATGTCGCAGGCGACGGATCTGGCGATCTGTTGCTACAGCTCATCGAAGAGCTCAAACCGATCGGAGTGTTGACCGATCAGTTGAACACGTTGGAGAAAGAGGCGGCCACCGCCGACCAGCGCGGCCTCGAGAAAGTGGCGTCGAACCTCGCCAGATCGCTCGGCCAGCTCGCCCAAAGCGGTGAGGACGGCAGCGAAGTTTGCGAAGTGTTGACCGAATTGTTGGAGCGCCTGGCGCTGTCCGATGATCTCGCCAAACGGGCGGAAAAAATCAAACACTCCCTGGAGTCGGGCCCTACCGGAAACCAACTCGCCCATACCGTACGTTCCATCGGCGACCTTGTGGATCGGATTCAACTGACCACCCAGAGCGATCGCCTGGAGCTGGAGGGATTTCTCCGCCAAGTCGACGACCAGTTACGTGGCTTGATGGCGGGGCTGGAAGATACCAACACCCTACGCCGCGAAAGCCTCGAACATGGTTGGCGTTTCCACTCTGAGATGAACGCCCAGTTCGACAAGATCGAGGCGGATATACGCGACGCCGATTCGCTGGAGGAGCACAAGCGTTCGATCACACAACAGATGCAAGCGCTCCGCACCTGCCTCGATAAACATCGAGCCGAGGATGAGCAACGCAGCGCCGCAGCGGAAGAAGAGATAGAGAAACTCTCCAGTCGCCTCGAAATCATGGAGAAAGAGAGCGGCGAGCTGCGTGAGAATCTGGTTAAGGCTAAAGAAGCGGCTCATCGAGATCCGCTCACCGATCTCTACAACCGCTTGGGTTACGAGGCGTTTCTGCTCCAGGAACACCAGCGTTGGAAACGCTACAAAACGCCGCTCTCGTTGGTCGTCATGGATATCGATTTTTTCAAGAAAGTAAACGATACGTATGGCCACAAAGCGGGCGATAAGGTGTTGCGTGCTATCGCCGGGCGGATGCAAAAAATGACCCGCGAACCCGATTTTCTGGCCCGTTTCGGGGGCGAAGAGTTTGTTCTCATCATGCCCGAGACGGATCGCCAGGCAGCTTTCACGGTGGCGGAAAAACTGCGCACCACCATCACCGACATGGGATTCACTTACCGGAGCAAACCGGTGCAGATTACGATCTCCATCGGCGTTACCGAGTTCCAGGGTGACGACTCACCCGACGACGCCTTTGTGCGGGCCGATCAGGCCATGTACCAAGCCAAGGACCGGGGACGTAACTGCACTATCTTGAATTGAGCGCACACGAAAAATATCTGTTATTTCAAATAGATAGCGTCTTTTCTTCCTGAAACGAACATTGATAAATGAAATTAAGTAACTCTTACAACTAGTTGTATTTAATAAATATTCTGGATTTTTCTGACTGACTCCGCTACGCTTCCCTGAAATATCGGTTTTTCGTGCTTGCCGTCATTTCAAGTGAGGTAGCCATGCAGCAGCCGACGACATCCACCCCGTTGACGCCTCTCCCCCGACACGGCGGCAAACATACCGCTTTACTCCCCGTCATCGAACACTCTCCGTCGCAACCGCTCCACTATCGCATCAAACCTAACCTGCACCTGACCGAGCGTAGACGTCGGGGAGTACTGCTGCGCTTTCGTAGTCAACAGTCCCCGCCTTGTGGAACCCGCCTGGAGCTGCAGATCCCGCTTCATGGCGAGGTGCACACATTTCACGGCGAAGTCACCCGGTCGGAACCATCGGCCGAGTTGCACGCTGTGGAAGTCTGGATCAACCATCGTGAGGAATCGTTCGCGGCACGCATGGTGGAGCAACTCTGCCATATCGCATACTATCGTCTTTGGGTGGTGCGGCGCGAAGGACGGTATATCAGTGAAGAGCAGGCCGCGGATGAGTGGATTTCACGTTTCGCTGCCGATTTCCCCGCCCTTTAGCGGATACGACCCTTATCGCGATACCGGGAGGCACCCCCGCCGCTCGGGCCAGCGGCGGGGCAGGTCTGAATCCGGACGAGAGGATTAACAGAACCAGACCAACCTCCCAGTGGAACCACTCGAAGGGCCGGAAAACCCGGCTTAAGGTGTGCGCAAACGGATCACGGGTGCCGGGCCTCTCTTCGCGGAAAGCCTGTGCAACCAGCCCTTCGGTAACTCAGCCAGATACTGACCACGCAGCTGGCGTCCCTTTTTTACGATCCGCTGGATCTCCTCAGAACTGAGATCCGACACTGCCTCTATTTCATAACCATCGATCATCATGGGCTTAACTCCTACGCGAGCCTTTAACGAAACCCTGTTCAATCTAGAGTAGCACTATAATTGATGATTAATTCGATGATAATATACGAATTAATCAAATTACTTTTTCCATATTGGAAAATATCTTTCGTGGACAAAACCACCGAAATGGCTGTCTTCGCCACCGTCGCCGATCTAGGGAGTTTTTCGGCTGCAGCGCGAAAACTAGGGGTATCTCCTTCAGCAGTCAGCAAACACGTCACCCGTCTCGAAGACCGACTGGGGGCGCGCCTCACCCAGCGCACCACCCGTAAACTGAGCCTTACCGAAGAGGGGCACGCTACATCCGAACGGTTCGGTGGCCTTCACCAAACATCAGGTGGTTCCGTTGCTCCCCGAATTCATGGCGCGCTATCCGGAGCTCACGATCGAACTGGAACTGACCGACCGCTCGGTAGATCTTGTCCAGGAAGCCGTGGATGTCGCCATTCGCCTCGCCGAACCCACCGATCTGTCGCTCATTGTGCGACGTCTCGGCACCAATCGTCGGCTGATCGTGGCGTCACCGGATTATCTCAAGCATTACGGTACACCCACCACGCCCGAAGCGTTGGGCAACCATAACTGCTTGCGCGTATCGACACGCTCCAAATTCAACGAGTGGGAGTTTACCGATGCACACGGTACCCGTACCGTCCACGTCAAAGGGCGTTTCGAGGTCAACGACGGTGACTCACTTCACCACGCGGTGCGCGCGGGGATCGGCATTGCGCGACTCGCTACCTATTTGATCGCACCCGACATCCGGGCCGGACGTTTGGTTCCTATACTGACGGACTACGTTCACCAGCAGGCATCGATCTATGTGGTCTACCCGCATCGGCGTCACCTGTCACCCAAGGTACGGGCGTTCGTCGACTTTCTCGTCGAAAAATTCACCCCCACGCCGCCGTGCGTGGGAGTCAGGGATCACCAGGGTCGTCTAACGCTTCGAATTGCGCTTGTTCTCGATACCCAGCCGTTCCAGACGCTCGTAAAGTGTGGCGCGCGATATGCCAAGAAGCTTGGCCGCCCGAACCCTTTTCCCTTTAGCCACTTCGAGGGCTTGCAGGATGGTCTCGCGCTCGACATGCGCAACGCGATCGGCAAGGCGTAACGAGCCCGGATCGAGTTTCGCCACCGTGGGCTGTTCGGCGGGCTGCGCTACACTTCGCTCGACACCGGGGAGCAATTCGGACACCATCGCTTCGTCGATGTACGGCCCCTCCTCCATCACGCAGAGGCGCTCGATCAGGTTGATGAGTTCCCTGACGTTTCCCAGCCAATGGTAGTGTTTGAGTAGCTGCAAGGCGCCAGCACTAAACTCTTTCTGTGATACGCCCAGTCGTACCGCGATCTCTTCGAGGAATTGTTCGCACAGCAGTTCGATATCTTCCGCTCGTTCGCGAAGGGGTGGCAGGTCGATAGGAAAGGTACTGAGGCGATAGTAAAGATCGGCGCGAAAACGTCCCTGCTCCACCAGCTCCGGTAGCGCCCGACTGGTCGCCGCGACAACGCGTACGTCGATGTACTCAAGCTCGTTGGAGCCAAGCCTTTCCAATTCGCCCTCTTGCAGTACACGCAACAGTTTGGCTTGCAGCTCCAGCGGCATATCGCCGATTTCATCGAGAAACAGCGTCCCGCCATCGGCCAGCTTGAACTTTCCCTCGCGGCCGCGTCGATCGGCACCGGTGTAAGCACCCGGAGCGACCCCGAAGAACTCCGCCTCCAATAACGATTCGGGGATCGCCGCCACGTTCACCGTCACGAAAGGGCCGCCCGCCCGCGATGAGAGTGCATGAAGTGCATGGGCGAACAACTCCTTACCGGTACCCGTCTCACCCAGCAGCATCACTGACATTTCGAAACGCGCGGCTTGGCGTATCTGCTTCTTAACGCGACGGATTCGTTCGCTCTGCCCCACCACTTGTGAAAGCTGGTAGCGCGGCGCCCGATGTTTACGCAACTCTTGCTGCGCTTCGCGGAGCCTCTCCTGGAGACCGGCGAATTTACCGAGCAGTGGTTTCAATCGGTTCATTTGCCCCAACACCACGAACCCGAAGGCGCCCACCACCGCCCCCGCCTCGTCACGCAGCGGAAACGCACTGACCACTACCCACTGCTGTTGAACGTGCAACAGATCGAGAAAGACGGGAACGCCCGTCCGGACGACACCCGGCATGTAGCTATTGGGGATGATCGAGACGATGGGCTGACCGACAGGCGATTGCGCCAGTTCGAGAAAGCGATAGTAGGCTTCGCTGATCCAGGTCACGCGGGCCTCGCTATCCACGGTGATGGAGTATTCGAAGTATTCGTCGAAAGAGCGAGAAAACGTCTCCAGCGCTTTTTCGCGCAGCCCCTCGATATGCGCTGCTGGACCCCTCTCGAGAGCGTTTACTGTCTGGTTATTCATACAAAATCCCTAGCCTCTCGTCCATTATTAGGGATTTATATACTTGACTCCACCAATTTCGTCACCGTATCCTGAGTGGCAAGGGGGAGTGCGTCATGAGCAAATCCACGATCAGTACCTTCCCTCTCTTCGAGATTTTCCCCGATCAGGAGTCGGCGCGACTCTATCTCGAAGGGCGCCGTTGGCCCGATGGTGTGGGTTGTCCCCACTG
>Ga0209260_10000178_pt1 | contig 43194 bp, 36 predicted proteins | sample WorMetTypGCAVOLI_FD_187421 | JGI IMG/M metagenome (GOLD analysis project Ga0209260, IMG submission 187421) | Marine gutless worms symbiont microbial communities from Max Planck institute for Marine Microbiology, Germany - Olavius algarvensis... ...
TCGACTTTGAAAAGGTACAACCTGATTTCTAAATCACTAATTTCCCGTTTATAACTGCCTGTTTTTATTAAAGGCAGTATTTGATTTTCAAATTATTTTGGACAGCAATGATATATTTTATTGCGGGAATAGTCGGGCTCTCTACTCGATTCTTTTAAACTATTTTTTCACATTCAGCTTGTTGGCTCGTTGCACCAATGGAATAATCCGGTCTTCTGCCTGACTCATCGGGTTGTTCAAAACTTCTTTTTTTGCTTTGGCCAAAACCTGAGAGCCAGCCGATTGTTCGTCGCTCCACTCCTTTACAAAGGCTCCGCCTTTAATGTCTTCTACTAAGTTCTTCCGCATTCTGGCTTTGATATCATCGTTAAGCAGTGTGCGGGAGCGGGTTAGGGTACCGTACTGGCTGGTCGTCGAGTGCCTTGCCATCTGCTTGTAAAAGCCGTTTTGGGCCATCATACCCAATATCTCGGCGGCTTCGCCGGAGGCGTATAGTTCAAGCACCATCAATTCCGGCGAGAAGCCTTGCTCGACGCCCAGTTTGAAACACTCCTCAAACCAGGCGACCAATCCGGACCACACCACCTGCTCGGCAAACAGGTCCAATTCAGCTTCTTCTCTAAAAGACGACTCAAAGACGCCGCCGCGTGTGACCCCAATACCTTTCGCCACAGCCATCATTCTGGCCCAGGCTTCACCGGAGGCGTTTTGATGAACTGCTACCTGAGCTATAGCCCCTTTCCCGTTTTCAAAAAGAATACGAACATAGTTTCCTGTCATCCGGGGAGCCACCATCACCACATCGACATCTGCCGGTGGGGTGATTAAATCGTACCCCACGTTATAGCCGCTGGCCCACACCAGGGTATTGCCGGATGCCAGACCGGGCGCAATTTGCTCATCCCAAATTAAAGGTTGCGACTCATCAGTGGTCAAAATTAATAGAAAATCAGCGGCAGTGGCCGCCTCAAGGATGGTCATCGGTTCAAAGCCATCAGTTTTGGCTTGTTCGGCGTAGCTGTCATCGCGGTTGCCAACAATTACGATAACGCCACTGTCTAGCAGATTGAGCGCCTGCGCCCGACCTTGATTGCCATATCCCAATATAGCTACGGTTTTGCCGGCCAAAGGCTCCAGCGATGCGTCGGATTCGGTGTATATTTTCATGTTACGGCTCCTTGTTGCTATCCCAATTATATAGAGAAATCCCGAAACAGAATGGTTTCAGACAGGTTATCGCACTTGTTGCCGTGTTGCCGATCAATTCAGACGTACTCGCCGCAGATCCGTCCGGTATCGTCGGTTTGTTGCATCATCTCTAACACGCGATTGTAATCAATGGTGTTTAGTGCAAAATTGATAGTTGATAAGAACTTGCTTTTGGGAAGTAAATAAGCCAAAAAGTTCGGGTTGTAAACGGTAATTAAGATATCCACAGCATGTGGTACGTTCCGATTTCCGGTTCCGTTTATATCAAAATTACGATACTAAAAGTCCGTATACCCAATACCGGTTAAGGTGTCAACCGGAAATGTTTTCAAAAATTGGCCTCTTATACCACCTCCGATAGATGCTTTAGCGAATAAATTCCATCCGCAATCCGAATTCCGCATTCAAATATTTGGCTTAATAATCACTTTGATCGACTCGCGCCCGTCCATGACCAGCTGAAACCCTTCAGCAATATCCTTCAATGGAAGTCGGTGGGTAATCATATCGTCCACAATTATGCTTCCGGATTCGATAAGGTTGATGGCTTCGACAATATCCGGCGGCCCGCAGTAATAGGAAGTCAAGACTCTGATTTCCCGGGTCCAGAATTCGTTAATCGGGATGGTAACCGGTTTATCGGGACCGGGCACCGTAAAAAAGACAACGACGCCGCCTTTGTCCACACACTGCCAGGCCTGCTCGACGGCCGACATGGCTGAAGCGCACAGGATAACGACGTCAACCGGCTTACCGTTTTCAGCCAATAAACGTTCCACAACATTATCTTTGGCAGCATTTATGGTAATCCCCGCGCCAAGGCTTTTAGCAAGCTCCAGCCTTTTGGGGTTGATATCCGTTGCAATAACGCTGCATTGGTTGGCTCTGGCGAGCTTAACATGCAGCAGACCGGACATCCCGCAGCCCAACACCATGACGTTAAGGTTTTTCTGCAAACCGGCCAGCCGCTGTGCTCTGACGACACAGGCCAGCGGTTCGATAAACGTGCTTTGATCGTCGGTGACGTTGTCCGCCAGACGATAGGTGCCGTGTTCTATCAGCGTTTGCGGTGCCAGAACATACTCGGCGAATCCACCCGGCAGCCTTTCCTTGATGACCGAGCATACCGGGAAATGTCCTTTTTGGCAGAAATCACACTTCATGCAGGGCACTTTAGGTGCAATGAATACCCGGTCGCCGGGTTTGTATTTCTCTATAAATTCACCGACTTCAACCACCTCAGCACCGATTTCATGCCCCTGGACCAGCGGCGCCCGGGGCAGACGATACCATTCAACGATATCACTGCCGCAGATGCCGCATGACATGACTTTGACCAGCATCTCATTGGGACCGGGTTTAGGTGTCGGCACTTCCTCGATTCGAATATCTTTGTTGTTATACCAATTAGCGACTTTCATTGTGTCACCCATTTGAATGTATTAAATTAGTCGAACCACGAGATGAGGAAATCAATCAAATTTCCCCCAAAGCGGCTGCCTTGAAATCGAGGGTCCGGGCCCTTTCAGCCTGGTTGAAATAATCAGGGCTTCCGATCTGGCCGCCTTTAAAGGCCACCTCCAATCCATTGATTTCAGGCAACCGGCTGTATACGTAACAAAGCGGTGCAGCTATCCCGATTGACCTTGAGATTTGCAGCGCTTCAACCTGAAGCATTTTTTGGATCCGGCCGGCTGTATCTCCTCCGCTGATAGCCACCCGTTTTACGGCCGATCCAGACAATATTTCGAGTACGGCGGCACCCAGTTCACCGCCAAGGATATCGTTGGCTTCAGAATTGGTCAATGACAATTGATCGATGGTCCGGTTCATGGATGGGATGCGCTCATCGTCCGGCCCGATTGCTGTGTGCAAAATCACTGATTTTCCTTCATTCAGCATATCGATCGCCGAAGCGACAAGATGCTCTCTGGCAGTGCTTCTTTGCGCAGGGTCGAGCAAGTTTTGGGGATATATTGGATAATCATGAAAACCCCTATTTTTAGCCCATAATATCTGTTCCCCGGTCACGGTCGCACAGCTTCCCGAAACAACCAAAATGGGTCCTCGATCTTCACCCGCCTTCTCAGCCGGGTCGAACCCGGCATGAGTTGATAAAACACCGGTTTGCCTCAAAGCAGCGGTCAACCCGTATCCCAATTCCTGTGAACCAACAAAAAATAAGGATCTAGCGCCATAGGTTCTCTTGAAAACCGTTTCACAGACAGTGTTTAGATCCTCATCAGACAAACAGTCAAAAAAAATGAGCGCTGCATCTGCGGCCAGATGCTCATCAATGCGGGAGTTAATTCGCTGCGGTCCTTCGGCAACTTCCAGAATATTTACCAGGCCACTATTCAATTTTGTTTGGTGGGACAGGTGTTGTCGCAAGTCCGCTTCACCCATCGGTGTGACCGGGTGGCTTGCCATGGACGGATGTCGATCCAGGCGAAATACTTCTCCATCCCCGACGGCCGCAAAATGATTGCCGAAAATCGTATAGCGCCCGAGTTTTGGTGCGGCCGGGAGAATCGGTATAAAATCCGGTGAAAAAATTTCGCTGCCGAGTTCAATGGCCCGGCCAATGTTGCCGACATTTTTGGAAGAGTCAAACGTGGAACAAACCTTGTAAATATAAATAGGCGATTGGTAAGCCTTCAAGGACACGAAAACCGGCGATAATACCTGAGGTAAAGCTTTGGCGGGAAGCGTTCGGGCCGTGCCGGAAATACCCACCGCTCTCACCCGGGGAAAGTGCCGCTCCAGGTATGAGGGGGACGGCGGTTCGGTAAAAATGACCGTGGGCAGGCCGGACTGGGTTAGCGCCTCGGCGGTAGCGGCCGTTCCGGTAAAGTCATCACCGTAAAAGGATATAAGAATTCCTTGACCAGAAATTGAATTATCGACTTGCTCAGGATTCATAATCTGCCCCCGATCCTCAATAAAGCACCAGCCTCCTGCCAAAAAAAGCGTCTTTAATTCTCAAGTGTTGATAATTACATGCCCGGCATTCCAGCCGATAGCGATATCTTCTACCCCATGGAAGAAAGCAGGGCGGCGTACTTCAATGCTTCTTTCATGCTGCCGGGATCAGCCAGGCCCCGGCCTGCTATATCGAAGGCTGTTCCATGGGCTGTTGTTGCGCAGGGAACCGGCAATCCCATAAAAAGACTGGCCCCTTTTTTTTTGCCCAGCAGCTTGCGCGCGATATTGGCCTGATCGTGATACATGCATACCACGGCATCAAAGCCGTTATCAATTGCCGTCACGAACACGCTGTCAGCGGCAAAAGGCCCCTGTACATCAATGCCTAGCTTCAATCCCGCTTCGATAGCAGGTTCGATTTCATCCATTTCTTCACGTCCGAACAGGCCGCCTTCGCCGGCATGGACATTCAATGCTGCCACTGCTAATTTGGGGGCGTTTACGCCCGTTTTCTTGAGGGCCTCATCCATCCGGCGGATATATCTTGTCACCCGTTCTTTTTTGATCGTATCGGCAATCTGCCTGAAAGGAATATGAAGTGTCACGGCAACAGTCCAGAAGGCCTCCATGACGCCAATAACATACGGCTCAAAACTATTGGTACGGTCAGCTAAAAATTCCAGCTCGTCAAGATAATTATATCCGGCCAGATGAAAAGCCTCCTTATTAATCGGCGCCGATACCACGGCATCAACCTGTTTTATTGCGGCCATCTTAAAGGCGTGTCCCAGACACTCGGCAGCAGCTTTGCCCATTGCGGGATCGACCTTGCCCCAGGACATTTCGGGGATATTTATTTGGCTCGGACACAAAACATCCAGGCGGGCAAACTGATATTCCGCCTCCTTAAGATCGTCGATCGCATGAATATAAAAGTCTTTCCCGACCGCCTTTGCAGCCCTTTGCATCACCACCGGTTCTCCAACGACTAACGGGCAACAATATTCATATATATCCTCTGCGTCAAGAACCTTGACGATAAGTTCGGGCCCGATTCCGCAGGCGTCGCCCATCGAGATCGCAATTATCGGTTTTTTCATCAGTCAAATCCCTAAGCCGGATCCGCCTTCGGCGGAGTATTGAAAATTGAAGATTGTCCGCCTCCGGCGCAAATATTTATGGATGTCGCTTCAGGCTGTCCTTTTTATATAGAAAGTAGTTCTTAAATATTCAATCAACACAAGATGTGGCGCGAGCATCAAAAATTTACATGATTAAGTCAGAAACATATTGGGAATCCAAAGAACAAGTGGCGGAATATACGTAATTAACAGCAGCACAATAAGAAGTGCTGCCAGCAAGGGAAGCAGTTCTTTTGTGAGTTCACCGATACTGACATTTGCGATGTTGACAACAACAAACATCACCATCCCCAGAGGTGGCGTAATCAGTCCAATCATCAGATTAAGCGTCATGACCACTCCAAAATGAACCAGATCGATCCCGATGGCTTGAATCAGGGGCGTCAAAATCGGCACCAGTATGATCATGATGGTGATCGGTTCCATGAAGCAGCCCAACGCCAGCAGCATGATATTAATCAGCAGTAAAATCACATATGGATTTTCAGAGATAGACATAAATGTGCCGGCCAAAAGCAGTGGCACACCCTCCCGGGCCATGATCCAGCCGAATAAAGAAGCCGAGGCAATAATAAACAGAAGCTTGGCCGAATTTACGCCGACCCGTATCATCAATGGAAAGACTTCTTTAAGACGAATCCCCTTCAGAACCACCGTGCCCACGATGAGAGCATAGACCGCCGCAACAACAGCCGCTTCTGTGGGAGTAAAAGCCCCGCTTAGTATTCCGCCCAAAATAATCACCGGCAAAATCAGCACCAGAAGGGACCGGTAAAATTCCTTGATAATTTCCATCAGGGTTGCGCGCCGGGACTTCTCGTAGCCCCGCTTGACGGCTATTCGATATACAAAGGCCATAAGAAATAAGCCCATCAGAAGTCCCGGAATCACGCCGCCTAAAAAAAGCTTGCCGATAGAAACACCGGTAATGCCGCCAAAGATCACAAACGGAATGCTGGGTGGGATGACCGGGCCAATGGTTGCGGAGGCTGCGGTAATGGCCCCGGAAAATCCGTCGTCGTAACCGCTGCGGCGCATTAACTCAATTTCCAGCATCCCCAAACCGGAGGCGTCTGATACTGCCGAGCCGGAAATACCGGAAAAGAGCATACTTGAAACCACGTTGACATGGCCCAGCCCCCCGGGAATATGACCGACCAGGGATCGTGAAAAGCGTACGAGTCTCTCCATGATGCCCCCGGCATTCATTAGTTCGCCGGCCAGAAAGAAAAACGGGATGCATAAAAGTAGATATTTGTCCGTCCCGGCTGCGACCCGATGGGCGACGACAATTAACGGAATATCCCCTTTTAGTAGCAAATAAATCACAGAGGTAAGAATCATGGAAAAGGAAATGGGTATATTCATAGCAAAGAATACAAATAACCCGATTAAGAGAGTGGCAATCATTGCTTACCTCTTTTGACTTCCGACAAGTTGCCGGAGATCCCTGATGATGGTTCGCAAAAGGTAGATACCCATTAAGGGTGTCGTCAGCGGGATCGATATATACAGAAAGGCCCTTGATATTTCCATGGCCGGATAATTGAGGCCGGCCGTTTTTTGAGTCAGGGCAAGGCCCTCGATAAAGAGAAGCACAATCACCATGAATATGGCGACATTGGTTGTGATAGTGACCACTATTTGGAATCGTTTGGGAAGCATGCGGATAAAGGTATCAACACTCAGATGCTCGTTGTACTTGGTGGCCACCACCGTGCCGCTAAAAATCATCCATGCAAACACCAGAACGGCAAACTCATCAGCCCAATAAATCGCGCTGTTGAATACATATCGAAAGACGACTTGAGCAAATATGGTGACGGTCATGATAAGGACGGTTGCCCCTAAAACCACCTCCGGTAAATAATCTAAAAATCGCCAAAACTTTTTTAACCAGCTGTATTTTTTCCGATTCTCTGCACTCAAATTGTGCTTCCTTTGTACCTGCCTATTCAAGGGTAAGTTGCGGGCATTCTTTGGCTGCAAAGAATGCCCTGACTTACCCAAATCACGATTTAACGGACGGACTGGATTTTCTCGTAAAATCCAGGCTCCCATTTATCCTTGAACAAATCAAACACACCGCTGGTGGCCTCGCGAAACGCATCTCGATCCAGACCCTCTTCGAGTCCGATGACATTCATCCCGGCTTTTTTGAGTTTTTCCAAATCTTCCTTGGCCCCTTGTTCTATTAGAAAATTCTGATAATCACCGGCCTCTACAACTGCCGTCTGGATGATCTTTTGCTGATCGGCGGTCAGGTCCTTAAATACATTCTCACCAATGATAACAATCTGGTTCTGGGTAATATGCTGGGTCAGCATCAGATAATTTTGAACCTCGTTGAGTTTGGCGGAATATATCACGCCAATCGGATTTTCCTGGCCATCGACAACACCGGTCTGCAAGGACATGTAGACTTCTTTCCAGTCAATGGGCGTCGGACTGCCGCCCATGGCTCTGATCATCTCCAGATAAATGGTCGTTGGTTGGACGCGAATCTTCAACCCCTTCACATCGGATGGTTTATAAACCGCCTTGTTTTTGGTAGTCAAATTGCGGTGACCAAAAAGCCATCCCAGGTCAAGTATACGCATGCCCTGGCTCTTAATTAACCTCTGGTTTAAATTCTCACCAATAGCGCCTCGGGTAACATTCAACATATGATTTAAATCTTGCCAGATAAAGGGCCCGGCAAAGGCCTCCAGTTCGGGCAGGAAGCGGCCGGCGGATCCGGTGCTTCCTTCAAACATGTGGATGGTGCCCAATTGAACGCCCTCTAAAATTTCCTGTTCCGTTCCAAGCTGAGATGCCGGAAATATCTGGATTTCGATTTCACCATTTGTCCGTTTGTAAACACTGTCTGCAAAATACTTTAGCCCTTTTTGCACAACCATGGTCGGCGGTTGAACATTGCCCAGTTTGAGTACCTTTTTTGCATAACCTGACGGGGCTATTGCCATTACTAATGCGAATACGAGCACGGAAAGCAACATAAACCTGACAAACCTTTTCATAATCTCCTCCTTTGGTTAAATGTTTAAGTCCGCATGGTATACCGGAGGTATAATTTTCTGATTCCCCTCGCGGCCCTGTTTTTCACCTCCTTTCATATAATGATAATGCGATCGCACGACATGCTGCCCCAGGGAGTGGCGCGCAGCGTGCCGCCGGCATCGATCACCGGCTGCTCTTGCAAAACCTGCAATTATGGAGGATAAGCGAATTCCTTAAAAATCCGCATGTCATGGCCCGGTAATACCTTAGCGCCGATCTTTTCAATTTTTTTAAAGCTCCGATAACAAGATCGAAGATCAGTGTGGACGCCGGACGGAATATACGCTTCATGCTCCCGCCCCTGCCAACTCTCATAAAGCGGAACACAATCCCCGGCAATCAGATAAGGGCCATCGGTTGTGTCGACCAGAACGCCTTGAAAACCCGGGCAATGACCGGGCAAATGAACCGTTGATATGCCAGGGGCAATTTGAAGATCTCCTTGAATAAGTTTGAACTGTGAATAGGTTTCGAGCCAGAGCGGGCGAGCGCCGATGTCCGGGGTCTCATAAGCCACGCTGTGAGCCGGCAGAGGGGATATGGCATAGCGGATCTCATCTTCTTGAACGATAAATTGAGCCTGCTTGAAAAGGTGATTATTACCACAGTGATCCCAGTGCAAATGAGTAAGGATAACGAGGCTGACATCCTCCGGTTTCCACCCGATGCGCTCCAGCGCGATAGCCGGGCGTTGAGTTTCATCCTGTTCCAGTAAACGATGATACTCCAGTGAGCGTTCCGGATTTCCGGAGCCGGTGTCAACCAGAATTCGTTCGTTGCCCCCCTCAATTGCCCACATGACTATCGGCACACGTAAGGTTTCGCCAAAACCGTGCATATAGGTAAGCACGGGTTTGGCCAGATCAGGGAACTGCCCGACATTTAAAGGTGTAATCGAATAATTAGCCATTTAAATGACCCCGCTGCCCCATTTTTCTATGGCAACCGTCAGTTCCCGGCCTAATTTTTGCCCCTCTAATTGGCCGTATTTCATCATCAGGCCAATTCCCTGACGAAATGCTTTGGCACCGGCGGCCGGCCCCATGGGATGCGCGTGAATGGCTCCGCCGGCTCCAATAATAAAGTCCCGACCCAGATCGTTAAAAAGCTTGGGAATGTGGCCCTGTTTGATGGCGCCCCCGGCAATCGGCCAAACTCCGGGTTTGCTGTGAAAGGGGCTTCTAAGGCCATGGATGATCTGGATATACTTTGAATAATTGAGCGAAAACTTTCCGTAAGGTGTGGGAATGCACAACAGATCCACGCCGGCCAATCGTGCCAGCTTACCGTACAGCAGTGACGAACTGATACCATGCCAGGGGCTTGCATACAGCGCGCCGCCAAAATCAAGATGGGCTAATATCGGAACCTTAATTCCGGGGTGGCGGCAAAGGGAAGTAACCAAACCGATGCCCGCCGGCAGGAAGTTGACCAAGAGTGCGTTGGCCCCGTTGTCGACAGCCGCCTCCGCCGTTTTTAAGCAAACTTCAGGCTCATCGGTGACATTGACCGCATACAGTTTTTTCTCCCCGGTCTCCTTTTCGGCTTTCCGCAGCTTGCGCAGGTAGCGCTCAACCCGCTTTAAAACCGGCGACAATACCGTATTCCCCATCACCTCATCATCTTTAATGATATCCGTACCGCCGATGGCTGCCTGATAAAGCAATTCAGCCCCCTGATCAGGAGTGATTCCGGTTGAGGGCTTGACCATGTTGTTTAAAAGCGGTCTTTCGGATACACCCAGCAATTTTCGGATACCGCTGATACCGAACCGCGGACCGGGGAATTGATCGACAAAATTTTTCGGAAATTGAATGTCTACCAGTTTGATGTCTCCGATCATGGAAATATTGCCGAAAATTGTGGTCAACATCATCGGAATTTGAGGACCGAAGTTTTGCCAGGGAAAACCGAGTTGAATGAAAAATACGCGCGCTTCATCCTGCTCGTTGCGAAACTGCTCCTGATCCGGTACTTCCCAGATGTTAAGAACCTTGCCGCGGAACTTCTCAACCATGTCTCCGGTTTCCCCGGGGACGCGGATCCAGGTTCCGGTCGTCTGCTCCGTGGCCATCATGACGGCTGTTTTTATAATATCCCCGGGATCCCGCAGATGTTTGCGCAGCAGGTAGGTCCCGACAATGTAATCTTCAATCGCCGGGGTTTCCGGTAAAATAAAGTGATCGAGTTCGATCATTGGACTTTCTCCTTCTTAGGAATCTTTCCGGGCAGCCTCCAAAATACCCCCGAGCAGATCTTCAGCCCGGTAGGCCGGTGTAAAAACAGTCAGCAGCTTCATCATTTCATCACACTCGTTGATCATTTGATGTTTTTCACCGGCTTTGGCCCACAATGCCATATCCGGTTCAACCTGGATTTCCCGGCCGTCACAAATCGATTTGCCTCTGCCGGCAGTGACAATAATCAGCTCCGGCCGGTCGTGGGAATGATAGTCGGTCTTGCCATGAGGGTAGATCGCCACGTGAGAAAAGGTGATCTCGGCCACATTGCGTTTATCAGGTGCCAGCACAATCTTAATGTGCCGATGGTAAGGTTCCGGTACTGTCACGCCTTCTTCCTCCCATAATCGCACGACTTCCATAATTAAGCTCCTTCTCTTTTTATAAAATTGACAGAATACCACAAATATTCCATTTTCATTCTTCAATTCTCCGCCTCAGGCGGATCCGGCTTAGGATTGCATCTCCTATTTGTTGACGTATTCCATCCATTCAGCCAGGGCTCTTCTTATTTTCTTGCCAACCGTGTCCTTATCCCTTTTTTTAATGGCATCAATATACAACTTATGATTACGGTAGGCGCGGTAGGGATCGATTTCAACGGTACGCTCAATGGAAGCAAAAAATAAGCGATAAATGGTCTTGCCGATTTTGGCAACAAAACGATTACCAGTGATTTCAAAGAGGTTATAATGGACATTTAAATCCACATCCCGCAAGTATTGTGGGTCATCTATATTTTTATCAGCGGCCTCTTTCAGCTTCTCATTGGCTGCTGCCAACCTGGCAATTTCTTCATCACTGGCGGCGTCAATTGCCATCTCGGCGGCACCGATTTCGATCATAAACCTTAAATCAACCAGTTCTTTGGATGTCCCCTGCTCAAAGGCCAGACTTAACATCAATGGGTCTAAAATTGCTCCGGGCATGGACTTGGCAATAAAGGTGCCGGCACCCATTTTTACTTCAATGACACCGAAGGACGACAGCATCTTGATAGCTTCCCGCACGGAGTTGCGGCCGACACCCAGATTTTCGGCCAGCTCGATTTCGGTAGGTAGCTTGTCGCCCGGTTTCAGCCTGCCCGATAAAATATTATCGGTGATCATGTTTAGAATAGTAACCGATATAGGCTCGCGCTTAATAGATTTTAAAGAACTTGATAACTTATTTGAAGCCATGAAAAATCACTTTATGCAATTTTTTAAAGAATGCCGGTCGATGTATTGTCAATTAAACAAGAGCCAAGACGCCAGTCCCAATAAATTCAATGCATAAATACATTGAGAAACCGGAAACTAATCTTGACAGCAAATTAAAAGTTCAATATCGATACTATATGTCCAACATACTACATAGAATATGTTGGTGCCTTTTTAGTACCTCATTGTCAAGAGTTTTTTATTTTTTAAATCGATAAGCACTCCTTTATTGACTTAATTTGCCTCACCCAAATATTGACTTCGTCTCATTGATCACCTAATATAGAAGATTAACAAAAGGAATGTGGCTTCTATTAAAAGCCCAAGTGCTAAATTATTCCCTTTGATGTTCAAATCTTAGCGGTTTAATGCATGCGGCTTGCCTACTTTTTTTCCGGCCGACACAAGCAGAAGCATGAATAACAATTTGAAACTATTTTATATAATTACTTTTATAGCCCTCGCTACCGGTTTCGGAGACGCTGCTGACGTCCGGTCATTAATCGAATTCAGGGACAACAGCACCATTGATTGGACCAGAGGCGTTGTCGCAGCCAGAGGCATCGGGGATCCAACAACATACAGCTATTACAAAAAATCCCAGGAACAGCGTCAGAAAACCATTGCCGATGCCATGAACAAGGCCAGGCATAACCTTCTGGAAACCATTGTCGGCATCCGGATTAATACTGAAAACCGGGTGATCGATATCGTCGAAAATTACCCCTCCATTATGAATCAACTTAGGGAAATGACCTATCAAGCTCCGGAAGTCGAAAATCTAAGGCGGTATCTGTTCGACGGTACTGTAGAAGTCTGGTCCCAAATGAAGCTTAACGGCGGCTTTACCCAACTCATCCTGCCCCCTGAAATCAGGCAGATTGAATCCATTAAACAGGTTAGGCCGGGCAAAAACTCCACCCAGCCGCAAACCAGCGCGCGATCATCGCAAATATATACCGGCATGGTGGTCGACGCGAGGGGTATCCAGGCGATTCCCGTCGTTGCACCCAGAATTTTAGATGAAAACCTGGAAGAAGTCTTTGGACCGACCTATGCCAGCCGTGAATTTGCGGTTCAGAAAGGCGTGGCCCGCTATGCAACGAATATCTGGCAGGCCAAATTTGATCTCAGGGTTTCCGACAATCCGATCGTGGTCAAAGCCTTGAAAACCATATGGCCGCGTCGATGCGATTTCATTATCAGCAATTCAGATGCCGACAAACTGCGCAGTGCCTCGGAGCACCTGTTGTTTTTGAGGGAATGCCGGGTGATTATCGTGTTGGACCCAATGTGACGTGACGGCTTTGTAATAAGCTCATCTTCTGCGTTGTGCTTCATCTATCGTCAGTCCGATGTACTCATCGTACGCCTCCTTCATCAAGATTCGCACGCCTTGAATATGAACTTATTACAAAGCCGTCAAAGAGAACAGAATTCAGAGTGCAGAGGGATTTGAATGCGGCCTCCGGCCCATAGGGGCCTTCCCTCCGGCGTGTAAGCCTACGGGCTGGAAGCGGCCCCGGAGGAAAGTGGAACCTGCAGTCGTCCGATAGAGCGGGACTATGGCGCGGCGAGCATGCAGAATGCGGAAAGAAAGCGGATACCTGAATTATTTCCAGCAAACTCGGCGTCGGAGATTCTACAGATTTACACGCTTTTGAATTGTTGGTAAGAAAACGTGCAATATTCAGGTATTAAAAAAAGGATTGAACGTGACAGCTTTGGCTAAAGTTCTCTTGGTTGACGATGAACGCGAGTTTGTCGTTATCCTGACCCAACGATTGACCAAAAGAAACTATTCCGTAACCTTCGCCCTTAGCGGAAAAGATGCTTTGGCGCATCTCGAAGAAGACAAAGAGATCGAAGTCGTCATCCTGGATGCTAAAATGCCGGTGTTAGATGGAATCGAAACCCTGAAACAAATCAGAAAGAAATGGCCTCTTGTTGAGGTGATCATGCTCACGGGACATTCCACCCTTGATTATGCCATCAATGCCATAAAGATTGGTGCCTATGATTATCTGCTAAAACCCATCGAAATGGAACAACTGACTTCAAAAATTGAGAAAGCCGCCGGCAGAAAACGACATCGCGATAAGTTAATCCTTGAAGTGTATATGGCACCCTATCTCACCCGGCGAGAACAAGAAGAGCAGATCGCCAAAATATTGGACCCTGGGACTAAACCCTAACATTGCATAAATTCTTGTAATCTAGCCAGGCCGTTATGTCTGAGATCGTTGCTTTTCCCGGGCTGATGCTGGATGCTTGATACTCGATGCTGGATATCTAACAGGACACTATCGGTGAATTTCAACGACATCCAGGATCCAGAAACCAGAATCCAGGATCAGTCAATACTTTCAATGGTCTTCATTGCAGCAGCGAAGTTGGATTTCAAAATTTTATGCAACTATAGGGTAAAAGCAGAGGTGTGTAAAATTCAATTTAAAAGAAATTAAATTAAGAGATTTCAGACAGCCATAGAAAATTGCTTTTAATTCCTTTTCTCCTTCTCCGACTTCCGAATTCTTACCATCACGTTCCTAACTGCCAGCTTGCCAAGTACTTCTTCTGCTCCGCTGTCAGCTTATCGATGGAGATCCCCATGGCGGCCAGTTTTTCTTTGGCGATCATGTTGTCGATCTTTTCAGGCACCGGATAGACGTCATTGTCCAACGGCTTTTTAAGCTTCACCATGTATTCAATGCTCAAAGCCTGATTGGCAAAACTCATATCCATCACACTGGAGGGGTGGCCTTCGGCGGCGGCCAGATTAATCAGCCGGCCTTCGCCCAGGATATTGATCCGGCGACCGTCTTTGAGCACATATTCTTCAACGAATTGCCGGATATAACGTCTTGATTTGGCAATTGTCATTAAGCCGTCAAGGTCCAGCTCGACATTAAAATGACCGGAATTGGATACAATGGCTCCGTCTTTCATAATCTGGAAATGTTCCTTGCGGATCACATTGATATCCCCTGTCAGGGTGCAGAAAAAATCACCAATTCTGGCCGCTTTGCGGATCGGCATGACGCTAAATCCATCCATGACGGCTTCCAGGGCGGGTAGCGGATCGACTTCGGTGACGATAACATTGGCACCCATTCCCCGGGCCCGCATGGCCAGCCCTCTGCCGCACCATCCATAGCCGCAGACCACAAAACTGGAGCCTGCGATCAAGCGATTCGTCGCCCGGATAATTCCGTCGATGGTGCTTTGACCGGTACCATAACGATTGTCGAAAAAATGTTTGGTCTGGGCATCATTGACCGCTACAATCGGATATCGCAGGACCCCGTCGGCAGCCATGGATCTTAGTCGAATAATTCCGGTGGTCGTCTCCTCGGTACCGCCCCGCAGCCCTTCAATGAGTTCGGTTCGTTTGGTGTGCAGGACTGAAACCAGATCAGCACCGTCATCCATGGTAAATTGCGGCTTGGTGTCCAGCACGGCATTGATGTGCGAATAATAGGTTTTGTGGTTTTCGCCTTTGATGGCAAACACCGGTATCTTGTCGTTTTTGACCAGTGAGGAGGCGACATCATCCTGGGTGCTCAACGGGTTGGAGGCGCACAGGGCAACACTCGCGCCGCCGGCTTTCAGTGTCTGCATTAATGATGCCGTTTCGGTGGTGACATGCAGGCAGGCGCTGAGCCGCATACCTTTCAAGGGTTTTTCTTTCTTAAACCGCTTGCGGATGCGGTTTAAAACCGGCATATTCTGGTTGGCCCATTCGATGCGCAGCGCACCTTCCCTGGCAAGTTTAATATCTTTAACGTCATGGTTCATATTTAATTCGGCTCCTTTGTTAAAATACAATATTTATATAGATTTTATCCTTCAATTCCTCAATCCCTCAATCCCTAAATTCCTCAATCTCTCTATCCCTAAATTCCTCAATCTCTCTATCCCTCAATCCCTCAATCCCTCAATCCCCAAATTATGCCTACAACCCTGCCATCTCTCTGATAATTTCGGCTTTATTCGTGTGTTCCCAGTTAAGCTCGGGCTCGCTTCTGCCAAAGTGACCGTATGCTGAAGTCATTTTGTAGATGGGTCGCAGAAGATCCAGATATTCAATGATGGCCCTGGGCCTCAGATCGAATACGTCTTTAACAATTTCCTCAATCCGTTGCTTGGCAACAACGCCGGTACCCATTAGATCGACCATCACCGATACGGGCTGGGCCACACCGATGGCATAGGCAATCTGTATCTCACATTTTTGGGCAACTCCTGCGGCGACGATATTCTTGGCAATATGTCTTCCCATGTAGGACGCACTGCGGTCCACTTTGGAGGGATCCTTACCGGAAAAACATCCCCCGCCGTGACTTCCCTGGCCGCCATAGGTGTCAACAATGATCTTGCGGCCCGTCAGCCCGCAGTCTCCCATGGGTCCGCCGACAACAAACCTGCCGGTGGGGTTGATGAAATAGCGGGTGTCGCCATCGGTCATGTCGGCTGGGATCACTTTTTTGATCACTTCTTCAATAATCGCTTCTCTCAAATCTTCATAGGCCACATCATCTTTATGCTGGGCCGAAACAACAACCGCATCAACGCGTTTGGGAGTGCCGTTTTCATACTCGATGGTAACCTGGGATTTGCCGTCGGGTCTCAAAAAGTCGAGCGAGCCGTTCTTGCGAACCGTTGTCAATCGGCGGCAAAGTTTGTGGGCATAGGTAATCGGCATCGGCATTAGTTCGGGGGTTTCACTAGATGCAAACCCGAACATCAATCCCTGATCACCGGCGCCTTGATCCTTGTAGAGTCCCTCTCCCTCGTTGACACCCTGGGCAATATCGGGGGACTGGCGATCGATACTCGTGATGACCGAACAGGTTTGATGATCAAAACCCATCCGTGAAGAAGAATATCCAATATCACGAATGGTTTCCCGCACGATTTGCGGCATATCAACGTAGCAGTCAGTTGTAATTTCGCCGGAAATAAACGCCAGACCAGTGGTAACCAGTGTCTCACAGGCAACCCTGCAATTTTTATCCTGGACCATGATGCTGTCCAAAATCGAGTCGGATATTGCATCTGCAACCTTATCCGGATGGCCTTCGGTTACTGACTCGGATGTAAAAAAGTATCTTTCCATGAATAATCTCCTTATTCCAGTTGGGTTGAAGCCCCTGACTTTTTTTTTCGTTGCCGATTGAATTGGGAGTTTACGCGAAGTTAAGCAGAAAGGATGCTTACGCGGTTGTCACAAAACAGGCCAAATTAGTTAATTTTTTTCTACAAAACATTGAATTCTAAACCAACAATTAAAGGATGTCAATAGCCAGCTTGGCTTTGCCTGGAAGGCGAAGGGAGACACCCTTGAACCCATCCCTCTCAAAATACGGTGTTCATAATCAATAAATACATGTTTCACCCCATTTTTTACCCCAGAGCGATCAAGTATGAATATTTAATTGGGCAATCTACGAGCGCTGGGGAACGCTCGATAGTCAGGTTCTCTATCATCTATCCATCAGTATATTTAGTCATTTTTTTGTTTGGAAGAAGAAGAAATCATTCTTTTTGTCTTCACGTCCGCCATGACGATAGCTGTCATCAACCATATGAGCGAAGGGGCTGCCTTCAATCTTTTTTACGATGAACAGACTGCCATTAGCTTTTGGGTTACCAATCCATTGTCAATGATACAAATAAACATAAACCCAAAAAAAGAGGAGGCATTATGAAGGTAAACCGACGGGAGTTTATCCAGATCACCGGTGCTACGGCTGCCGGTCTTGCCGTCAGCGGCCTGGGATTTGATCTGCGCCCGGTTAAAGCCCACGCCCAGATGCTCAAGACCCGGTATGCCAAGGAAACCACCACGATCTGCTGCTATTGCGCGGTAGGCTGTGGCGCCATCGTGCATACCAGCAAGAAAGGCGATGGTCGGGTCATCAACATTGAAGGTGATCCGGATCATGTGATTAACCGGGGTTCACTGTGTTCAAAAGGCGCCGCCCTGACCCAGCTGGTCGAAAACAGCGAGCGGGTTACCGACCCGATGTACCGGGCACCGTATTCAAAGGAGTGGAAAAAGGTATCCTGGGACTGGGCCCTGACCGAAATCGCCAAGCGTGTCAAAACCACACGCGACGCCAGCTTTGAAGGCAAGAACGCCAAAGGCCAGGTCGTCAATCGCGCCGGGGGCATCGCCTCGGTGGGCAGTGCCGCCCTGGACAATGAAGAATGCTGGATCTACCAGGCATTGATCCGGGCCATGGGAGTGACGTATATCGAGCATCAGGCCCGTATCTGACATAGCGCCACAGTTGCGGCTCTGGCAGAGTCGTTCGGACGCGGCGCGATGACCAATCACTGGATCGATATCAAAAACAGTGATTGTATTTTGATCATGGGCAGCAATGCTGCCGAAAACCATCCCATATCCTTCAAATTTGTTACTGAAGCTCAACAAAAAGGCACCCAGCTGATCAGCGTTGATCCTCGCTTCACCCGAACTTCCTCCAAGGCGGATATTTATGCGCCCATCAGATCCGGCACGGACATCGCGTTCCTGGGCGGGATGATCAAATATATTCTGGACAACAATCTTTATTTCGAAGAATACGTCGCCAGCTACACCAACGCACCTTTTATTGTGGGTCCGGATTTCGATTTTAAAGACGGTCTGTTCTCGGGCTACAATGCGGATACCCGTAAATATGACAAAAGCAAATGGGCCTTTGAGATGGATGCCAACGGGGTCCCCAAGATGGATCGCACGCTGAAAAACGAACGCACGGTTTTCCAGCTGCTCAAAAAACACTTTGCCCGCTACACCCCTGAGCTGGTGTCGGAGATCAGCGGCACACCCAAGGAATCTCTGCTGGAGATATACAAAACGTATTCAGCCACCGGTGCCCGCGGCCAAGCCGGCACAATCATGTATGCCATGGGCTGGACCCAGCATACCACCGGTGTCCAGAATATCCGCACCATGGCAATCATCCAGCTGCTGCTGGGCAACATGGGTGTTGCCGGCGGCGGGGTCAATGCCCTGCGCGGCGAATCCAACGTACAGGGATCGACCGATCACTGCCTGCTGTGGCACATCTGGCCCGGCTATCTAAAAACCCCCCGGGCCTCGAACGTGTCGCTGACAGCCTACAACGGCAAGTGGACGCCCAAAAGCAACGATGCCCTGAGCGCCAACTGGTGGCAGAACTATCCCAAGTATTCTGTCAGTTTGCTCAAATCATTTTTTGGTGATACGGCCACTGCCGCCAATGATTTCGGGTATGACTGGCTGCCGAAGGTGGATGACGGCAAAGATTATTCCTGGCTGTCGCTTTTTGATGAGATGTACAAAGGCACCTTCAAGGGATTTTTTGCCTGGGGCCAGAACCCGGCCTGCAGCGGCGCCAATGCCGGGAAAAACCGCAAAGCCTTCGCCAAACTGGACTGGATGGTCAATGTCAATCTTTTTGACAATGAAACCGGCTCCTTCTGGGAAGGACCGGGAGTGGATGCCGCCAGCATTAAGACCGAGGTCTTTTTTCTGCCGGCGGCTGCGTCGGTTGAAAAGGAAGGCAGCATCACCAACAGCGGTCGCTGGAGTCAGTGGCGCTATCAGGGCCCCAAACCGCTGGGCAACAGCCTGCCGGACGGCCAGATAATTATGGAACTGGGCAATAAACTCAAGGCCGAGTACAAAAAAGGCGGCATCTTTGCCGAACCGATTGCCAATCTCAAATGGGATTATCTGACCCACGGTGAATACGATCCTCACAAGGTGGCCAAGGAAATCAACGGCTACTTTGTAAAAGATGTGACCCTCAAAGGTAAAACCTACAAAAAAGGTACCCTGGTGCCGAGTTTTGCCTTCCTGCAGGCCGACGGTTCGACTTCGTCGGCCAATTGGCTTTACTGCAACAGCTATACTGAAAAAGGCAACATGGCCGCCCGCCGCGGTCAGAAGGATGCGCCCAACAACATCGGGCTGTACCCGGAATTTGCCTGGTGCTGGCCGGTGAACAGAAGGATCATTTACAACCGCGCCTCGGTGGATTTGAAGGGCCAGCCCTGGGATAAGGAACATCCGGTCATTCAATTCGCCGGCAATACCGCCAACGGCAAGTATGTGTCGAGAAAATGGATCGGTGATGTGCCCGACGGCGGCTGGTATCCCCAGCAGAACCCGGACGGGTCCATGCGCAATGATTCCAGGTACGCGTTTATCATGCGCAAGCATGGACACGGCCAGATTTTTGGTCCGGGCCGTGCCGACGGTCCCTTCCCGGAACACTACGAGCCGCTGGAATGTCCGATTGAAAAGAACCTGATGAACGCCCAGCGCATCAATCCGACAGCACCGGTTTACGATACCAAGGCTGATGAATGGGCCTCCTGTGACCCCAGATATCCCTATGTGGCCACAACGTATCGGGTGGTGGAACACTGGCAGACCGGTGTCATGACCCGCTGGCAGCCGTGGTTGCTGGAGATGCAGCCCCAGGTCTTCGTGGAAATGAGCAAAGAGCTGGCTAAATTAAAAGGGATTAACAACGGTGAGCGTGTCAAGATTTCCTCACCGCGCGGTGCCTTGGAGGCCACAGCCATTGTAACCAGCCGCCTGCAACCTTTTAAGATCGGCGGAGCCACCGTGCACCAGGTCGGATTGCCGTGGCATTATGGTTGGCGTATGCCGAGAAACGGTAAAGAGGAGAGCGCCAATCTGCTCACACCGGCAACCGGTGACCCCAATACCCGAATTCCGGAAACCAAGGCCTTTATGGTTAATGTTGCTAAAGTATAGAAGGAGGTGATCGCGATGAGTAAATCCTTTTTAGTAGATACGACCCTGTGCACGGCCTGCCGGGGATGCCAGGTAGCCTGCAAGCAATGGCATGATCTGCCGGCCGAAGAAACCGTCAATCGAGGATCATACCAGAACCCCGCCGATCTCTCCTTCGACACCTATAAACTGGTGCGTATGAGCGAAAAGGTTATCGACGGCAAACTGAGATGGTTGTTCTTTCCGGATCAATGCCGGCATTGCATGGAAGCGCCCTGTGAGGCCACCGCCGGCGAGCCGACAGCCATTTTCACCGAAGCGGCATCCGGTGCTGTGATTTACACGGCCAACACCAGTGAACTGGACGCCGCTGAAATCAGCGAGTCCTGTCCTTATAACATTCCGCGTAAGGCTGAGGACGGGACCCTGGCCAAGTGTGATATGTGCAGCGACCGGGTGGAAAACGGCCAGCTGCCGGCCTGCGTCAAGGTCTGTCCGACCGGGGCGATGAATTTCGGCGACCGGGCTGAAATTATGGATCTGGCCCAAAAACATCTGGCAATGGCCAAAAAGAAATATCCCAACGCCATGCTGCTGGATCCCGATGATGTCAGAACGATTTACCTGGTTGGCTTTGATCCCAATATGTACTATGAACATGCAGTGGCGTCTGTGCGCAATCACGGTATAACGCGACAGGCGGCATTGCGAACAATGTTGCGCCCGTTTAATCGAGCGATTTCAGCTCTCGGTTAGATCCGGCTGAACAAGGCCGTTGAGGTAAAGGGGGAGAAGAGAGTTTCCTTTCTCCCCTTTTTATTATGACATCGATGTGGTAAGGATCGGGGTGGCGTGTTGCGGGTTACGCGGTGCGCGGAACGGAGTTCAGGATTCGCGGTGCGTGGTACGTTGTATGTGGTATGGGATGCGAGGTGCATGGCACGGGGCGAGCGACATGAATCACGAAATGTGAAACACGCACACAAGCCGCAACTCGCAACACGTAACCCCTAACCCGAGATTCACACCGCGAGCTTCATAACGCGCAACTCGCAACCCGTAACCCGAAACACACAACGCGCAACCCGAACCGCGCAACCCGTAACTCGTAACTCGAAACCCGTATCACGAAACACACAACGCGCAACCCGAACCGCGCAACCCGAACCGCGCAACCCGAACCGCGCAACCCGTAACTCGTAACTCGAAACCCGTAACCCGTAACTCGTAACTCGAATCGCGCAACACCCAACACGACAAAGGAGCACCAATGACAGTAAATTTTGCTCTAACCCCCGGCCAGGTCAACAAAGCGGTGGAAACGGTAATTAAAAACAATCCGGTTTATACGGACATGCTGGCTTTTTACGGCCCGCTTTTTGACGCCCAGGAAGAGAGCAAAACACGCCTCCGGATCGAACCGCTACAAATTGCCGATGATGTCCGTGCCGTCAAAACACAGGAGAAGTTTCCCCTAATCGAAATCAAAGATTTTGCTTATGACAAAACCGAATCCACCAATCTTTTCATCACCATTGGCAGGCTTGCCCAGGAAGCCAACCCTAAGCTCGCTGCATCCGCATCCATTTTAATAAAAGCAGTCGATACAAACTTAGAACCCGAAAGGCTATTTAACGCTATCTTGAATGGCAATGAAGCTTTATTTGAGAATGTCTCCGAAGCGCTTGACATCGAGAAACAAGTCCTGGGCTTTATGACTTATAACAGTTTAAAGCCTTCCCTTTGCACGGGTGCCGATCAGCTTTCTGCCTATTTGAGCAAGGATGAACCCTGGTTGAAAGGTTATTGTCCGATCTGCGGCAGTGCGCCGATAATTTCGATTCTCGAAGGTGAAGGTGCACGCAGTTTGATCTGCAGTTTCTGCTGGCACCCATGGTCGGTGAAAAGGGTCTACTGCCCTTTCTGTGACAACTCAGACAATAAAGACCTTCATTATTTATTTAATGAAGAAGAAAAAGATCTGCGAGTTGATCTGTGTGACAAATGCAACAAATACCTCAAAACAATCGACACACGCCAGGTTGGTCGCTTGATTTATCCACCCCTTGAGCAGGTGTCGACCCTGCACCTTGATTTCAAAGCTCAGGAAGAAGGGTTTGAACCCGGCGTGAAGCTATTTATGGAGGATTGAGGATAAGGGACCGGCAAAGGGCTCACGTCGCAAGGCGTAAGGCGCAGGGCAAAGGAACGACGTGTTCGGTTGGTGGAGCGCCGTGCTTGAGGTTGGAAGCGATAAAAGCAGGGTAAACGGTTTAAGGTATAAGGTGTATGGTATAACGTATACCTCGGTTTGGGGGAGGTTTTATTTGAGGATAAAAAACGGACACAATTGAGTTTCACCAATTGAGGTATTATAATATGGGAGCGGTTTTTTCGACCATCCCATTATTTTTTATAATCTCGGTAATGTCATTGAAATGATTAATATGAACAAACGCTGGTTTGAACCTTTAGTGATTGCTTTATTTGCCACAGTAATTTTAATTCCGTATTGCCTGGCATCAAACGCGGCTGACGAGGCGGTTGCGGTCAAAACGGCCTGGTCGGCAAATCTAGCCCGACCCGGTGATTCTATTTTGCTGGCGATTGTGGCCGATATTAGCAAAGGTTTTCATATCAACGCCGACGAGCGCCAAATCAAGTCCTTTGAAGATTTCAAACCCATTGCCACAAAAGTATCGGTAATTGAAGCGCCGGATGCAATCACCATCGAAGCTCCCCGCTACCCGCAGGCAGTGCCGTTTAAAGCGCAATATGCAGCCGGTGACCTGATGTCATATGAAGGGCAGATCATCATTTACCTGCCGATCAAATTGGAAGAAACTGCGGCGCCCGGCAGCCTGGATCTCAAATTAAGATTTCAATATCAGGCCTGTACGGATACCTACTGTTTGTTCCCTAAGAGAATTACCCTTACCGAAACACTGGCGGTGGTTAAAATCGGTACCAATGTTTCAGAAATCAACCAAGAATTGTTTAGCGCCTATGGTGCAGCGGCAACCGTGCCATCCTCCGCCGGTGTTGATTTTGATCTCTTTGGCTGGACATTTTCGATCGATACTTCTTCCGGATTGGGACTGGTCCTGCTATTACTTACCGCCGTCTTTGGCGGGATGTTGCTAAACTTCACTCCCTGTGTTCTGCCCCTGATCCCGATTAAGATCATCAGTTTGTCCCACGTGGCGCAAAATCGTAAGCAATGCTTTATGCTGGGTCTGGCAATGTTTCTGGGTGTACTGGTTTTCTGGCTTGCCCTGGGAGTTATGATTGCCCTTGTCAGCGGATTCAGCGCCACTAATCAACTATTCCAATATCCGGCGTTTACCATCATCGTCGGAATCATAATTGGGATTATGGCTACCGGTATGTTCGGTTTTTTCTCCATGCGGCTGCCCAATTTTATCTATATGATTAATCCCGAGCAGGACACATTACATGGTTCTTTTGGATTGGGAATATTGGCGGCAATCCTGTCGACCCCCTGCACGGCACCGTTTATGGGGGCAGCCGCCGCCTGGGCCGCAACCCGGCCCCCGTCGACCACACTCGCCACATTTGCTGCCATCGGCATTGGAATGGCCCTACCCTACCTGGTCCTATCAGCCTCACCCGCTTTAGTCGAGAAAATGCCAAAAACCGGACCGGCCAGTGTGCTGATAAAAGAAGTCATGGGCTTTTTCATGCTCGCGGCGGCTGCTTATTTTATTGGAGTTGGCCTGGCGGCTATTATGTCATCTCCCCCGAATCCACCAAACAAACTATACTGGTGGCCGGTGATGCTGTTTAGCTTTGCGAGCGGCGCTTGGCTGACATATCGTACACTGCAAATCGCAACCGGTAAAAAAATAAGGGCATTCTTTACTGCGCTTGGGATAATCGTTATTGCTTTTTCCGCCTGGGGAGCAGTTCGGCTGACCGATCAGGGGCCGATAGATTGGGTATACTACACCGAAAAACGATTTGAAGCGGCAACTAACGAGCGCAAGGTCATTGTCATGGTCTTTACCGCCGAGTGGTGCCTGAATTGCAAAGTGATAGAACAGGGGGTTTTGAACAGTCCCAGAATCGTAGCGCTTTTTGAACGCGACGACATCGTACCGATGAAGGTCGATATCACCGGCAACAACTCTGCCGGCAAGGCCAAGCTCAGAAAGGTCGGCAACCTGACCATCCCGCTGCTGGTAATCTTCTCACCGAACGGCAAACAGGTTTTCAAAAACGACTTCTACACGGTCGGACAAATCCAAAACGCCGTCACCGAAGCATTACAAATTAGACCGTAATAAATTGGGATATATTCAATCCGAAATCAGTTATACTTTGAACCATGTTGGCCATCAACTGTGCAATGATAGCCATGCAGGCTCCTGGCGGCGACATTATAAAGAAATGCAGATATTCGCTCACCGGTCCGGGAAGGAGAATATCATGGCAAAAGAAGAATATTTGAAAGATGAGGCATATTTTGAAAGCATCGATCTTGCTGAACTGACCTCATGCATGAAACGTATCCTGGACATCCGGGACCGCAAATACGGATTTCCAGCGAAGACATACCCAAAGTGCTTTGTCGGCAGCGAAGCGGTCAAAAAACTGATTGATGAGAATATCGACGGCCATGAAGAGGATGCGGTGCGAATCGGCAATATGATGCTCAATTCAGGCGTATTTCATCATATACAGGATGCACACCCTTTCGAAAATAAAAAATTGTTCTACCGCTTCCTTACGGATGAAGATCACGGTTCGGTGGCGCACAAACCCGATGGCAGCGCCGTCGGTTGGGCTGACTTCATTACGTCCCTGGCAGCGTCGCAAAATCAAACACTGACCCTTCAGCCGGAAATCCCGCAGCGCGACCCGAACCTGGCAGCGTTGGAACAGGTCAATCTTGCTGCCTGCGGCATCGCACCGCTTGATGAATACAACATCGAGCTTTTAAACCGCGTGCATCCGAAAAAGTGGGTCGAGCCAAAACCCAAAACCATATATAACCTGGTGGTGATCGGCGCCGGCGCCGGTGGCCTGGGGTCGGCGGCCGGAGCCGCGGGCGTTGGTGCGCGGGTGGCGCTGATCGAATCACACCTGCTCGGTGGCGACTGCCTCACCGTAGGCTGCGTTCCATCCAAAGCGCTGTTGCGGTGCGCCAAGGCGGCCGCAGCGGTAATTCAGATCTAACGGTATTTCTGGCAGACCGTCGTGGGGACCGTGCATTGGAATTCGACCCCCTGTTACTGGCAACCGGACGTAAACCGTCCGTTGAGGGCCTCGGCCTGGAAGATGCCGGTGTCACATTCGACAACCGAATGGGAATCCAGGTCAATGACCGCCTGCAAACTACCAACCCGGATGTATACGCCGTCGGGGACGTGGCAAGCAAATACCAGTTTACGCACGTGGCTGATTTTGGGGCGCGTTTAGTGATCCGCAACGCCCTTTTTTTTGGACGCGACAAATTCTCAAATTTGCTCATTCCATGGGCGACATACACAGACCCGGAGGTTGCCCATGTCGGGCTCTATGGGAAAGACCTGCAGGAACGCAACATCGGCTATACAACATTTACCCGTGAAATTGCCGATGTCGACCGCGGCATTGTTGACGGTGAGGCCGAAGGTTTAGTGAAGATTCACGTTAAAAAGGGCACCGATCAAATACTGGGCGTACAATTGTCGGAGGCCATGCCGGCGATCTGATCAGCGAGATCACAGTGGCGATACAAAGCGGGATGGGACTCGCTAAACTGGCCAATGTGATTCACCCTTACCCAACAACGGCAGAGGCTATCCGTCAATGCGGCGACGCCTACAACAGGGCGCGTCTGACACCTACAGTCAAAGGCATCTTCCACCGTCTCATGGCGCTCAGACGGTAAAAGTCCTTAACACTACAGGTAAATGTAATCACCCATATCAGCCCTCTCTACGAGCCGGAGGCCATCCTTACATGATTCCCGTTGTGAGCGCAGCGAACTAATTCTCTTACATATTCCTTAAGTATTTTAGAGAATTACCGATATAGTATACGAACAACTTTGGCCGGGGATGGTAGTTTCCTGGCGTTCTAATTAAAACTAACGACTTAAGAGATAATCAAATGAAAACAGAACTGATCGGAGTAAGCGCCAATATTGAAACAATAAAGAAACAAATTCAAAAGGTTGCAGCAGCCGGCCTTAACACGGTTGTCTGCGGAGAAACCGGTGTCGGCAAGGAGTTGGTGGTTAAAATGTTATTCGAGCAATCGCCAAGGTTCGACAACGCATTTGTGAAAGTCAACTGTGCAGCCTTACAGGATACGCTCCTTGAAAGTGAAATGTTTGGCTATGAACAGGGGGCCTTTACCGGGGCAGTTCGAAAGATGCGTGGTAAATTTGAACAGGCACATGGAGGACTGCTGTTTCTGGATGAAATTGGAGATATGCCTTTTCCGCTTCAGGCCAAGCTTTTGCATGCCCTCCAGGATGGTGAATTTACACCGCTGGGCTCGGAAAACACCTTCCGGAGCAACGTTTGGATTATTGCTGCTACCAACCATGATCTAAAACAGGACCTCAAAGAAGAAAAATTCCGGGCGGACCTGTATTATCGAATAAATGAGACAATACTACAGATCGAACCATTGCGCAATCGACCGGAAGATATCCCGTATTTAATCAAATATTACGGTGAAAAATATGCGCTGGAATTCGGTAGAAAGCAATCCGCCGCCCTCAGAAATGGAATGATTGATCGATTATGTAAATACCATTGGCCGGGAAACGTGCGGGAACTTCAAAATGTGCTCCGACGAATTATAATCCTCAACGAGGACGAAGACATCCTCGATTCAATGATCGCCAGCAATAATTCTGAAACTGTCGCTAAAGCTTCTTTCCGTAGTGAGCCGTTGCCGGACTTGGTAAACCTTTTAGGTTTCAATGGTGAAGAACCAAAATTAAAATCTTTATCTTTAAAAGAGATCGGGAAAAGAACATCAGATTTTGTTGAAAAACAGGTCATTTCATATGTTCTTGCTAAAACGGGCTGGAACCGCAGCCGGGCTAATAAAATCCTGGGAATCAGCTACAAGACCCTGCTTGCCAAAATCCATGACCTGGAACTGACCCCCACCAACCCGTTTGAAGAAGACCCTGCCATTACCTCTACGACGCCGGGACCGATGGCTTGAGCAACCAGTCAGTACATCAGCCAGACACCAAGCACAAACAAGGTAACTAAACGTTTCAGATGTTAGCCCCGCCGCCAGCCTGAAAAACGGCCAGTCTAATCTAAAAAGAGACTTTGGCAACGCTGGGTCTCATACAAATATAAAAAGCGAATATCGAATAATGAATGTCGAATCCTCCTCCGGCGGACAAGTTTCGAAGGAATGCATTCTGTCAATTTAATATAAGGGCTGATCCACCCTTAGCGCCTTAGCGGCTCGATTTACCCCCGAATATTAATCGAGTTTCAGAACGGCCCCCTCTGCCGCAGAAGAAGCCAGCCTGGAATAAAGGCCCAGGTAACCGCTGGTGACTTTTCTTGCAGGCCTCTGCCACCGGGATAGTCGGGCGTTTAATTCATCGTTGTCGACCTCCAGCTGAATGCTCCGGTTGGCAATATCGATGGTGATGCTATCACCGTCAATGACGGCGGCGATCGGCCCTCCTTCGGCAGCCTCCGGAGAAATGTGACCGACAAAACAGCCGTTGTTGGTCCCGGAAAACCGTCCGTCGGTGATAATGGCTGTCTTCAAGGCCAGTCCCCGCCCATAAAGCAGTTTCATAGCAGTTGCCATCTCCCGCATGCCCGGACCTCCTTTAGGCCCCTCGTAGCGTATCACCACCACATTTCCGGCTTGAATATCTCCACCCATGATGGCCTGGTTGGCAGCCTCCTCGGAGTCAAAACATCTGGCCTTGCCTGTAAACAGGTGCATGGCCGAATCAATAGCAGCCGGCTTGGTGACGGCCGTATCAGGAGCCAAATTTCCGCGCAGAACCGCCAGGCCGCCCTCGTTGCGCCACGGATTTTCACGGGATCGAATAACTGCCGGGTCGCCGGCAGGTATGTTTACCAGATTTTCGGCCAGGGTCCTGCCCGATACAGTTTGGGCCTCTCCGTGAAGCAGGGGCAGAATCTCGCGCATGACGGCGGGCACACCACCGGCTCGATGAAAATCCGGTACATTCGGCGCTGCGGCCGGATAAATCCGGGCGATTTGGGGAGTGCTGCGACACAGTTCGTCGAAGCGGGTCATGGAAACAGCCACCCCGGCCTCGTGACCAATAGCCGGCAAATGCAATGCCACATTGGTGGAGCCGCCGATGGCAGCTGTCACCCGGATGGCGTTTTCGATGCCCATCCGGTTGATGATCCGCCGGGCTGAAATTTCACGATGAACCAGGTCCACAATCCGCCGGCCGGAACGCTGGGCAGCACGCAGCCGATCGGCATGGGTCGCGGGGATAGTCGCTGTGCCCGGCAAACAGATGCCCAAAGCCTCGGCCACACATCCCATGGAATTGGCTGTGCCCAGGAATGAGCAGGAGCCGCAGGTCGGCATAACCTGATCCTCGAGTTGGTTGTAAGTGTCTTCGTCAATTCGACCGGCCTGGAGCATCCCCAATCCCTCGGCAATGGAAGTGATATCGGCTGCGCGTCCGTCGAACTCGCAACCGCCTTCGGCCGGCCCCCCCACGGCCTGAATCGCAGGTACATCCAGTCTGGCTGCAGCCATAAGCATACCCGGCACAATCTTGTCGCAGGAGCCCAGCATCACCACCCCGTCCAGCCGATGGGCCTGCACCATGATTTCAATGCTTCCGGCAATAATTTCCCGTGACGGCAGGAGGTAATGCATGCCTTCATGGCCGTTGGCAATGCCGTCACAGGCCGCAATTACGCCGAACTCCAGCGGCGTTCCGCCGGCTTGGAGAATACCCTGGGTCACATACTCAGCGACGCTGCGCAGGTTGCTGTGCCCGGGGACAATGCGGTTCCACGAGTTGGCGATTCCAATCAGGGGACGTGACAGGTCATCGTCGCTGTATCCCATGGATTTGAAAAGCGCACGTACCTTGGACCACCTGGGCCGCTGCAGTATTTTCTGACTTCGAAATTTTATCATCAGAACAAATATAACTCCCTCATTAGGTTATTATTACTTTTGACTCTGATCGAGCTCTAACTGCTGGCAGGTTGTAAATTATTTTTATGCATAGAGGCACACTCACTGCGACGGGGTTCAGGCCGGCGCATTACTTGAAGGAAACCGTCTCCGGAAAACCGTGCCGCAGGGCGAGTTTTTCGAACATCTGACAAAGCCCGGCCCCCAGCGAAAATACGGAACCGATAGTGAGATTCTTGTCGGCCGTATCATCGAAAAAAACATTGAGACTGGATGCGAGGCCGTCTTCCGGCAGCCAGTAACATAGCATGATGGGAACTCTCGGCAAGGGGTGCAAAATCACGGATATATCGGATTCGAACTGTTTTTGCACCTGTTTACCGCCAAAAATGCGCACCAGATCGTCAAAAAGATCCGTGTAGGTGTCGGCGACCCGTTTCATCGGCGCTTCGCACCGTTTTTGAAAAAGCGGGTAGCGTTCCTTGCCGTCCTTCAGTTCCCGGAAGGAGAGCCAGGTTTCCGAAACCGGCAGTCCTTGGCCGTAGCGGATATAATCGAGAAATGGGACGGCCACCCAGGGATTGATATGGATGTCCGCCGAGAGTTTACCGCTGGTATCGACACTGAAATCCTTGCCGAGCACCTTGAGCGTCAGCTTGCCGCCGGAAAAATCGGCTCCGACCCGTTCGGCTGCCGCAGCAAGATCAATGTTGCAGACCTCGTTTTGCAGTATTTCAAGATATTCGTCCCGGTTTTGTTCTACATTATTCTGATCTTTAGAATTATCGGAGAATCGCACAATGGTTGCCTGATCCAGTTTGGGACATCTCTGGATCTCTTTCCGGCCCTGGTATACAGCTGCGGCAAATGCCAGGCAGGTCTGCTCGCCGCATTCCCGACAATTCGATTTGTCGAGCAGCTTATAAATTTCCATCGCATTTTGGGGTGGCGGCATGTAAATCCTTCTCCAAATGGATCGACGTCCAAAATGTGAAGCTATTTTTGAGTGAGCCCTGAGAGGCTATCGCCCGAAATAAATCTGCGCCAGGTTGCCATCCTTGTCTGCACATATACCACCGCCGATCAATTAATGTTGATCGGTTCCACCACTGGCTGAACCCGACTAAAATAGAGGTGCAGCCGCTGAAAAATAGAATACTAATAATTATTGCCCATCTCATAGTATGACCTATTACCTGAATTTTGCACGAGTCGGAGGCTTTCATATGCAAGGCACTTAAGGGTGAGGCTATAGTACTTTATGCCGAACCCTTAATAACGCAGCAGATGAAAGCCTCCGGCTCGCCCGCAGGGTGAAAATTAATGAGATAAAATCGACTATAATCCTATTTAATGATTGGGTAATTAGCTTTACTTCTCATATTATTACAAGAATCTGTAATTAAACATTATTCAAACTTCTCATTAATTTTCATGCAAGATTCAGGTATTAACTGTTGCGAGCGGACCTTATTCCGGGTGAAGGGTGATGATCAGGATTTGCTTCTCACGTCTGATTTTAGCTTTCAATGGACCTTTGCTATTTTCCATAAGATCATTAACGGATAACACATCTGCAATAAGCTGCCCATTGATTTCAACCAGAATATCCCCGGGTTTAATCCCGTCTTTTTCGGCCCGGCTTGCGGGACGCACGGCAGATACCATTACACCCCGACTGGATTCCAATGCCAGATACTGGGTCAGCTCCGGGGTAATTTCTTGAATCCTAAGGCCATAATCTTCCCCGATCTTTTTCGGTGCTTTGATGGGGATCGACATTTTTTCAAATAAGGTTCTGGCGACGTAAATCGGCGCATTGAACTTTAACGCCATGACAATGGAGTCACTGGGTCTGGCATCGATCTCAAAAAAGGTCTCATCCTTTTTGATAACCAGCGTGGCATAAAAGACGTTATCTTTAGCGTGGGTAATGATGACGCGCTGAATTTTTCCATCGAATTTGTCAATGATCCGGGCGAGCAGGTCATGGGTGAGAGGACGGAAGTGTTCCATGCCTTGAAGCTCGGAATGAATGGCGCGCGCTTCGGCAAGACCGATCCAGATAGGAAATGCGCGCTTCTCGTCTGAGTCGACGAGCGTTACTACGGGTTGCTGGCTTGCGGGATCAACGTCCAGACGGTAAACATTGACTTGTAGAAGCGGCTCGGTGTCCGCTGCAGCCGCCGGGGATACTTTAGCAGCTGTCCCGGCTTGGGAACAGGCTGAAGTTGCAAGCCAGATCCCGCAAATGATTAAAGCTTTGCAAATCTTATGTTGAACCAAATAAGAATCCATGGTTAATGGGATACCAAAAAAAAAGGCATCCGGTCAAATTAAAAACGAAAATAACCGGATGCCTTAACTTTTAACCAGCCGACTGCGCTTCGGATGAATTGCGTATATACAATCCCAATCCATGCAACGAAAATTACGCACAAAATTCAGATATTACATTAACCTGATGATCACCAGCACCAGTATGACAATGACCAAAACCGCAATCAACAAACCCAGGACATCCCCTCCGGCAGGAAGCTGATCAATTTGATTGGCCAGTTGGATAACTTCAGCATCCGATAGGCTGTTCAGACGGGCATCGGCCTCCAGGGGATCAACACCCTGGGAAACTATGGCGGACCGTACGTCTTTGCGTGCCATAAATTGCTTTAAAGTTTCACGGGCCTCCTGGCCGCGGCTCATATCCAACATGGTTTCGGTTTCAACCATAGCAGCAAAAGCGGCTTGATACGGAACTGAAAGCAGCATGGTTAAAATGATCATAAGAATAGCGACGGGTTGAGCTTTTTTGCGAATTGGGTGCATGTTCTTCCTCCATGTAATTCAGTTGAATTTTAAGGAATTTAAATTTTTACCAATTGAATTCGTTGAAATGAGGCAAACTTATCCCATTTTAAAATTTGAAACGCTCGATTAAGGTAAGACCGTTTTTGATCCGGCTTCTCTTTAACGCACAGGGCAAAAAATAGGCCGTTCACGTTACTTATAATCAAATCATAATTTCGCCTAAATTTCAACTATACTTTTGTATCATACTGAAATTAATTAGGATTTTTTATCACCACAGGGGACTAATGGAAGGGGGGAAATTAAGCCTTTAAAATTTGGTTAACCACGAATAGACAAGAATAGATGCATTTGTCAAAAGCAAGGGCATATATAACAGGAAAATTAATTTTGTAATAAATTGGGGCTTGTTTTAACTGGTTAGATTGTTACAGGGGGTTATTTTAATAAACTTCGAAATTTTTCAGCCAGAAATGAATCAGGCCGCCGCCCGTGGATTCTTTCGACGATCTCGCCCTCTTTTACAAGGAGCAACATGGGTATGGCGAAAAGTGCAAACTTCTCGACGGCTTTCTCACCATACCAGTAGACCGGAAAATCAATTTTCAGTGCGCTGACAATCGGCTGCATGGCATCCGGTCCATCCAGGTCGATGCTGATGCCGATAATTTCCAGACCCTGATTTTTAAATTTCTTATGAAGCTTGTTCAATGTCGGCAGCTCATCAATGCAGGGGGCACACCAGGCTGCCATAAAAACCAGCGCCAACCGGTTTTTCTTGTCGCCAATTTTGGCGTCCAGTGCTGATTCAACAATTTTTGTAACTTTACCGGCTGCTGCTACTTTAGCGGGAAAACCGGTGAACACAACCAATGCCAGGACCACAAATATCCCAGTAAAAACGTACCCGCCCAACTTCATACTCAATATCCTTATTTATTCATCTGCTCCAGAGTCGTTGCACAGGAGCCCAGGTCGGGTCGTTTATTGATGTCGCTGACCTGGATGTCGCGGATAATGCCTTTTTTGTCAACATAGACCAGGGCTCTTTCGGAGACGCCTGCTGAGCGCAGTACGCCGTAACGGGCAGCCACCTCACCATGTGGCCAGAAATCAGATAACACCGGGAACCAAAGCTTACCCATCTGCTTGGTCCAGGCATATAGTGTTGGGATATTGTCAACTGTAATACCGAGAAGAACGGCATCGTTCATGTCAAACATTTCTTTGACGATGTTGTAGCCCGGCCACTGGTCGGAACAGACCGGCGTCCAGGCCGCCGGGACAAATGATATCACCACATTCTTTTTCCCGCGATACTGGCTTAACGTAACTTTTCCGCCGGAGACGGAAGGCAGCGTAAAGTTGGGCGCCGGATCGCCGATTTTCACTTTTAATTCGCTGTCAATGGGCTTTAGCTGACCCGGGTTATAAATGTTTTCTTTAAAAGCTGCCGATGCTCCGAACGCATTAGGCACCGGCATGACTAAAATCATACTGAGATAGATGAGTGCTGCAGTTGATGTTTTCATGGATCACACCTCCCATTCAGAAATTGACTATTGAAGAATTGTGGATGTTGCTGTGCTCCGTCGATTTTATGGAGATTGTACTATCAAACGGCACTGAATGTACCTTTATCCGAAACCAGGCAACTCGCACCCTGCGCCCCGCAACCCGCAACCCGCACCGCGCAACCCGCAACCCGCAACCCGCAACCCGCAACTCGCAACCCGCAACGCGCACCGCGCAACTCGCAACCCGCAACCCGCACCGCGCAACCCGCAACCCGCAACCCGCAACGCGTCTACATCAATCCCGAATCCTGCAACAGTTTTTTCATTAATTCATCGGCGTCATTGGCTCCGCCGAGTTTTGAATAATAAATTTTGTGGGATCCGTCCTGCAGGATACGAATACCGATAAAATAAGGGGTTCTAACCTCCCCCAGTTTTTTGTGAATTTCGAAATCACCATCCGGGAAAAGCGGAAACGGGATATTATAGACCTTTTTAAAATAACCAACTTCAAAGGCCGAATTGCCGACTCCGATCCCGATCAGTTTGACTTTTCCTTTATACTTCTCGTCGCTTTCCAGTTTACGATACATTGCGTTTACAGAAGGAGCCTCCTTCTGACAGAATGGTCAGTACATGCTGAAAATTTCGATGAGTACGATTTCGGCTTTTATCTCAGGTATGGCGAAGGTCTGTTTCCCGCTGACGCCTAAATACAACTGCAATTCAGCGTTTTGAGGTGCGGCAAGCGAAATTTCAGGCAGTTTGCCTCCAACGGCCGGTGGCTGAGATACGGCAGCGGCCGGTCCTGGGGAAAAGAGAAAACACATGGCCGCTGCAAGCAAAATTTTCGAATAGGATTTCATAGTTTCAGACCTCCTCTAATTTATTTCCGCAATCGAAAACATGGCCCAATACCTGAATTTTGCACGAGTCGGAGGCTTTCATATTCTCATTAATTTGCATGCAGGATTCTGGTGTTAAGACCATCGATGATCCCGCCCTGCGGGCACCAAAAATGGTTGCTCTGTCGCTAGCGATCAACTCGAATAATGGAATACTGAAACTAGGGCAAGTTTTGATCGATGTTGACAGGTGCTTGATAACATACGGCAATATTCCCTGCAGGTCAACTTATTACCTGAATTTTAAAGCAAAAATCATTGCGCAAACTCAATTGCGGTAAATTGATTTCCAACGTGGCTAAGGGAAATTTGGATGCAAAATTCAGGTAAAAAATAGCTTTTAAACAAGGACTTACTCTGCTAAGGTGCATGGCGTCTTATCCGGAACCAAGTTGATAATGACAGACTATAATCAATGAAGCCATTTTTATGGAATAACCAGCGGTAAAGGGAACGGGCTTATGACAGGGGTGAGAATTTCTGTGACGATTTTAGCGGTAGCAATCCTGGTATTTTCTGTATCAGTTTTCGCCTTCGATAATACAATCCCCAAACAGCCGGAGTTTATTCTGGCCTCAACAGATCATCAGACTGAAACCACACCGGCCGAATCGGAACTCCATAGAGAAGGCAGCAGCGATGCATCCCATGACCAATCCGGCGGACAGCACGGTAAAGGCCATGCGAATCTGGGCAAAATTCTTCCGCTGTGGAGTTGCATTCCGTTTGCCGGTATGCTTTTGTCAATAGCCCTGTGCCCACTGCTTATGCCGGATTTCTGGCATCATCACTTCGGCAAAATTTCCGCCTTCTGGGCGGCAGCCCTCGGTCTCCCGTTTCTGATCGTGTTCAAATGGGATGCCCTTTACGAAATTCTTCATATTATCCTGGCAGATTATGTGCCCTTTATAATTCTGCTGTGGTCGTTGTATACGGTTTCCGGCGGCATTCTATTGCGCGGCAGGCTGCGAGGAACTCCGGTAATTAATTCGATCATGCTCATCATCGGAACTGCCCTGGCTTCATGGATGGGGACGACCGGAGCCGCCATGCTATTGATACGGCCTTTTCTGCGCGCAAACAATTACCGCAAGAACAGAACCTTTATGGTGGTATTTTTCATTTTTTTGGTTGCCAATGTCGGCGGATCACTGACCCCGTTGGGAGACCCGCCGCTGTTTTTAGGATTTCTGCACGGCGTATCATTTTTCTGGACTTTCAACATCCTGCCCCACATGCTGCTGGTTGTCATCATACTGTTGGTGATATATTTTATTCTTGATACCTACCACTATCGCAAGGAGGGCGCCTCGCCGCCCGAAGAAAACGATGTCAAACAGCCATTGAAACTTGAGGGTACCCACAATTTCATTTTCCTTGCGGGTGTGGTCGGGTCGGTGCTGATGAGCGGTACGGTGGACTGGGGCGAAGTCAATACATTCGGGGTTCACAGAGCCGTGCAGGACTGGGTCCGTGACGCGCTGTTAATCATCATGGGCATTCTATCTCTGGTGACGACCCGGGTCAGTCTGCGTGAAGACAATGACTTTACCTGGTTTCCCATTATTGAAGTGGCGTATCTTTTTATCGGAATTTTCATCACCATGATCCCCTGTTTACTGATATTAAAGGCCGGATCGCAAGGTGCCCTATCATTGCTGGTCAACGGGGTGACCCAGCCGTTTCACTATTTCTGGGTAACCGGCAGTTTATCAAGCTTTTTGGACAATGCACCGACGTATCTCACATTTTTTAACACCGCCCTTGGAAGCTTTTATACCGGCCTGACGGAGGCCGAGGCGGTACCGTTGCTGATGACGGAAAACGCCGTCTACCTCAAGGCAATTTCTGCCGGAGCGGTTTTTTTCGGAGCGTGCAGCTATATCGGCAATGCACCGAATTTTATGGTTCGATCCATTTCCGAAGAAGCCGGAACACCGATGCCGAGTTTTTTCGGCTATATATTGAGGTATTCCGTGATATTTTTAGTCCCGACCTTTGTGGTGGTGCATCTGGTTTTTTTCTAAAAATACACAGCGTCTCGATGAATGGCACCATGCCCTTTAAAAGGTAGATGTTACAATTAACGCATAGGTTCAAATTTGCTTAACGCTGTGTATGTATAAAAAAAGAATATGTCATTCTGTTTAAAATGGACATAGATGCATAATTAATATCAGATACAGGTGAACTTGCGTGATTGATGAGCTATTGAAATCTAATATTGCCATTGTGGGCGGCGGGCGATTTTGCAAAAATCTGCTTGAACTGATTTACAGTGAACATTTCGAAGAACAACGCCCCACGATTTTAGGCGTTGCCGATAAAGATGATCAGGCTGAGGGATTATTGTATGCCGGCCGCAAAGGAATATTCACCACCAGCGATTACAAAGCGCTTTTTGATCTGGAAAATTTACAGGTCATTATGGAACTGACAGCCGATGATAAACTGGGTGTGATCTTCGGCATGATAAAGCCTGGCGAAGTGAGGCTGATCGACCATGTTGAATCCAGAACCGTATGGACATCGCTCCAGGTGGAAGCGGAAAAGAGAAAAGCTTTGAAAGTGCTGGGTCGACACAAAGACAGCACGCCTGACATCAATGTCCTTTTCGAACAATTTGCCGACCGCCTGGGCGATGTGATCCGGCAGAGAGGCAATCGCTATGTCGAAATAGAGCGGGAATTAATCGAGAGCGAAATCGCCCTTTCACAGATTATTGAGGGCAGCACAATTCCAACCTTTGTATTAAACCAGGACCATATCGTTACCCACTGGAACACGGCCATGCAACGGCTCACCGGCACGCCGGCCGCAACGATCGTTGGGACCACCCGGCCGTCGACACCGTTTTGGGGAGAAGAACGCCCCACCATGGCGGATGTGATCCTGGATCAAATCAGTGAAGATGAAATCCAAAAATTATACGGTGAAAAATGGCGCAAGTCTGCGCTGATTGAAGAGGCCTACGAAGCAGAAGTGTTTTTCCCACGTTTAGGGGAAAACGGCAAATGGTGCTGGTTTACGGCCGCTCCCATAAAGGGACACGACGGCTCCATCGTCGGGGCCATTGAAACCCTCTGGGACAAAACCGAAGATAAAAAAGCTGAAGAAGAGCGGGAGCGCCATACCGGCGAGCTGAGCACACTTTGTTCCATATACAGCGCCTTGAATGCTCCTGCAGATCTGGAATCCAGAATCAATCAGGCCGTCGAGGAGTTGTTAAATTTTTTGTCTGCCGACGGTATTTGCATCTATTTGCTGGATGATGATGGCAAATACTATCTGCGCTTTTGCCGGGGGCTATCGGAGGACGCCTGCAAGGCACTCAGCGTTCTTGACGAAAACAGTATCATCCATCGTGTGGCCCAGAGCAATGAGTACACCATCTATGAAAATTTGCCGCAAGATTGTCCGGATGAAATCTGCACACTGGAACGCGAAGAGATAGCATCAATTGCCTATGTTCCCATCAGCAGCAAGGAAAAGAAAACCTTTGGTGTCATACGCATCGGCAGCAGAAAGCCGATGTATTTCAATCAGGAACAGAAAAACGTTCTGGAATTGATCGGCAACCGCATCGGTGTCGCCATCGAAAATGCGATGCTCCAGGAACAGTACATTAAATCGGAAAAAAAATATCGCACCCTGTTTAACAATGATCCTCACCCAATATTTATTCTTAACAGCAAGACTTTCGAAATTTTGGCTATGAATCAACGGGCCCAGGACAGTTATGGATATTCACGGGAGGAACTGCTGGGACGACCGTTTCTCGAAATTGGAGAAAATGATGATGATGAAATGGCCCAGGCACTAAAAAGCCTGGCAGAAGATCAATCACTGCTTTTCAGCAAAAAGCGACATTACCGCAAGGGCCGCAAACCGTTTTACGTCAATATCAATATCAGTTTTGCAAAATACGGCGAACGCAATGTTATTATTGTTTCAACCACCGATATCACTGAAGTTGTCGAAAAAGAGACGCAGTTGATACAGGCCGGCAAAATGACCACCCTGGGGGTGATGGCGGCCGGCATGGCTCATGAAATCAATCAACCGCTAAATGTAATTCAGGTATGCGCCGACTTTTTTTTGAAAATGTTAAAACGGGGCGCCAAGATAGACGGCGAAGACCTGCGAACCATGGCCAATGATATTGTCGCCAATGTGGAGCGTGCCAGCGGCGTTATCAAACATGTGCGGGATTTTGCCAGACAATCTGAACTTGTTCACAGCAAGGTCAATATCAACGATCCAATCAAAGATGTTTTCAAGGTCCTGGGGCATCAATTAAAAGTTCATGATGTCAGTGTACAGCTCGATCTGGACCCGGATCTGCCGGATATTGTGGCGGAGCACAATCGGCTGGAACAGGTGTTTATCAACCTGGTTTCAAATGCGATCGATGCCATGGATGAAAAAAGCAGCCAGCCCGACGTTCAGGACTCGTCCATGCAGCTTACCATAAAATCTTTCATGAAGGCGGACCGGGTCACGGTGCTGGTTTCCGATACAGGCACCGGAATGTCCGAAGAGGTTAAAAACAAAATTATCGAGCCCTTTTTTACGACCAAAAAAGTCGGCAAAGGCACCGGGCTGGGGGTCAGTATCAGCTACGGGATCGTAAAAGACTACGGTGGCAGCATCGATATTGAAAGTGAAATCGGCCGGGGCACAACATTTATGCTGACGTTTCCGGCGGTAAGCGCCTAGCGCATGGCGCATGGAGCATAGCGCAGAGAGCATGGCGCAGAGAGCATGGCGCAGAGGGCATGGCGCATGGGGCGTAGGCGCAAGGCACACGGCTTTCGGCGCATAGCGATTTTAACGTCGAACAAATAATTTAAGCTGATCAGATGGATTGGTTGATTGATGGATAGTTGATCGTTCACTGTGGTCAGGTGATAGTTCAAATTAAAATGATCTTGATCCTTAATTTTAGTCATTTTAGGCAATTTAGACATTTTAGGCATTCTTTTCTATGAACAAAATCCTACTAATTGACGACGAACCCGATATTCTGCGAGTTCTCGGCATATCGCTGAAAGCCGACGGTTATGATGTCATCCCGGCCCTCAATGGGGCCGAGGGGCTGGAGGCTTTCGCCAGAGAAAACCCGCCCATCGTTATCACCGACATTAAGATGCCGGGCATGGACGGCATCGAGGTCCTGGAAAAAATAAAGGCGCTTGATCCCGATACGGAAGTCATCATCATCACCGGCCACGGCGATATCGACAATGCCATTGAATCTCTTAAGTACGGTGCTTCCGATTTTATCAATAAACCCGTCAGAGACGAAGCCCTGACAATTGCCCTGGCGCGGGCCAAAGAAAAGCTTGATATCAAGCAAAAGTTAAAAGAGTATACCACCGATCTTGAAAAAAAAATCGAGCTCGCCACCAGTGAATTAAGAAGACAAACCAATTTCCAAATCAAGCTGATCCGAAGCTCAAACGATGGAATTGTCGCCACCGACCGGGATTTGAAAGTTGTCATTTATAATCCCGGGGCGGAGAGCATCTTCGGTTTTTCCCAGGCTGAAGTAATTTACAAAATGGCGATAACCGAGCTTTTCCCGCCGGAAATCGCCGATCAGTTTCGTGATGCGCTGGACAGTAAAAACGGGTTTAAAGATATCTCCTGGCGGGAAACCGCTATTGTCTCCCAGGACGGACGGCACATTCCGGTCAGGTTTTCGGGCACGATATTGCAGGAAAATGGCAAAGAAATGGGTACCGTCGCCTTCTTCCAGGACCTGAGAGAAATTAAACGGCTGGAAAAGGAACTGGTTAAGTCCGAAAGGCTGGCGGCCGTCGGTCAAACGGTTGCCGGTTTGGCCCACGGTATTAAAAATATATTGCATGGTCTCAAGGGCGGCAGCTATCTGGTTGATATCGGAATCAAACGCGATGACACCGAGAAATTAAAAAAAGGCTGGGACACCATAAAAAGAAACATCGGCCGGACTTCCAACCTGGTGATGGACTTGCTGTCATATTCTAAAGAACGCGAACCGGAATATGAAGCGTGCGAGCCAAATAATATTGTTAGTGATGTTTACGAACTGGTAAAGGATAAAGCCAGCGAAAACCAAGTTGAAATCACCATCGAACCTGACGACACCATCGGCACAGTGATTATGGATCCCGGCAGCATACACGAAATCTTGCTGAATCTGGCATCAAATGCCGTTGATGCCTGCCTGTTTGACGAGGACCTGAGTAAACACTGGATCGTCAAACTGAAAACTGAGAAGGAGCCGGGCAATATTATCAAATTTGATGTTTCGGATAACGGCGCCGGCATGAGCGAAGAGGTCTTGCAAAAGCTCTTTACGTCATTCTTTAGCACCAAAGGGCACCGGGGTACCGGTCTTGGCCTGATGGTAACCCGGAAACTCATCGAAGAGCACAAGGGCAAGATAGACGTGACCTCCCGCTTGGACCAAGGAACTAACTTTACCGTAAGGCTGCCTTGTGCGACAGCTGATGAAGGGCAGCCGGGGCACTGATGCCGTTGTGGCAATATTTATTTTCTGATTCTTGTATGATAAATACTGAGAAGCTGGAATAATTTTAAACCACACCAGGTTGAAAGAATTAGAGCAGGTATTGATTACTGGAAAAAATCACTAAGTACTTTCACAAGGAGAATACATCATGGCAAAAAAAGTACTGGTTGTAGATGATGATCCGGATGTCCGGCTATTCAGCGTGACGGTTTTGGAAGAAAACGGTTATGCACCTCTGGAAGCAGCCAACGGTGAGGAAGGCCTTAAGATGATCAAGCAGGAAAAACCGGAGCTGATCATACTCGATGTTCTGATGCCTCGACAAAGCGGCATCAGGCTTTACCGCGAACTTAAAACAGATAAGTCCTTTAAAAATATCCCCATTATCATTTTATCCGGAATAGCTAAAAAAACATTTCTGCGTTCCCAGAAGGCCTTAACCGAATTTGGCGGCAAAGAAGTGCCGGAGCCCAAAGTATATCTGGAGAAACCGGTCGAGCCTGAAATATTGGCCGAGGAAATAAAAAAAATCCTGGCCTGATCCCCTGACCCGGACGAGCCGGTATTGAAAATTGAAGATTGCAAATTGAATATCTGCGGATTAATTATCAGATTATTGGAGAGTAACTGCGATCATGAAAATTACGAGACTACTTTTTGTCACCAAGTTCGAGGAGTTGGGTTTTGATGCCGTCCAGTCGCTGCTGAGCCTGACAAAAGCGGACTTAAACCACATTGTCTTTATAAACGTCATCGAAAAGGATCGATTTGCCATGAGCCGGGTGGGTTACCGCAAAGATGAAGAAATTCGATTGCGCGAAGCGGCCAATATCCGATTTATAGATTGGTCCGAAAACCTGTTTGAACAAGGCCTGGAGGTCGGCGTCTATATTGTGGTCGGCAGTCTGGTTTCCGAAGTCATCAAGGCTGCCAAAAATGAGGAAGCCGATCTGATCGTCATCGGGCGCTCGCACAAAGGCGTGCTCGAAAACCTCTATTCCGGCTCGGACGTTACCGAATTACTTCGCAGGTCGGCAACTCCCGTGCTGGTCTACAAGCATTTGTCGGAAACAGCGATCTCCATTGAAAAACCGTTTGAAAGGCCCTTGTTGGCGATGGACTGGTCACCCGCCAGTTTAAAAGCAGTTGATTATTTAAAGGGCCTGAAAAATGTCGTCCAGGAGATCGGGGTCATGCACGTGGCCGGTGAGAAGGACTTAAAAGGCTCATCAGCCATGGCAATCCAAAAAACTCGCAAAGAAACCCGGACCAAACTTAGGCAGATCTGCGATATATTTGAAGCCGAGGGCATCAAGGCCCGGGAGCACGTTTATATCGGTGATCCGGACGCGGAGATCGAAAAAGCTGCCAGGGATTGTCAGGCAACCATGATCGTTTTGGGCTCCTCGGCCAAAACGGCCTGGGTTGAAAAATGGCTTGGCAGCACACCACGCTCGATTGCCGAGAAGTCCGTCTATCCGACCCTGTTGATACCGCCGGAGAAGGTATGAATTGACTATTGAATATTGAAAATTGAATAATTATGGAAGTCGCTTTGCTCCGTCAATTTGTATAGAGGCCCTTTCAAATCGATCCGCCAGAGGCGAACCTTAAATATTCAATTTTCAATCGACAATATACATCACTCTTGTCCAAAAACGGGTTTAGAATGAGTCATAAAGTGAGTAATAATACGAGTCATTGAAAAAAATCCTCCTTATATGTAGGGTGGTTGTTAATTTCGCCAAAAAATAACAAATACCCGCAACA
>Ga0209260_10000180_pt1 | contig 43152 bp, 36 predicted proteins | sample WorMetTypGCAVOLI_FD_187421 | JGI IMG/M metagenome (GOLD analysis project Ga0209260, IMG submission 187421) | Marine gutless worms symbiont microbial communities from Max Planck institute for Marine Microbiology, Germany - Olavius algarvensis... ...
AAGGGTTTTGGACAGCATCGACTTTGAAAAGGTACAACCTGATTTCTAAATCACTAATTTCCCGTTTATAACTGCCTGTTTTTATTAAAGGCAGTATTTGATTTTCAAATTATTTTGGACAGCAATGTTCAGAAATATCGTTCATTCTGCCGATTATCGATTCAGCGATGTCGAAATATCCCCGATAAATAGTTGGTAAACCATGCCAGAATAAATGCAGTGAGGCATCATAGATTTCACCCAGGCTCAAGCTTCTATTAACCAATTCGTCATCATACGCTTTGATTGCTTGCCAGTTGCCTTCCAAATAATTGTGTATCGTTTCCAACAGCTCATATATGATGAAATCTCTTACATCATCCTTTCTAACCCGACCTTTTACATAATTCAGTATCCTTCTGCTCAATTTGAATGAGATGCCGGTATAGAAAAACAGGGCACTAGAAGTCGCAAACATACTCGGCCCATTCTCAACCTTTGAAAGATCAAAAATTGTAATTTTCTTTAGAAAATAAAATGATTCTATAAACCATTTCTTTGGATTTTTTACCGCCAATGCTTTGCATTTTTTATAAAAAAGATGGATCGCTTCAGCATCTTTTTGTGTCGGAATCCGACGAAACTTCCGTGACGGTAGGTAGACTGCCAAAAGAAAGTGAAAAAAAGATGCAATCAGTTGAATAATCGATGAAATTGAATGTTTGGGCAATTTCCCCCAGTAGTAGCTAAGAACCTTAACAAAATACTCTATTGCCTCGTCATAGGTTCCTCTGTTATACAGAGCAAGGGCAATGTTCTTTTCAAGCATTGCAACCTTTGCAGGATCTGATGTATCACCGCACGTCATCAAGTATAAACGCAGGGCCTCCTGATAATAATGCAGCGCCTCGTTTGAGGCGGAAGATTTCAGGGCTTCTTCACCTGCTTTTATCAGGTATTCTTCCGTCTTATCAAGGCTCTCGGCTTTGCTGTAGTGATAGGCGAGCATGCCATAAAACTCATGAAGCCGTTCACTAAAAACCTTCTCAATAGCACCGGCAACTTTGAGGTGCAGCTCCTTCTGCTTCTGAGGTAAAATTGAGTCATATGTCGCCTCCTGGGCCAGCGCATGCTTGAAGAGGTACTCTACTTCGCCCATTCTTATGCGTTGGCGCACAAGCTGTATTTCTTTCAAATAAGACAATTTTGCGTCTATATCATGGACTGCACCCACTGCATCTGCAAGAACTTTGTAGAAAAAGGTTCTACCGATAACCGCGGCGACTTTCACCAAGTTTCGGGTGTCCTCCTCAAGATGATCAACTCTGGCCATCAGTACATCGCTGATTGAATTCGGGATGGCAATCCGGGAGATTTTCTCCGTTACCTGAAACTTCCCGTCTTTTAGGGTGATCGCCTGCTCATCAATCAACGAACGAACAACCTCCTCAATGAAAAAAGGATTGCCGCCGGCTCGCTGTATTATCTTTTCGACAACGGTATGATGAGTTCCGCTGGAGTTCAACATATTGCTGATAAGGGTTTCACTCATTCGATCATCCAGCGGTTCGATCACTATTTCGACATAATATTCCGGGAGCTTTTTTTTTATGGTTTCAACTAATCTGTCTCCGGTTGCCTTGTGGCCGGGGCGAAATACATTAATAAAAATAATCCTATGGGTCTCGGCCAGGCGAAATAATGATTCCAAAAGTTCAATGGAACTCGTGTCAACCCAGTGCATGTCTTCCGCCAAAATCACCAATGGGGTCAATCCACTAGCTTTGATTAAAAGTTCCCTCAAATTTTTCAAAATCAATTTTTCCAGCGGCTCGCCCTCGATACCTTTAATCCTTTCCGCATACTTGCCAAACGGAATCATTCCCATGAGGGTCGCCACAAATGGGAGCACCTCGCTGAAATCTTGCGGACAAAGTCTTTTGACTACAGCCTCCAGCTTGCCAAATGCCATTGCCTCTCCGTCATCTTCCCTTATCCGTGCCCATTGCTTTAAAACGTCAATTACCGGATGAAAACTTAAGTTTCTTCCCATCGATATCGCTCTTCCTTCGAGAAGATTTATCCTTTTCATCACATCACGTTTCTTTAATTCGGCGACGAGCCGCGATTTTCCAGTGCCAGCCTCACCAATAATGTTAATAACAGAACCCTCATCATTGATGGCTTTCATCACCTGAAGCTCTAAGCGGTCCAGTTCTTTGTCCCTGCCAACCATCTCGGAATATATCATCCGCTCAGAGCCCAGACGCGGGCGGTAAACATTCTCTTTCGCGGATAAAACTTCATAAACCAGGATTGATTCCTTTTTGCCCTTGACCAATTTTTTCCCAATGGCCTTAAACCGAAATAGTTGCCTGGTCAGTCTGAATGTATCCTCTGTTACGTAGGTAGACCCCGCTTCCGCCAGTTCTTCCATGCGGGAGGCTAAAATTACGGTTTTACCTACTGCTTTAAATTCCACCCTCAGGTCATTGCCCAGGGTTCCCACGACTACGGGTCCGGTGTGAAGGCCAATCCGCATCCTGATGGGTCCGATCCCTTTTTTTTGATCGCTGAATCTGGCTATTCCACGGTGGATAGAGAGGGCGGACCAAAGGGCCTTCTGAGGCGCGTCTTCCAGAGCGATGGGAGCCCCAAAAAGAGCCATGATCCCATCCCCGGTCATTTCGTTGACTGTTCCTTCATGGTCGTGGACGCAATGGATAAGAATTTCGTAAACCCGGTCCATGATACTGTAAGCATCTTCAGAGCCTATCCTATCGACAAGAGCGGAAAAGCCCTCCATATCGCAGAACATAACCGTCACTTGCTTACGTTCGCCCTCGATTTTATCTTTTTGATTAAGGATCTTATCGGTGAGGCCTTGTGGAAGATATCGTTGGATCTTTTCTATTTTTTCGTCAAAAGACGAGTCTTGGGGGGTTGCATTTGATGTGCAGCGGAAATTGTGACCGCATTCGTTACAGAATTTGGCCTCCTCTGGGTTCTCGAACTGACAGCTCGGGCAATTCACTATTAAATACCCCGCAAGGAATGTGGAAGGGAGTTCTGATAAGATATTTATTTTTCAGCGAAAAATAATAGGAGAATATGGCTAGGGTGTCAAGTTTAAATGATTCAGCAAGAGAAAAAATAGGAGATAATTGAATTAGTTGACTTTGTTATTGCCTGCATTTTACACGCAAATACCCCCTCCGCAAAGTTCGAGATCAAGTTACCGTAATGATATCCCTGAAAATATTTTATGACCGATCGATGATGCTGCCAGGTAGTAGAATTACACTAATACCTTTTCCGTTCTATTCCGTCTCACGTTCCATAAGCTCTCCGAAGCGTTTGTTGATCGCCAGGGCCGGATCCAGAGGCACATCCACCGGCTGGCAGTCATGCGGGATGTCGATGGTCGGCGTGGCCCGAATTGTTTGTCCTTCGAAATGGGGCAGCCATTGGCGCTGGGCTTGAAGCATTTCACTGCACATATCCCGTATTTCCTTCAACGTGAGGACGGCCCCGGTCAGCGGATCCAGGGCCGCGGCCTGCACGATCTTTTCGGTATCAGCCGCTAAGGCGGCCTCGGCCGTCAGAATCTGCGAATTGATGTTGGTCATGCAGGCCGCTGCACATTGGGACGGCAGTGCCCCGATTCTGATCGGGTGCAACCCGGTGCCGTCGGCAAAAGCGGGCACCTCGACACAGCAGCCGTCAGGCAGGTTGGTGATATAGCCGTCATTGCGCACGTTTCCCATAAATGCAAAGGGCCGGCCGGTCACCACGGCCTCGATGATGTAAGAGCAGTATTCCACACTGCGGCTTTCGATCGCGGCGGACTCAAATTCCAGGGGATCGTGTTCGGAATATTTGCCCGCCAGGGCCTTGCAGTAATTATAGTAGGCACCGGTTTCCCCCCCGAAGCTGGGCTCATCACAGTATAGATCGAGCGCTTTGCGATTTTTGCGAAACCAGGGGACATACTCGCTGAGGTGTCCGGTCGATTCGGTCATGAAGTAGCCGAAATGCCGGAAAACCTCGCCCCGGACTTTTTCGTTTTTGTAGTATTCCGGTTTTTCGAAAACCGCGCGCAGTTTCGGATAGAGGTCCTGACCCTGATGGGTCAGCTTGAGAAACCAATCCATGTGATTGATACCGCCACAGACATAGCTGATTTCCTCCTTGGACACTTCACAGTAGCCGGCGATTAGATCTAGGGTCGTCTGAACCCCATGGCACAGACCGACAAAAGGAATTTCGGTTGCCATGCCAAGGGCCAGGCAATTGGCCGCCATGGGATTGGCGTACTGCAGCATGATGGCACCCGGCTTGGCCAGGTTCTCCATATCGTGCGCGATGTCGGCCAGGACCGGAATGCTGCGCAGGCCGCGGAACAACCCGCCCGGGCCAAGGGAATCACCGATGCACTGGTCCACCCCGTATTTCATCGGAATTTTATAATCGATTTCAAACGCCTCCACACCGCCGACCTGGATCATGACGACCACAAAATCGGCATCTTTAATGGCCTCCTGACGGTCCAGGGTTGCCCAGGCCGTGCCGGGAAGGCCGTTTTCCCTGAGCATGCGCTGGGCAAAGGCTTCCATGCGCCTTAACTTGGGCTCCGTTCTGCTCATCAACGCAAACTCACTGCCGGCCAAGGCGGGGGTGGCCATAATATCACTCATCAAGGTCTTGCAAAACACCACACTGCCCGCTCCGATCATCGCTATTTTTGGTTTTGTCATGGTTACACCTCCCGGTCCGGACAAGCCGGAATTGAAAATTGAAGATTTCAAATTGATCCGCCCGAACCAGACCTTTAAGATTTAGAATTCAATCGAAAATATTCATTCAGTTGCAAACTTATAGATGGTTGTGTGTTCATATGTCGATCCGGGATCGAGGACTGTGGATGGAAATTCCGGCCGGTTGGGTGAGTCCGGAAAATGCTGGGTTTCCAGGCAAAAGCCGCCACGGTGATTGTAGATTTGTCCGGCTTTGGCGGCAATCTGGTTTTCCATAAAATTGCCGGAATAAAACTGAAGGCCGGGTTGGGTCGTATAGACTTCCAGCGTGCGACCGGAATCCCGCTCAAAGGCCCTGGCCGCCAGACACGGTCCAGCGGCATCTTTATTTAAGACCCAGTTGTGGTCGTACCCTCCCGCGATCTGCAGTTGTTCATCGCCGCTGTCAAGGCGGGCCCCGATGACCGTGGGACGGGTAAAGTCGAGCGGTGTGCCCTTGACGGATTTCAATTCACCGGTGGGTATCAAGGTCCTGTCGACCGGCGTAAACCGATCGGCGTTGATCATCAATTCATGGCCTAAGGTGTCACCGGCACCGGCACCGGCCAAATTGAAATAGGAGTGATGGGTTAAATTTACGATCGTCGGTTTATCGGCAGCGGCGTTGAATTCGATTCTGAGTTCGTTTTTATCCGTTGCGGTATAGACAACGGTTACCGACAGATTACCGGGGTAGCCCTCCTCCCCGTCTCGGCTTAGGTACGACAGGTTTAATCCAAGGCCATCGTCATTTTCAATTTCCCGTGCCTGCCAGACAGCTTTATCGAAACCCTGAATTCCACCATGCAGATGATTTTGGCCGTCATTTTGAGCCAGAATATATTCGGTATCATTTAACCTAAATCGGCCGCCGCCAATTCGGTTGGCATAACGGCCGGCAATACAGCCGAAATAACAGGGGCCGCTGATATAGTCTTCCAGCGAATCATATCCTAATGTGACATCCCCCGGGTTGCCGTCGCGATCCGGCACCTCCAGCGAAACTACCGTCGCGCCATAGTTGGTGATTTTGACCGTCAGGCCTTGCGTGTTTGCCAGCGTGTATAGATCAACCGGCGTTCCATCAGGGATTTTTCCAAAATTCTGCTTTACAATGCCCAATTATTTTCGCCTCCTCTAAATCCTAATCCGGACAAGCCGGAACTGAAAAGGTCTCACGCCAAGACGCCAAGAATTAATTAATGCTTTACCTTTGCGCGCTTTGCGGCTTTGCGAGAAAATTTTTTTATCAAAAATGCAAAAACTTCACATTCAAGTTCCTAAGGCGGCAAAAGGTTTTAATATATAAGTTGCCGCTATTGAAAAATTATTTCCGGTGCTGTCCGTAATATGCATTGCGGCCATGCTTGCGCAAATAATGCTTTTCAATGAGATGCCGGGGTGGTCTGGGCGCCTGCGGGTTCAACTGTGCGGCATGGACCTCCATTTTTGCCAAAAATTCAACGATCACCGCATGATAAACGGCTTTAGCAGGATCCCGTCCCCACACAAAGGGGCCGTGATTGGCAACCAGCACAGCCGGGATTTGTGCGGGATTCAGATTCCTGAAGGTCTCTGTGATGACAAGACCGGTATTTTTCTCGTAGTCTTCAGATGTTTCGGCACTGTTCATTTCGCGCGTAACCGGGATGTCGCCCAAGAAATAATCGGCCTGGGTGGTTCCCATACACCGAATCGGGATGCGGGCCTGGGCACAGGCCGTGGCATATTCCGAGTGCGTGTGGGCAATCCCGCCGCAGGTCGCAAACGCCCGGTAGAGTTCGAAATGGGTCGGCGTGTCCGAAGAGGGATTCAGGTCGCCGTCGATCACCTTGCCGGTTTCAAGGGACACACAAACCATTTTTTCCGGCGCAAGCGCTTCATACGGCACACCACTGGGCTTGATAACCATCACGGCCCGTTCACGATCAACACCGGAAACATTGCCGAAGGTATACAGAACCAGACCGCTTTCAATCAACTCCATATTGGCGCGATAAACGGAATGTTTCAGTTTTGTTAAATCCATTCGCTGTGACTCCTCCCGTAAGCTGCCGGCCGAATATATAATTCAGCAGCGCCTGTGCTGCAGCTAATTGAGCGTCTGTCGCTCAATTAGAGTAATAGGCTTCGTTCCAACGCAGTTCTTTCTTAAAGTCGGCTAATTTCGTTTCCTCATTGATCAGCAACAATTCGATTTGGGCCATCTCGGCAAAATCTTCCAGATGATCGCCTGTCACGGATTGGCTGAAAGCGGCGTGATGGGCACCGCCGGCCAAGATCCAGGCGCCGGCCGCAATTTGCAAATTGGGTTTCGGCAGCCACATAACGCGTGCGACCGGTAACTTGGGCAGCGGCTCATCCGGCGCAACGACCGTAACTTCATTGACGATCATGCGGAACCGGTTGCCCAAATCGATGATAGATGCATTCAGCGCATCCCGCGTTGGGACGTCAAACACCAGGCGCGCCGGATCGGCTTTGCCGCCGATTGAAAGCGGGTGGACGGCGATTGCGGCCCGGCCCTGGGCGATGCTGGCGCAGATTTCAAGCATATGGGCTCCCAGCACCTTCATGCCGGACGGATCGAGGTGATAGGTGTAATCTTCCATGAACGATGTGCCGCCCTTGAGACCGATTGACATCACTTTCAGGGCTCTGACCAATGCGGCTGTTTTCCAGTCGCCCTCGGCGCCAAAGCCATAGCCATCGGCCATGAGTCTCTGGACTGCCAAACCGGGTAATTGTTCCAGCCCGTGCAGATCTTCGAACGTCGTGGTGAAGGCAGTAAAATTTCCCTCTTTTAAAAACGCCCGCAGGCCCAGTTCTATTCGGGCGGATTCACTCAGCGCATGATGACGGCTGCCGCCCTTGGCGGCTGATTCAGCAATATCATATAGCTCGGCATATTCACCGATCAGCCGCTCGATCGCCGCATCCTCAATCTGGTTGACGTATGCCGCCAAATCACCGACACCGTAACCACTTACCGAATAACCGAAACGCAGTTGGGCTTCGACCTTATCGCCTTCGGTAACGGCCACATCCCGCATATTGTCCCCGAAGCGGGCGATTTTGCCTTCCTGCGCATCATTCCAGGCACAGGCCGCCCGCATCCAGGTATTGAGCTTTTCCTGCACCGGCGGGTCCTGCCAGTGGCCGACAACCACCTTTCTTTGTTTGCCCATGCGGGTGCAGATGTAGCCGAACTCCCTGCCGCCGTGGGCCGACTGATTTAAATTCATGAAATCCATATCAATCTGTGACCAGGGAATATCGCGGTTGTATTGGGTATGAAGATGGACAAAGGGTTTGCCCAACGCCGTTAAACCCGCGATCCACATTTTGGCCGGCGAAAATGTGTGCATCCAGGTAATGAGACCGACACAGGCCGCTTCGGAGGTGGCTTCATGACAGAGCTTCAAAATGGCTTCAGAACTGGTAAGGACCGGTTTGTAGACGACTCGGACAGGGATAGTCTTAGAGGATGATAGGGCATCGGCAATTGTGCGCGCGTGGTCTGCGACCTGCCTAAGGGTCTCATCACCGTAAAGATGCTGACTGCCGGTCACAAACCAGACTTCATTATTATTAAAATCCTGCATCACTCGTTCCTTTCTGTGGATTAAGATTTTTCTGAGGCCGCCGCGCTAGGTGGCTAATCACTGCCGAAACCGCAGACAGCATCCGCTTTCAGTAACGATCAAAAAGCCCTATTTTATGCCTGTTTTATTTTAGTACCCCCACCCGCTAGCTCACTTCATCCCGAATCTGCTTGAGCGTTTTCATCACATTGTTTGCACCGCGGCCGAAGTAATCGTGCAACTGCAGGTATTCGGCATATAATCGATCGTAAATTTTCTGATTGTGCGGGATCGGTTGATATTCTTCATCCTTTAAGCGGGCCATGTGCTCGGCGGCCTCGAAGATGGTATCATACCCGCCGGCCCGGCTGCCGGCGGCTACCGCCCCGAACATGGCGGAACCCAGGGCGGGGGTTTGTTTTGAGGCTGAGATTTTAATATTGCGTCCGGTGACATCGGCGTATATCTGCATCAGCAATTTGTTTTTTTCCGGCAACCCGCCGCAAGCCACCAGTTCATCGACTTTTACCCCATTTTGTTCGAAGGCCTCAATAATCACCCGGGATCCATAAGCCGTGGCTTCGATCAAGGCCCGATAGATGTCTTCCGGCTTCGTACCCAGGGTCGCTCCGATTAACAGGCCCGAGAGGTCAACATCGACCAGAACCGATCGATTCCCGTTCCACCAGTCAAGGGCCAGCAGTCCATGCTCGCCCGGTCGCTGCAAAGCAGTCTTTTCCTCCAGCAGTTGATGAATATCTATCTTTCGCCGTTGAGCTTCTTGATGATAGTCTTTGGAAATGCAGTTATTCACAAACCAGGCAAAGATATCTCCGACACCCGATTGACCGGCTTCAAAACCGAACAAACCGGGAATAATGCCGTCTTCTACAACGCCGCACATGCCTTCCACGGTGCGTTGTTCCCGGCCCAGGACCATGTGGCATATACTGGTGCCCATGATCATCACCATTCGTCCGGGTTCGGTGACCGTGGCCGCCGGCACGGAGACATGCGCATCGACATTGGCAACAGCGACTGCCGTACCTTCCTTGAGGCCGGTCCATTCGGCTGCCCGGGCGGTGAGTTTACCGGCTTTTTGGCCGATGGGATAGATGTCGCGTGACATTTTTTGATCAACGATATTTTCAAGCCGCGGATCGAGGGCCTTAAAATAAGTATTCGGCGGGTAGTCCTCTCTTTTTGACCACATGGCTTTATAGCCGGCCGTACACGAATTGCGTTTTTCGACACCGGTCAGCTGCCAGACAACCCAGTCGGCGGCTTCCAGCAGACGCTCGGCGGCGTCATAAATTTCAGGGGCCTCCTCCAGGATTTGCAATGATTTTGCAAAAAACCACTCGGAAGAGATCCTGCCGCCATATCGGTTAAGCCAGGTTTCGCCCAGATTGCGTGCCGTAGCGTTGATCTTATCTGCCTGGGGCTGGGCCGCGTGGTGCTTCCAGAGCTTAATCCAGGCATGCGGGTTGCGTCGATAATCGGACAAGGCACACAGCGGCGTGCCGTCACGTTTAACCGGCAGCATGGTGCAGGCCGTAAAGTCGACTCCGATGCCGATGACATCCTCAGAGCGCACACCGGCTTGAGAAAGCACGTCCGGCACTGTCTTTTGTAAGGTTCGAATGTAATCCTGCGGATCCTGCAGCGCCCATTCGGGCTCGAGCTGCACCGGATCGCCATCCACCGGCAGCTTTTCATCGATTACGCCGTTTTCATAGGCATAAATTGAGGTCGCTGCTTCATTGCCTGTTTTCGTTTCCACCAATACCGCACGACCCGATTCGGTACCGAAATCGATTCCAAGGGTAAATTTGCTTTGACTCATGGGTTCCTCCTTGCGCCCTATCCTTAAATTTTCATTGCCCGGCACTATGGTTCAATTACGACCTTTAGGCCGTCTCTTTTTTTGGCAGTTTCGAAGGCCGCTTTGAATTCGGATAGTGGAAAACGATGGGTTACCAGCGACCTGACGTCCACAATGCCGTTTTGCACCATCTGAATGGCACGCGGGTAGGTGTGTTTCATCCGGCGCACCAATTTCAGCGTCAACCCTTTGCGCCGGGCAACCGAAGCTGGAAATACCGTGCGATCGTCGTCCGGAATCCCGATCAGAATGACCTGTCTCCCCGGCCGGGTTGCCAGAATCGCTGATTCGACGGCCTCGTTTTCCCCGGCAGCTTCAAATGCGATATCAATTCCCTCACCATTGGTGACGGCGTCCAGCTCTTCGTTTTCCTGGCTGCCGTGGGCCATTATGGTACTGGTCGCACCAAATGACCGGGCGGCATCCAGGCGGTTGGCCAAGCGGTCGGTGGCGATGATTTTAGCCGCGCCGGCTGCCCGGGCAAGTTGAACCAGCATCAGGCCGATGGGCCCGCAACCGAATATGCCGACCGACATTCCCGGCAGCACGTGGCCCAAAGATAACGCATGCAGGGCAACCCCGAGCGGTTCCAACATCGCGCCGTCAACAGCGGAGAATTCATCCGGTAAAGGGTAAACCAGAGCCTGCGGCCAACAAAGCTTTTCGCGCAAGGCACCATCGACAACGCCATGGCCGGCAAAGCGCATGTTGTCACACAGATTGGGATTGCCTTCCTCACAATAGCGGCATTGCCGGCAGGCATCGGCCGGATCAACCGCCACATGCTGCCCTTGCTGATTGCCGGATTCTATGATTCCGGCAAATTCGTGACCGAGGACCAGCGGTTGCCTTAACTGGGCATCGCCGATGCCGGCCTCCTCATACCAGTGCACATCGGACCCGCAAAGCCCGACCGCCGTGACACGGAGCAAACACGCATCGCGATTGGGGAGCGGTTCGCTTTCATCATGCAATCTTAAATCACCGGTAGCGTGCAAGCGTAGAACTTTCATATATAGTGTGCTTCCTTAGTTAATGAATTGATATTTCTGTGAATTTTGTGCAAAAAAATTGTATGGAAATATTTTCACTATCTTGTCACGATTGAAAATTTCCGATTGAATCCTCCAAAGGCGGACAAGTATTGAATATTTAAGGAATCCTTTCAATTAAAAATGGACGGAGAGCAACGACAGCCACAAATATTCAATCTACCATCTTCAATTATGGTCTACTCCTTTATCGCGCCTGCGGTTAAGCCTTCAACCAGCCGCTTCTGAACAAAAGAAAAAAGGATAACCGTCGGTACGATGGTCAGTACGGCGGCTGCGGCCACCTGACCCCATCGAATCATTAGCGCTGACGAAAGCCGCTGGATCACGAGCGTGGCGGTTGCGGTTCGCTGGCTCTGACTGATAATCGATACGATTAAGTAATCACCCCAGGAAACGACGAATGAAAAAAAACCTGCCACCATAATGCCCGGTGCACCGATCGGTAAAATGATGTACACCAAACGCTGAAAAACGTTGCATCCGTCAATGCGGGCCGCGTCGTCAATGTCCACCGGAATTCCGTCGAAATACCCCTTCAACATCCAGATCGAAAACGGCAGAACCAAAATCAGCTGGCCCAAAACCACGCCGGGAACCGTGTCGAGCATCCGCAGTGAAAATACAATCAAATACATCGGTATGATGAGCAATACCTGCGGGAACATCTGGGTCGAGAATATGCCCATGATGATCGCATTCTTGCCGCGGATTTTAAAACGACTCAGACCATAAGCCCCGGCAACGGAAAATACGAGCGATAGCAGGGACACGCTGACGGCTATTTTAAATGAATTCAAAAAGTACGTCGGATAATCAGTTACCGCGAGAATGGTTTGGTAATTTTCGAGCGTAAATTCATTCAGCGGTGCCATGACCTTGCCGGTGAAAATGGATGCCTGGGTCCGGAAAGAGCAGTAGATGATCCACACCATCGGCAACAGAAAAAAGATCAGTGAGACGATGACGACCGTGTAGGCGGAAATTGCCATACCGATTTTGCGTTTGGTTAGCGGCATCAGGCGCTTTGGTCCCTTTCACTGATTTTTATGAATACGATGAAATACAGCATTAACAGCAGCAGCATGACGGTGCCGATACTGGCGCCGTATCCCACAGTGTAGCTGGTCCAGCACTGGCGGTAGACATAGACCGGCAGAACATCGGTCGCATTCACCGGACCACCGCCGGTTGCCAGATAAACAAAATCAAAATTATTGAAGGTCCACAGGACATGAATGGTAACCATGACAATAACCATCTTCCGTATGCCCGGCAGGGTTATGTACCAGAATCTATACCAGGCATTGGCGCCATCTATTTCCGCCGCTTCATAATAGCTTTGGGGGATAGCCTGCATCGCTGCCAGAAACGCGACGCCGTAAAACGGAACATTGCGCCATAGATGCAGCAATATGATAAACGGCAGGGCGACATCCAAGTCTCCCAGCCAATATCGGTTTAAATCTTCCAACCCCAGGGCTTGGAGGACAATGTTGATCAATCCGATATCCGGTTGCGCCATAAATTTAAACAAAATGACCGTTGCCGCCACCGGTATGACCCAGCTTGCCATAATAATGCTTTTAAACAGCGACATGCCCGGCAGTTTTTGATTCATGGCCAAGGCCAGGATTAACCCCAGAACAAACTGCAGAAACACCACGACGATCGTCAACAGGACGGAATGATATAAAGAAACCCAGAATATTTCATCCGCAAGGAGCCTGATGAAGTTTTGAATGCCGATATACCGGGCGCCCTCTTTCAGCAAATGTGTATTTGTAAAAGCGATTCGAAGGCCTTCAAATAGCGGATAGGCCGTAAAAAGCCCCATAACCAGGATTGCCGGCAGAATTAACATGAGCCCCTGTTGTTTGCGCAGAAACATTGGCTATTACCGCTATTTGAAGTTCAAGGTTTACAATTCGTTGTTCTTTTTCAGCTCCAAGATCCTGTCATAAAGCCATTGGGCGGCTTCGCGCGGTGATTTCTTGTCGTAGATTACAAAATTAACCGCTCTTAGGTTGGCTTCACTGACCGGACCCCAGTTGATCGGCGCCATCGTCACCGCAATGGGCAGTTCGTTGGCAAAGCCTTTCATCCACCATTGGATGCCCGCTTTCTCAAATACATCCATTTCGGTTGAATCCTTTCTGGCGGGGATACCACCGGAATCCACCAGCCAATTGGCCATTTTTTCCTTGGAGACAATGTACTGGATCAGCTTCCAGGCGCCCTGCTTGTCATTGGAAAAGGCATTCATCATAATCGGTTTGACCTCCAGGTAAGTGGCCGCCGCACCGTCCTTGGAATAAGGAATTCTGGTAATACCCGTTTTGTTTTCCAGAATATCCTGGGCGATGGCACTTTCCGTCCGCCGGCCCCAGAGCCATGGGCCCATTGGTGCCATGGCCCATTTGCCCGCAACAAAGCCGGGGTCTTCCACCGGCCAACCGGTGCCGCGGACATTGGGATCGCAGGCCGGAAAAGCGACGCCTTTAAAAAGTTCACCATAAAGGGTTAAAACCTTTTCAAACTGATCCACCGTGCCGTTGAACGCAATGCTCCCGCCCGACACCGCAAACAGGTTTTTTCTTTTACTCACCTGGTAGTACCAGGACATAAACTCCTGGGCGGCTCGCGGATCCCCGACTTCGGTGCACACGAAAAAACCGTGGGTCTTTTTGCCGGTTAATTCGGTTATTTTTCTGGCGGTTTGGATCAGCTCATCCCAGGTCTTGGGTATCGCAAGGTTATTTTTCTCAAAGATATCTTTACGATACACCATGGCCCGGGCATTTGTGTTGTAAGGCAGTCCGTACAGCTTACCATTAATTTTCAACGGCGCTAATGTGCTTTCAATAAACTGACCTTTTTCATCCCAGCTGTTGAAATAGGAATCCAGCGGCTCTATCAGATTTTTTTGAACATAAACCGCCGTGTCTTCCAAAAGCCCCTCAATGACATCGGGTGTTGCGCTTTTGGCTTGCAGCAAAAATTTATTGCGCTGATCTTTGTATTTGCCGGGGCCATAGAAATTATCGACACTGTAATCGGGCAGGGCCATCATAATATCCTTTTCCCAATTCATAACGTACTGCGGTGATACCTCCTGGGTAACGAACGGCATGTTCCAGAAAGACAAACTTTTTTTTGCCAGCGACTCGGATATCAATCCGAGAGGACCGGCAGTCAATAAAGCCGCACACAACCCGATTAAGATCCATTTCTTTTTGTTCATTTTCGTACCTCCTTTTGGTTGCGGGTTTAACTGCACCTTTTTTGCCGCGCGCAAAAATCTTTACGGCGCTAAGCTTTTCTTTTCAATAACAGGGCGTAAATGGAGACTGAAACCATGATGATCAAGCCGTAAATCAGCTGGATCCAGAAGCCGGTCAGACCGATGGCGATGATCCCGGCTTCCAGGGAGCCGATGATGATGGCCCCTGCAAAGGTCCCGAAAATAGTGCCCATTCCTCCGAAAACGGATGTTCCCCCAATGAAAACGGCGGCCAGGGTGGTGAGGAGATAACCCTGGCCCTGACTCGGCCAAAAGTAAGTGACCTCCAGGGTCGACAAGATTCCGGCGAAGGCGGCGAAAAAGCCCATCTGCATAAATACAATTGTTTTGACCCGTGCGACACGGATACCCATCATCCGGGAACTATCCATGTTGTCACCGACGAAAAGAATGTGGGAACCGAATCGATGCCGGTTTAACAGCAGCCAGAATACAATGCCCAACACCAGCATCCAAACGGCCTGGGCCGGAATAACGTCGCCGATTCGCCCGACAGACAAGGAATAAACGAGGGTCGTTTTGGCCTTGACCAGGGCAATCCCTTTGCCTTGGGCGATGACGTTGACCATACCGCGGAAAAAGAACATGGTTCCGATAGTTGCCACCAAAGACGGGATGCCCACCCGAACGATCAAAACGGCGTTCAATGCCCCGGCAGCAAGGCCGATCATCAAGCACACCAGCACCGCCAGCCAAATATTTCCCGTCAGCACGAAGACTTTGCCAAAAACCAGGGCGGAAAGGGCCAACACGGAGGGAAACGACAGATCCATCTCGCCCAGGGTGACAACCAGGGTCATGGCCAGCGCCATAATCCCGAAAAAAGGAATGGTTGACATAAATGAATAGTAAATATCGAATCGGGTAAAAACCTTTGGATTGCCGATTATAAACAACGCAAAGATACCTACCAGAACAGCGGCGATACTTAATTCCAACCTTACCTGTCGCAGTTTAGCTGTTTTCAACCTTTTATCCTCGCCCACCAATCGGTATGGAAAACAATCGATTCTTATTCAAATAACGCTTCAATGAGTGTTTCTCCACTTATTGGGGATTCAGTTTGCCTGTGCGAGCCAGCTGTACCATCTTATCGACAAGTTCTTCCTGGGAAATTTCTTGTTTCACAAATTCGCCGGCAACATTTCCGCGGTCCAGGATAACAAACCGGTCGGCAACCGGGTAAACATAGTAGATGTTATGGCTGATAAAGATGGCCGATCTTCCCTGCTGCTTGATGTTGTGCACAAAATCGAGCACTTTGCGGGTCTCGGAAAGAGACAGCCCCATGGTCGGTTCATCGAGAATGATCAAATCCGCTTCAAAATAAAGCGCCCGGCCGATGGCAACGCCCTGCTTCTCTCCGCCGGAAAGGGATAAAACCATGGAGTCCGAGGCAAGGGCTTTAGACGTAAATCCCATGTGCTGCCGAATCAGCTGATCGGTTTGCGCTTTTTGTTGTTTGACCTTAAGAAACCCAAATTTATACGTCAGTTCACGCCCGGCGAAAACATTGCGCCAGAGCGCCTGCTGATCGGCCAGGGCCCGTTCCTGATAGACGGTTTCGATGCCGAGTTCACGGGAGCGTTTTACCGAATGCCGGGTGATTTTTTCTCCTTTAAAGTAAATCTGGCCTCCGGTGGGTGGATGCACGCCGGTGATGATTTTGATCAGAGTGGATTTACCGGCTCCGTTGTCTCCGATCAGACCGACGATTTCATTGGTGCCGACCGCAAAATCGACATGGGTTAAAACGTCCACTTCTCCAAAGGATTTGGAAATGTTCGACATTGTCAGCAACGCAGGGTTGGCGCTCGTATCGGCCATTTTTTCTCCTTTTAACGGATGCCTTTTTCCGCTAAAGGCGCCACAAAGCCGATATTTGTTTTATCGATGATGGCTGCCCCCGTATCAATATGCAGGCCGGCAAAGCCGTATTTTTTGGTTAAACAGATCTGCAGAATCGGCAGATAACCCTGCAGCCAAGGCTGTTGATCGAGAACACTGCCGATCCATCCTTCTTTGATACCCGTGGCAGTGGCCGCGCTCAAATCAAATCCGGCGGTATAAATATCGCCCGGCTTTTTTCGGGCAGAATTCAGATAGGTACCCAGGGTGGCGGTCAGGGCACCATGATCCGTGATGATTAATTTAACATCCGGATGGGTGGCGATATAACTGGCGACTACCGGGGTGCCCAGTGATGCATCACTGTTAACGGCATCTGAGATCTCGATATAATCGACCTGTACGCCAAGTTCCTTGAGCGCATCGATACAGCCTTTGGTCCTGAGACCCCGGGTTTCCTGCCCCAGTAATCCCCAGACCATGGCCCGGTCGCCTGTTTTCAAACCGGCTCTCTGAGCCGCGCCTTTGGCCAGCATAACCCCGGAGGGATAGAGTTCCTGCCCGACATAGCCAAAGCCCCGGGCGGTGTATTTTTCCTCAATTGCCGGCAGGGTGGTGTTCTGGCTGGTCACAATAATGCCCTTGGAGACGGCTTCATCCACCAAAGGCGCATAGGCGGCCACCCCGGGATGTCCCATGACAGCGATGCCGTCCGGCTTTCTGGCAATCGCATCCTTAAACTGCGCCACCATTCTATCCGGCAGCCAGCCCGACCAGACATAATCCACCTTGCAGCCCAGATCTTTTTCAGCGGCTTTCGCGCCTCTATATACGACCGAAGCAAAGGGCCCCCCCTCACTGCCGCCGGGGAAAAATACAATATGGATTCCTTCAAAGTGTTTGCCGGCAGCCTGGGAATTCGGGACATGTCCCCCAACAACCATAAAACTGAGAAATAACATCAAACTGATTGAAATCACGGCGAGTCTTTTCATCTGGTGATCCTCCTTCCTTGCTATGGGTTAACAAACAATCTGGTGCTTTTTAAGTTGAGCCCCTGACAATCAAATGGGTCTTTAATACTTTAAATCGGGGCACAAAATTTTCATCGTTGCTGTTTATCTGCTCCATCAACAACTGCGCTGCAGTCTTTCCAATTTCATAAGACGGCTGTTCAACTGTTGTTAACGGAGGGTCGAGTAAAGAAGTCATATGCGTATTTGAGAAACCGGCTAAGGCGATATCAGCAGGAATCTTTAGACCATGCGCTTTTATCGTCATAAACGCACCGGTTGCTACCGGGTCGTTAACAGCAAAGACGGCATCCGGCAATGCCTGAAGATTGAGTAATTCCCGAAAACCATCGATACCGTCGGCTTCGTCAAGCCCACCGTGTACGACCAGTTCACCGTCAAAAGGCAAGTCTGCCTGCTTGAGTGCATCTGTGTAACCCTTCAAACGAAATTTGGAAATGGACAGGTTTGCGGGACCTGCCAGGTGAGCGATGCGCCTGTAGCCGGACTTGATGAGGTGATCGACGACGTCAAATGCGCCATTATAATCATCAACGACGACCCGGCTGGCTTCAATCTCATCGCTGACACGGTCGAAGAAAACAACCGGGACATTGCGCCGTTGGAGCACTTTGAAATGGTCAACGTTTTGCGTTGTTTGCGATATGGAAACCAGCAGCCCGGCAACCCGATGTGATACCAGTGACCGGGTATAAACAACTTCGCGATCATAGGTCTCATTCGACTGGCATACGATGATGGTATATCCTGCAGCAAAAGCAAATTCTTCGATTCCATTGATAACCGAAGCAAAGAATGGCTGTTTAATTTCAGGGACAATCACACCGATGGTTTTTGTTTTTTTTGTCTGCAGGCTTTGAGCGATGGAGTCAGGATGATAGTCCAGCTGGCCGGCCAGGGAACTAACCCGCTTTTTCGTTAAAGGGCTAATGTCCGGATGATCCCGCAGGGCACGCGACACGGTTGAAGGCGAGAGGTTGAGTGCTTTTGCAAGATCTTTTATCGTTGCAGGGGCCATGCTGCCACCCAGACCATTAGAATCATAGGGTAATAAACGATTATGGAGTACAACTAGAAGGACTGTGGAATAAGTACCGCAAACGTTTGCGGTATTGTTCGCAATCACTAAAATTTTTCGGACCCGTTTGTCAAGTGAAAAATCAACAGGATTGCCAAAAATGAGGGACGTCCATAAATAAGTAACTATAATGTCTGCAAAAGGCGAGTTATTTACTTATTTATGGACGTCCCTAAAGCCTGGATTGATTAGCCGCTTGCCGCGGCTTCACTGATTTTTGGCAGGGCCCTTCGCATCTGTCGGATGGCCTGGCGGATGCGGTGTTCGTTTTCAACCAACGCCAGCCTCAGATAATTCTCTCCCTCTTCACCGAATCCAATGCCGGGTGCAACCGCCACGTTGGCCTCCTGCATAAGCTGCATGGCAAATTGCATCGAGCCCAGTTTGCAGAATTGTTCCGGCAGCTTAACCCAGGCGAACATGCCGGCCTGCGGCTTGGTGACGGGCCATCCCATATTTTCCAAACCCTCGCACAGAATATCCCGCCGTTGCCGATACCTTCCAATCTGATCAACAACTTCGCCATCGCAGTCGCGCAGGGCGACGATGCCGGCGACCTGGATGGCAGAAAAAATGCCGTAGTCATAGTATCCCTTGATTTTGGCCAGCCCTGCGACAATTTTTGGATTGCCAACGCAATATCCCAGGCGCCAGCCGGCCATATTGTAGGTTTTGGAGAACGAACCAAACTCCACGCCAACCTCGCGCGCTCCGGGAGCCTGCAAAAAACTCGGTGGGTTATAGCCGTCAAAAGCGATCTTGGCGTAGGCAAAATCATGGATCACCATGAAGCGGTATTTTTTAGCGATCGTGATAATTTCCTTAAAAAAATCTACCGTAGCCAGTTCTGCCGTCGGGTTGTGGGGGTAATTTAAGATCAGCAGGCGCGGCCTTGGCAAAATATTTTCACACATGCGTTTAATGCGGTTTAAAAAAGATTCCGGTTTACCCAAAGACACCCGTATCACGCTGCCACCGGCAATAATCGCCGCATATATGTGAACGGGAAAGGCCGGCGCCGGGACCAGGATCGTGTCACCCGGCCCGACAAGGGCCAGGCACAGGTGGGAGATTCCTTCTTTGGACCCGATTGTCACGATAACCTCGGATTCGCTTTCCAGTCCGACTCCATAGTCCTTTTGATAATTCAGCGCAATTTCCCGCCTTAAATGGGCCAGACCATCGGCTACCGGGTAGCGATGGGATTTGGGATCCCGAGCGACCTCACAAAGTTTTTGCGTTACGGCCTCCGGCGCCGGGTCGATGGGATTGCCCATTCCCAGGTCAATCACGTCATCGCCATTGCGGCGCTTTTCCATTTTCATCCTGTTGATCATGCCAAACAGGTAGGGCGGCAACTGTTCCATGCGCTGTGAGAATCGTATCGTGTCATTAGCAGTCATTTGGCACCTCCCAAATAGCAAATTTACCGGGCTAATAAGAACCCCGATGATAGTTTGATCATTATGCGTTTAAATACATAACCGTGCAGTGCTGGAGTAATTGAAATCTGTTTTTGGGCACATTCGGCTGCGGCTTTTTCGTCAGAATATAAATAAAATACTAATAATCCAATCGAATTTTAGCCGACCATTACTTTTTTGTTTTGGGTGAAATTTAACAAATAATCCAACACTCTAATATTCCAGTAAATTACCTGAGGGGAGCTTTATTCAAGGGTTGCGGGTTAAAACTCCCCGACCCCTCAATTACCTGTGTTTAGCCTCAGCAGGTCATTCTAAATTTTTCAGGGGCATTTTTGTCCCAGACAAAAATGCCCCGAACCGTTTCCGGTCCGGGGCGAAACAAAAAACGCCAGGGGCCGGATTCGCCAGCCCATGGCGTCGGTAACAGCGTTCTTAATATTTCAAGTGCTGCCGACCGTCGCCGGGACTGGCTCCCGGGCGGCGGCCGCTGCATTCTGGATAGTTGCTCTAAATTTCATCTTTCACCTAAGACTTGTAGGTTCGTGTTACAATATTTACGTTATAATTGTTGCCGGGTCAATCTAAATTTTCGATTGACTCTGAGCCAATCCAGGTTAGATCAATCTATCAGGCGCTGTATCAGAATGCGTCAACCTATTGAGGAGCAGCCATGAGTGCTTTAGAAGAAAAGATATTTGAAAAGATGAAGGAATATACACTGGCATCATTTGCCACCATTGCCGAGGATAACAAACCTTGGACGCGCTATGTTGTTGTTAAAGCAGATGAACAATATCGCATTGAATATTACATGATGAATATGCCCAAACCGGAGATATGGGAAGGCGAAGGGCTCGCGCAAAAATAATTTCACATTTTAAGCGTCGAGACGGTTTTCAGTGATCCCAGCAGTCCGATGGCGATCCGGCGTGCCGCTTGATAACCCTGCTCGGCGGTCAAATCCGCACCGACCTTGCCGGTGATCACTGCGCCTGATTCATCGAACGGCCCGTGGCCGGAAAGAAAGACCAGGTTGCCGCTGCGCACGGCCGGCACATAATTGGCTACCGGCGTTACCGCCGGCGGAAGTTCGATCCCCATTTCGTTTAGCCTGGTTTCGCCCAGATTGCGTGCCGTAGCGTTGATCTTATCTTGCCTGGGGCTGGGCCGCGTGGTGCTTCCAGAGCTTAATCCAGGCATGCGGGTTGCGTCGATAATCGGACTAGGCACACAGCGGCGTGCCGTCACGTTTAACCGGCAGCATGGTGCAGGCCGTAAAGTCGATTCCGATGCCGATGACATCCTCAGAGCGGACACCGGCCTGAGAAAGCACGTCCGGCACTATGGTTCAATTACGACCTTTAGGCCGTCTCTTTTTTTGGCAGTTTCGAAGGCGCTTTGAATTCGGATAGTGGAAAACGATGGGTTACCAGCGACCTGACGTCCACAATGCCGTTTTGCACCATCTGAATGGCACGCGGGTAGGTGTGTTTCATCCGGTAAAGGGTAAACCAGAGCCTGCGGCCAACAAAGCTTTTCGCGCAAGGCACCATCGACAACGCCATGGCCGGCAAAGCGCATGTTGTCACACAGATTGGGATTGCCTTCCTCACAATAGCGGCATTGCCGGCAGGCATCGGCCGGATCAACCGCCACATGCTGCCCTTGCTGATTGCCGGATTCAATGATTCCGGCAAATTCGTGACCGAGGACCAGCGGTTGCCTTAACTGGGCATCGCCGATGCCGGCCTCCTCATACCAATGCACATCGGACCCGCAAAGCCCGACCGCCTTTACCCGCAGCAGACACTCATCGCGATCGGGCAGAGGTTCATTCTCATCATGCAGTCGTAAATCACCGGTGGCATGCAAGCGTAGAACTTTCATATATGTCGAGATCCTTAAGAGTTTTAATTAATCAATCTTCACCTACGGCCTTACTCTTTTATCGCGCCGGCCGTCAAGCCTTCAACCAGCCGCTTTTGAACAATGGAAAAAAGGATAATCGTCGGTACGATGGTCAGTGCGGCGGCTGCGGCCACCTGACCCCATCGAATCAGCAGCGCCGACGAAAGCCACCAGCAGGATACCCACTTTTTTGTCAGCTTTGCGTCCGTGACTGCCGGCCCATGCCACCGTAGAGAGGCCGAGACACACAATAATTGTCAGGAACAAATTCAAGCATCTTAGTTTCATATTTTTCAAAATGACTGACAGGGTTCTTTTTCCAGTGATGGCTAAAATAGCGCGGCAAGGGCGGCGGAGCCGTTCCCGAGTTTAACGGGGTTCCCAATTAAGCTTACGCACATTAGAATTTTCTAAAAATTCAGCGCCCTCTTGTCAGGATATCTATTCCAATTTTATTTTACTGCCGACGCCATATCCCAGGGGCCAACCGGCCATATCGCAGGGTTTGGAGAAAAAACCAAACTCCACTCCAACATCACGCGCTCCGGGGGCTTTCAGAAAGCTCGGTGATTTATAGCCGTAATCCTCCTGTCAGCCTTTAATTTTCAATTGACTTCACGACCGGAGATGGGCTATCAAAATTAAACCCTAAATGACCGTAAGCATGATGGGATATGAATTCAGCTTCACCGGAAAGCCCGCATATTCCGCCAGAGGCGGCTAAAGCCTCACCGTTCACCTAATTTAAGATGCAACTTCGTATCAACAAAAACTGATATCAAAATTTCTCCACCATTTCGCGGGATATCGACTCAGAATTCTTATTTCTGAAATATACACCTTTTAGTAATTTGCGAATTCATAGTCAGCCCTCTTTACAGGTCGAAAGGTGATTGCAATGGTAGAATTCATTTATCAGACCCTGGCCCAATTCGGGTACACGCATCCCCTGCATCCCACTCTCACTCATTTACCGATTGGAATGGTCACGGGGGCCTTTTTATTTGCATTGGCAGCCTTAATATTTCGGCGAACCAGTCTGGCACAAACTGCCCGTCATTGTGTCATTTTGGGATTGCTGGCAGCCATACCGACAGCCTTGATGGGACTTATGGACTGGCTACATTTTTTTGGCGTTACCATGTTGCTGCCGTTCAAGATGAAAATTATACTTGCCGTGATACTTATTTCTTTTCTTTTGCTGGCGGTTATTTTAGGATCTTTTGGCGAACGTTTTCAGAAAATGGTCTTTGCCCTCTATGTCATGTCTTTAATGACCACGATCGGCCTGGGATATTTCGGGGGCGAGATAGTTTACGGTAAAAGAGCGCCTGATGGCGTTGAACCGGGGGGGCTGGCTGCCAAGGGAACCATCGTTTTTCAAAAAAATTGCTCCGCCTGCCACCTGATTGACAGCACGGCAACCAAGATTGGACCAGGATTAAAAGGCCTTTTCAAAGGGGATAAATTTCCGGTCAGCAGCAAACCGGCTTCAGAAGATAATTTTCGCAATCAATTAATGAAACCTCTCGGTAAGATGCCGTCTTTTGCACATCTGCCGGATGAGGAAGTTGATGCTCTGATTGAATATCTAAAAACGCTATAGATATAGGTTTCAAGTGTCAGGTGAAATTTGTATTATCTAAATCTGATGTCCCCAAAATATTTTTTCAATAGAGGCATAAAAATGAATCAAAAATCACGGACAGAAAAACGGTTAGGGATCCGATCCCTATTTTTAGGTTTGATGTTGGTGGGAACGCTCTTTATTACCCCTGCCTGGTGCCAGACCTATGTTTCCGGCAAAGTGATCACTTCCGACGGTATGGTCGTTGCAAGCGGTGCCGTGGCTCTGGAGAAGGGCGAACTGCATAACAATGCCTTCCTGGTCGGGGGTGCCATCGGGTCAGACGGAACGTTCAAGATACCACTGCCTTCGGGCGGCCCTTGGGGATTGCATGTTTACAGTGAAAAATATATCTATTTCCCGTTGCAAATTCAGGTACAGGACGACAAGGACAATGAAGTCCCGGTTATTTTACCGGTTGACGAGACGGCTACTGATGATCCCCAAATATCCGGCATTCAATTCAGCAAGCTATCCGATCAGGTGTTTACCATCACAATGCAGGTCGACGATCCGAACAACAACCTTGGGCCCCAGATGGTGGCGATTGATACTAAGCGTTTCAAATCTTACCGGCTCCTGCCGGCCAAAGGTGACTTAAAGGACTGGAAGGCCGACTTCCCGGAGGGTAAATATGAGTCACCTTTTATTCCGGTTGCATTGGATGGGGAGAATCTTAGCGCCTGGCTATTTGTGGTGGCCGATCATCAGTGCAGCAACGGTCCCATTTACAACGGCCTGGGTCAATCCGTATTTAAACCGCCAACGTCAAGTGCTGAAAAATTGGCCTGTGACATCGCCGGCATCTGGAAATCCAATTTCGACAAAGTTTACCAATTTTCACCTGTAGGGCCGGGAATGTTCACCGGTGAACATTTCGAAGGCAGGTTGCTGATCGGTGAGATGCAGCAAAAAGGCGATAAGCTATCTATTGATTATCGATTTGAAGGTAAAAAGGGCAAGGGTGAACTGCGCTTGATCTGCCAGGATAATGAAGTCACTCTCAAAGGTACATTCAAAATGTCGAATAGATCGGGTGATTGGAGTTTTGTTAAGCTCAAGAATGCAAAGGTCCCGCAAACCGGCCCAGAGCTGTTTAGTGCGAATTGTGCTGCCTGCCATAATTACGACAGTAAGATCAACAAGATTGGGCCCGGGTTGTTGGGATTGTTTAAGGGAGCCAAGCTACCTTATTCCGGACATCCTGTGACGGATGAAAATGTACGTCAGCGGATCGTCGCCGGGGGTGATAAAATGCCGCCGTTTAAGCATCTTACCGATGCGGAACTGAAGGCTATCGTTGATTACCTGAAATCACTGTAGGATAGTCTTCAAATGATTCGTTTAAATCGAAATTGCACCCGCATCATGTTCTTTGCGGGTGCGTTCTTATTGTTCGCGTTATTGGCGGTATCGCTATATTCATCGGAAACGGAAGTTCGACTATCCCCTCCCGGATTGCGACCGATTGCCAAGCCAACACTTGTGATTCCTGCTGACTTTAGCTATCCAAACCGTCCGATATTGCTTCCGGACTATTGTGACGCATCCGGTATACCGGCCGCGGACTGGTCCAGCAAGTATATCGATACACGTCGTTTTGCCAGTGATCAGAGCGCCTGGGTTTATTTTCGTAAATCAGATCTGAAGCAACTGGTTGTGCTGGAGACGGCCGGGTTTGGCTCAGCCCTACGAATATGGCCTACCGGTGCAACCCTGATTATTGAAATTTTCAAGGGACATGCTTCGATAAGAAAAAATGCAAACCCGATCGAAATCGCCGTGATGTCGAAATCAGAGGCGGGCCGGAAATCAGCCGGCAAAAGGTATTATGCGACAAGCTGGTCCTATGCCAGGTTCAAACCGGCAGGTTCTCCATTCATCACTTCGGCAAAGGTGCGCGAATGCCACCAGTGTCACAGCATTGCCTTTCATCTGACGGGGGACTTAATATTTACACAATTACCCTAGAATCGCTTCCCAAAGCCCATCTTTTAGCCGATAGCTGCGTTTTACGTCGTCGAAAATTGCTCACGTACTAAAAGTACGCTGCGCTTTTTCTCCTCCGCTAGCCTTGCTATCGGCTAAAATCTATACTTTTGGAATCGATTCTGCTAAATTGTTTGTGACCATGCACTTATTAGGAGTAGACATATTATCGAAGGAATAAAATTCTAATGCGGCATCTGTGCATTTGGTAAATGAAAGTATGGCGTTAATTGTCAAATGAACCAAGAATATTCAACACATATTCCAGATAGGTATACAACAATCCTGCCATGGCTTCACTTGCTGGGAGCAGTCGCAATCGTTTTACTACACGCCTTATATTCGGCTGTCCACAGCGAGCTGGGTCGGGAGATATCAGCAGGGGAAAGCGCCGGCTTTGCCTGGATCCGGGCCAATATTCAAATCTGCATGGCGGTCGGGGCGATTTATCTGATCGCCATTTGTCGTCTTCAAATCCCGCGAATACCGAATTTTGCAACGGCCAATGCCCGCTTGCTGAAAGTGTTTCTCAGCCTTGAAGTGTTGAGCATTGCCGCCGCTGTAATGTTGATGTTTTATCAACGTTTTGACATTCTGCCGCTGATACAAACCGGTTTGCTGATATCCGTTCTTATCCAGGGCATAATTACCTTCTGGTTAACCGAGCGAATTGAGTTCGATGGAAGACCGGAATTTTTTCAGACGCCTGAAAAGGGCGCCGGACGATTTCTTCTTTTTCTGTTTTTGATTGGGACCGCCGTCGCTTTCCTTGACCCATCTTCGCAGCGGATGGCGGATCAAATTTTCCTGGATTCGGACTTTGAACACCACTTGCGGTTTGTATTCCCTCCAATCCTGTCAGGTATTACCAGTCTCTGGTTTGGGGTCGGCATGCTGGTTATACTGTTATGCTTTAACCGCTGTCTGAATAAGATCATCAAGAAGCAAAAGTCCATATCCATAGTCTCCTCCCTGCTATTTATCTCGTTAGCCGCTTTTTTTATGGCGATATTGTTCGGATCTCTGCTGACCGCAATTCAATGGGAAATCAGTAAACTTAATCAGAAATTCGTTGTTTTACAGCTTTTTTTACTTTTAAGTTTTGGGGGCGGGATACTGCTTGCGGCTGTTTTCTGCCGAATCACCGCCTACATAAGGCAGGCCCAAAATGCCAGTTTCGTCGGAATTGTTTCCCTTACCTTTGGCGCGGCTATTCTTTTGCCGGTTGCCTGGTTGCTGACCCTGAAACGGTTTGTCAAAGTAAACTGGTGGATTCTCTTATTTGCTGTGCTTGGAGCAAGTGGCGTTATCGTTTATTTCGTTTTAATCGGCAATATGTTCAATCCCTGGTTTACGGCCTTTTCTTATCTAAAAGGCACCATCTTAAAGGTGATTTCCGTGGTGGCAGCCGGAACCATCGTGCTGCTGTTAGATCGATTTTCGATAGGTGACCAGAACAGATTATGGAATCTTCGCCGCTGGACCGCCACATTGGCCCTGACATTGTTGGCTGGGTTTATACCCTTCTATGCCCTTGGAAAAGTTCCCGAAGTCAAAGCGGTAATCCTGCAATTTGATGAACTGACCCGGGTGGATGCCACGTTTGCCGGGAAGCTGGGCAATGTGTTTGGCTTGGGACGCTGGATGCAACTCGGCCAGCAACCGCCGGAAAACGGGAATTCCCATCCCTGGCCGCAACCATGGCAGTTGAAGAAACGTCATCCATCGCTGCTGCCGGATAATTTCAACTTGCTGGTCATTGTCGTTGATTCTCTGCGCGGAGATGCCTTTCACTCGGCCGGTTATCAACGTAATCTCACACCATTTATGGACAGCTGGGCCCGGGATGAAGCGATTTCATTTCGTCGTGCATACAGCCAGGGGGGCGGCTCCTTTGCCGCTTTCCCCTTCCTGGTGGCCGGCAGAAGCAGGTTTACTCTATACGGACCGGGTCTTTATTTAGAAAATCTTTATCTAAAACTATCCCTGGCAGAAGGGATCAAACATTTTATGGTGATGAAAGGATTTGGTCCCAGAGATATATTTCCACCGGATGCGCCTGTAATTGAGCTCAGTATCCCCAGAGCAGTGAGCGATCGTCGGTCGGCTACAGCAGATGAAGTTTTTGATTCGGCGCGCCGGGTGATCCAAAAATTGCCAGCCGGAGACAGGTTTCTTTGCTTTTTGCACTTGATGGATGTCCATAATGATTTATGGAAAAAAGATAGTGGAATTGACTTCGGTGACAGTCCCCGCGATTTGTATGACAACAATCTCTCCTACCTTGACCGGGCTTTTGAGCAATTCGTAAATTGGCTCAGGCAAAAAGGCTTATATGAACAAACAGTGATCCTTTTTACTTCCGATCATGGTGAACAGTTCTGGGAACATGGGGCCAGTTTGCACGGGCATACCCTTTACGAAGAAGAAATTCGAATTCCCCTGATTCTTTATGCGCACGGACTGAGAGGGCGTTTTGAAGACGTGCCGGTCATTGCGGCCGACATGGCACCGACGATCGCCGAACTGGCCGGATACACCATCGCGCCGCCATATGATGACCCCCACATGGGAATATCGCTCGGTCCGCTTATATTGAGAAATGAGAAAAAGCAGTTTCTCAAAAGAGATATTGTCGGCCGAGCTTCATTCAAAAAGCGGTATTTTCTGTATCACAATTGGGAGTGGAAGCTGATCTATTTCGCCGAACTGGACCTGCTGCAGTTATTCAATGTCGTCACAGATCCAAAGGAGAAAAATAACCTATTAAATGAAGCACCGGAATTGGCTGCGCAGCTGGAAAAATCGTTATTTGATTATCTGAAAACAGTGGAAGGCAAAACCTATCGCTCGCTACTTTCTGAGTGATAGATTGTGCCAGGCAAGTTTGAAGACCGTCGAACTTGATTTTGGCCAAATCCAGGTTAGCTAATTCATTCATGGGTTGAGCGGTTCAGCCTGCGACGAGCTCAGTCGAGCCGGGTTCAACGTTCCGGGTTGAAAAACTGCCAGAAAGCTACTATGAAAGGGATACCGTCTTCAGCGTGTTTATAAGGGCGTTTCACCATATGGGAAATGCTGTGTGGTACGACATTTTAAATTCAATTTTTAGTGGACCCGGCGATCCGAATTACGTGGTATGCAAGGTCAAGCCATACCGTATCGAATATTATATGATGAATATGCCAAAGCCGGAGATATGGGAAGGTTGAGAATTGACTATTTACTTATTTTAACGACCACCAATGTAACATCGTCTTCTATCTTAATGCCGTCTAGGAAACTATTCAAAGACTCAAAAAGTGCATTAAGGATTTCATTTGCACTCGAGGATGCATTCTTACGAATTATATTATAGATTGATTCTTTCCCAAACATTTCTCCTCTAATATTTCGTGCCTCCTTAAGACCATCAGTGCTAAGAAAAATTATTTGCCCCTTTTTAAGCGCCGTTTTTGTATATTCCGCAAAATCCCAATCTTCAATTACTCCAAGTGATACCCCCAATCCATGCAACTCTTCAAATGTATCAGAGTAAGGATCATAAAAAATGCCGGGGTCATGGCCAGCCCGCACCCATTGGAGTGACTTTTGAGGCGGGTCAATGGTCAAATATAACATGGTAATAAATTGCCCCGAATCCTCTACATCTTTTACCATTTGACGGTTTACATCCGAAATTATGCTACCGATACTCCCTGGCAAGGATGAGCGCTGTCTCAAAGACGAGCGAACTGCAGCCATAAGCAAAGCAGAAGAAATGCCGTGTCCTGATACATCTCCTATGGCTATACCAATTCGTTCCTTATCGTCGTTATCGCTGATGATAAAATCATAATAATCACCACCGGTTTCATCGCAGTAAATGCTTTTGCCAGCAATTTCGAAATTATCTGACCCTGGATACTCATGCGGCAGCAGGTTTTGTTGCACCTCTTGTGCCAGATAAAGAGATCGCTTCATCCTGTCTTGCTCTTCCAAATCTTGAACCATGCTGTTGATTTGATCAGAAATGGTACCAATTTCATCTCCACGCGAAACTTCAACCTTCACATCAAAATCCCCCTGTCCCACCTGGGCGACGATGCTTCCAATTTTTACCAAAGGATCAATAATCAGACGATTTAGAAATATGATAAGACAGAAGGCTATAATGACACTTGCCATTATTAGAATAGCGCTTAATATGAAACCGGCCTTTTTTATTTGCATATTTAGGTCGGCGGTTGAAATCTTCAGATGTAATACACCCAGGATATCTTTGATTTTACCGTGACACATTTGGCATTCAGGTTCATTTTGAAAGGGATAGTAGTATTCGAGGTGTTGATTTTGTTTATCTTCAAATTTAATCGGTCTTTTTTCATTAAGGATGTCTTGAAATAGAGGGGTATCGAGTTCTTTTTTGGTAATTCGAGGCGTTTTTGTAAATCGAAACGCCTGCTGGTGGGCGTTTACGAGATCCAAAGTTTCATAATCATGAAAGGCCGTTAAACCATTGGTGCGATAAAGATCAATCTGTTCTAAACCCTGAATCTCTTGGAGACTGCGGATGGTTCGAACTGCGATCGGCGCTTCGCCACTAAGCATGATGGATCGGATTGCGCGATCAATTGTTTGAGCATTGGTGCGCAAAGTGCGGTCCGTGGCAGTCGACAGGCTTTTTCTGCTGTTGGACATTGAGAGAAAGAGAACGATCACGGTGGTGAATAATAAAAATAAGACGATGAATAGAGTGATTTTAATGCGAATTGAAACATTTTTCATGGGAATAACCCTATTAATATGTGTTCGACCGTAGCTGCCCACCTGAGAAATAACCAATGCGGACGGCTTTTATTGCCTATTCCGGCGATCTCGGCCGCCTAAAGCGGAGGCAGCCGGCTGCCTGTTCCGACTGAAGTCGGCCACCCAAACCGGAGCAAAGCGGCCACCAATTGTAGCGAAGCAACGCTGGTTTTAAGTATTTCTCAAAATTTTAATTTTTAGTCAATTTAGATTTTTTTTATGGCTTTTAATAATTTCAGCTTTGTTGGAGGTAATTGGATAAATTCAGAGTATATGATTATTGTCATATATAAGCTATTCTCAACATTTTGGTATTTCCTTCGTTCGAGCTGATGATAATGATAAGAAATTGGTTCAGGGAGCAATGGAAAATTTTATAAGCGGAAAGCTATATTCACAAGATGGACTTTACGAAATAAACGGGGTTAAAGCAGGGTTTGATTATCTTCATAGTGGCGTGAAAGAAGTCGGCAGTTTATTTGTATCTTGTGCTGATTTTAAGGCCGGAAATGATGTATATGATATTGATTATTATGTAAAGAGTACTGATGGTAAATGTTATCACCCATATCACCTCTCCGGGGTGGATCAAAGCTGGGCCTTATGGACCCGGATATTTACTTAACATTGTGAGCCATGAAGATTATTTATGCATTGGACCAACGGCAATCATAAAGGTATCCTTCTCTGCGATTTTGGCGCCTGTGCGGCGAAAAAAAAAATTTTAATCTTCAACCGCAACGATCATTTCGATTTCCACTGCAATGTTGAACGGCAGTGCGTTCGTTCCCACGGCGGAGCGGGCGTGTTTGCCTTTTTCGCCGAACACCTCGACCAGAAAGTCCGAAGCACCGTTGATGACCTTGGGCTGATCGGCAAATTCAGGGGTGCAATTGACTAATCCCAGCAATTTTACTACCCGTTTAACCCTGTCCAGATCTACGATTTCGGCTTTCAATGAGCCCAGTAGCCCGATAGCAATCCGGCGAGCGGCTTCATAGCCTTGCTCGACGGTCAGATCTGCACCGACTTTGCCGGTGATCAGTGAGCCGTCTTCCTTAAAAGGACCGTGGCCGGAAAGAAAAACCAGATTGCCGGTGCGAACGGCCGGAACGTAATTGGCGACCGGTGTCACGGCCGGTGGAAGTTCTGTTCCCATTTCTTTTAGTCTGGCTTCAATCTGCATTTTTGCTCCCTTCCTGTCTAATTCTTTTCATGCGGCAAAGAAAATTAAACGTTTCGCAGCCTGTCCATTTTTGATCAGGCAGCTTATTTTTATGTTTATGATAGTATTCCAGCAGATCTTCGAACGTATCCAGATCATTCCACCGCTTGAGTAATTTAGCTCGGATGCCGGATGTTTCAGCGTTCTCCAGCGTTTTTTGAAGCACGGTTTCGGTGCCCCAGGCAATATCCTGAAATAATTCGGGGTGCGGTTGGCGCATCCCGACCAGATAATAGCCGCCATCGTGACAGGGTCCAAAAACTGCATCGACACCGTCTGCGCCAAGTAGTTGAAAGGATTGCTGAACGATGGCGCGTGGTAAATCGGGTGTGTCACTGTCAATGATCGAGACCGCTTTATATCCCTGTTGCAGTTTGTCCACAAATATATTGTGCAGCCTTTCGCCCAGATCTTTCCCCCGCTGGGGGAATAGATGAAATCCGTTGGATTTGAATCGGGTGAAAAATTCTTGCGAGTTGGCCGGGGTATACGAAATGGCGAGGTCAATATCCCTGAGGAGTCCGATTTCTTTCATCCGGTCCTGAATGAAGCAACGATACAGGCTGGTGGCTTCCGCGGGGGTTAATTTTGGCAATAAACGCGTTTTTACCCGCTGCGGTTGCGGCGCTTTGGCGACAACGACCAACAGAAATTTCTCACGAGTATTCATTATCAAAGGCTCCACAGCACGCCACACCCCTGACAGCACGTCGGTGGACCAGCGGTTTGAAGTTGATGTCTGAACTTTTTATATCTTTTCCCCAGCCAAATGTCCATCAGAGAAGATTCAAAAACATTGCCCAGCACAATCGAAGCGTAATCAACCGTCGCAAACGGCGCAATGCAGCAGGGCAGCACGTTGCCGTTGGCAGTAATGTATATCAGTGTCCGCGGTCGAATACACCGGCTCCAGGGCATCTCTTTAGCCGTATCACTGTGAAGGCTTTCAACCGGCCGACACCGGCCCGAAGCATTGAAGCGGAGGTCATGATCCTCGGCCAGCTTTTGGCTTGTTTGAATCAACTCGCGGGATTGGTCATCGGTATCCTGCAAAGATTTATCTTCGCGCGCGACACCGTATCCATCATCGTCCTGGTAATAAACCAGGCGCTGCAAATAAACCCCGCCGACTCCAAGGTCGGCCGCCAGGTTAACAAATTCCGGCAGTTCGGAAATGTTATCTTTAGTTCCCAGAAACCACAGGGAGAGCTTCGGCCGAGTCAGAGATTGCGCGTCCTGCAGGCTTCTAAACGCGCGCAGGTTCCCGACAATCCGGTCAAACAGTAGGCTGTTGCGGATTTTCTTATATCCGGCCGCAGACGCGGCATCCAGCGAAATACGCAATTCGTCCAGACCCGAATCGATGAGTTCGTGCTGCCGTTTATGATCCAGCAGTATGCCGTTGGAATTAAAGAGGGTATAAACATTACGTTTTTTCAGGTGACGGACCATCGCAGCAAGTTCCGGATTTAAAAGCGGTTCCCCGACCCCGTGCAAAGTCGCCCGCTGGAGGTCCTCCAACTGGTCTGTAATCGTATAAAAATCCTGCAGCGACATGTTGCGCTCCGGTTCGCGCTTCCCGTCATAGAGGATGCACCCCCGGCATCTGAGATTACAGCGGTTGGTTGTCTCCAGATAGAGATGGCTAGGAAGTTTTATGTTTTGCTTAGCTTCAGACATGGTCGCATATAAACATAACTTAGCTTGAGCGGTTCAACGTTCACGGTTCCCGGTTAAAGTGCACCAACTCGGATCAGCCTGAAGTGGAGAACCAAACTGGTTGAACCTTCCAATTATGACCGTTGAACCTTGAACCCTGAACCTGGAACCGATCATTTTTGTTTAAGCCCCTCTTACAATAGTCGTGCAGATGCTGCCGGTTCGAAGGGGTTTTGCAGCTGATGAAAACTGCCCATTTAGCTGAATTTTTTTCCCCTGATAAATCGGGCAAAACTCATCGGGCTGCTCAAACGTTCCCCGCAGTTTGCGGCGGGCGGCGCATCCTCCACCACAATTATCCACATGTTCACAATCCAAACAAAATCGGGGTGTGTGATGGGTTTGCTTAAATAATGGGGTTTCAAAAATGTTATGCCCTTTGACCAGCAGGTCATCAATGGTCAGGTCCGACTCCGGCCAATAAACACACGATTTTACTTTTCGGTCGGGAGCCACCCGCATGCTATTGCCGCCACAGGGAGTGCCTTTCAAACCATTGGTTCCTAAAAAGGTGTTGACCAGCGGCTCCGTGACCGAGATGATTTCACTTTGATCAAAAAGCATTTTGAAGGCCTCCCAGTACTGATCAAAAGTTAGCATATACTTATCGGTATACATCGGCTGGTAAACATTTACGCGAAAATCAACACCCAACGAATCAGCCAGCCTGGCGATAGCGCCCTGGTCTCTGTAGTTCAGGTTCATCAAAACTGAGAGAAAAGAGACCCGCAGGCCCAGTTTCTGGCATCGCTTCACACTTTCCATGATAGTACGCCAATTGTCCTCGCCACGGAATTGGTCCTGACGCTTTTGATCGGGAAAATCAACCGAAAATTCGACATCACCAAAATATTGCAGTTTTTCATCAGGGGTTATGGAAAGCGTGTAGCCGTTGGAGGCCAGGGTCAGTTTTATGCCGCTGCTGTGCAAATATTCGATGATATCAAAATATTCGGGGTTTAATCCGTTTTCGCCGGTGCCAAAACCGATCGAGTTGATTGAGAGGTTATCGCATATTTTTTCAATATCCTTCAGGGTCAGGTTGTGAATCTGATCCTGATCGCGATAGCAGTGAGCACAGTTTAAATTACACTTATTAGTTAGTCCGATTCCGAGGGAAATCATAGGCACCCCCCAATTTTGATTGCGGATTTTAGAATTCGGATTTGATTGAAAGGTAGAGATCCGATTTTTATTCCGTAATCCTATTATTTTTTTTATCTGTGTGAAATTGAGTAAATCTGTACCCCCAAATTCGATAAATTGATGATCATTATTTTGTAAATAGATATTTCAGCGGTACGAAAAACATGTAATATGTGGCCAATACCGTTCCTTTCAGGGTGCCGGTAACCTTTGATTCGCCGAGGCGTTTGCGGTAGTGGATCGGTACACTTTGAATTCGCAACCCCCGGCGGGCCGATTTGACCACCATTTCAACCGGCCACCCGTATGTCATCTGCTCCATATTCAGATTGAATAGCGATTGTACGTTTATGGCCCGAAAGGATCCTATATCTGTGATCTTTATCCCGTACAGAATCCGGAGCAAAAAGACGATCAAGCGGTTTCCCATCCATCCATGAAAGGGCATTGAGCCCTTTTCCAGGTTGCCCTTGATCCGGCTGCCGATCACCAGATCCGCCTGATCTTTGATCACAGGGTCTGCAATTTTGGCGAGCTGTTCGGGATTATCACTGCGGTCACCATCCAGGAAAACAATGATATCCGTATGGCCGGCGGCTTCTGCCCCGGCCAGACAGGCAAAGCCATAGCCACGGCTGGTTTCATGAACAACGCGGGCGCCGGCCAGCGTGGCTTGCTTGGCTGTGTCGTCGGTCGATCCATTGTCGACAACGATGATTTCCTGGACCATGTTTTCAGGTACGCCACGCACCACCTCACCGATGGCCTTTTCTTCGTTGTAGGCTGGTATGACAACCGAGATTTTCATAGCCGAAGGGCCTGCCGCAGGCTTTCCCCCCGCGGGGTTGCCTTTTTTAAGATAGATCCCGCTGCCAGAAGTGCAAACAGGGGCAGGTATTCTGCAAGCAGCACCCAGGTTGGCATGATTCCCTGTGCTGAAACGTACTTAAGATAGGACAACGTGACGGTGCAGGTGAAAATCAGCCAGGCCGGGCTGGGATAGAATGCTAAAAATGGAATTATCAGGATAACATACCAGGGATGAAGCGATGCCGGCATCAGAATCATCAACAATCCCGTTAACAAAAAGGCGAACCACATAAACTGATCGTTTTGTTTGAATTTAAAAAAAATGATCAACCCGGCAGCTGCCAGGGCAAAGAGAAACAGTTGTGAAAGAAGATAATAATCCAGGCCGGGGACCAGGCGCATGATCAGAAATTTAAGACCCAGATTGAAGCTTTCGTAGGGATTTTTCAGATATACCGGCAAAAACCCGAACATTTTATTGCCGGCTGCCATATACGGCAGATAAAGCAAGACGATGGTAATTCCAAATAAAAGAATGCCTTTGACTCTCTCGCCGCGATTTAAGATAGCTGCAAGCAGCAGGGCCGGATACAGCTTAATCGCACTGGAAAGGGCGAGCATGAAGACCGCCGGCATTTTTTTCTCAAGAGCAGATAGCAAAAGTGCAGCCACCATCAAAAATACTGTGATTCCTTCCAGGTGACCGCTATAGGCAATTTCAAATATGACCAGGGGATTCCAGGCATATAGAATCAGTCGGTTTGCCTCAAAACCGCATACCCTGAGCAAGGCCGTTAGCAGCAGCAGTGTCAGGATATCAAAAAAAATCATTACGGCTTTAAAACCGTAGATGCTATCTCCAACCAGCGCATAAGAAAAGCGGAAAAAAATTTGAGCACCGGCCGGGTAGAGGGTCGGATACGCTTTGCGGTTGACGTGGGGATAGATTTGCTCATCGCGCAGGGTTTTTAGCGCTTCGTCAGCCGGCGCGTAGCGATAAGGATTTGTCCCGTTTTGCTGAACGCGTCCGTCCCAGATGAAGCGATACATATCTTTTGAGAGAACCACCGGATCATTCGGAATCAGGCAGAGCCTGAAAGCAACCGCAAAAAATAAAATTATACATAGCAATCCCTTTGACTGGCCGATAGTTGATTTATTTTTTAAAATTAAAACAACACTGACCAAATACAGTATACTCAAAAACACAAACAGGGACACGTAGACATGAATGGCCGTTTTATGGGGAAAATCAGGAACCAGGCTGGAAAGTTTGAAATTTAATAGGTAAATTATCACGGAAATGAATCCCAATAAAACGATGCCGGCATAAATCAAGCGGAATCGAATGTCGATCGATTGATTATGATTGAGGTTTTCCATATCCATGCTTAACCGAAAGAAAAAAGACGTAGAAAAATCCTGAAGTATAAATTAGCAGAAACGGGCTGACTATATATTTACTGAAAAACAGAAACATCATTAATCCGGTTAATGAATAAACACCCAGAATAAATTCCAGCACAGACACGGAAGTTAGGGGAATGGAATACTTCATGTCCCGCCACCGATCCTCCCGTTTTTTGATGCCGTACTTTGGTGTCCGTATAAAGCCGCTTTCAATGCTCAGCAGGGCTTCGAGCACCGCTTTGGTATTGTTCACCGCAATGCCGGTACCCAGGCACATCAGAAGAGGCAGGTATTTAATGCGTTTCTTCCAATCAGGATAGAGTATTCGTTGCGAGAACAGATACATGGTCGAAGGCCCAAAAGTAGCTAAACACAGCAGGGTAAAGATCATGATCGGAAACGCCAGATGATCAAAAAACCACTGCGTGTAGAGCATGGGTAGGGACGTCAGCACGACCAGCAGCATCATGGGATGAACCATATAATGGGTTAAATGCAAAAATGCCTGGATTTTAACCAGAAGTGAAATGTCGGCGCGAAATAAATTGCCGAGGTTTTTTTTGGCGGTCTGAATGGAACCCTTGGCCCAGCGATGTTGTTGCGATTTAAAGGCGTTGATGGTAACCGGTACCTCCGCCGGGCAGACCACATTTGGTGCGAAACATAAATTCCAACCCCTCAGTTGCGCCCGGTAGCTCAAATCCAGATCTTCGGTTAATGTGTCGGCCTGCCAACCTCCGGCATCTTCTATGGCTTTTTTACGCCACACGCCTGCAGTGCCGTTGAAATTCATAAAAAAACCGCTCCAGGCCCGGGAGGCCTGCTCGATCCCAAAATGTCCGTCGATCCCCATCGACTGCGCCCGAGTCAGCAGCGAGTAATCACTGTTGATGTGGCCCCAGCGGGTCTGCAGCATACCAACCTTGGGATCCATAAAATAGGGGATTGATTCTATCAAAAAATTAGGATTCGGAACAAAGTCGGCATCAAATATGCCGACAAGATCTCCTTTGGCGGTTTCCAATCCCTCTTTTAAAGCCCCGGCCTTGTATCCTTTGCGATCCTGGCGGTGGTGATAAACAATATCAACCCCCAGAAGCTTCATATCCACGACTAGGGCCTGAGCGATACTGACGGTTTCATCGGTGGAATCGTCCAGGACCTGGATTTCAAGGAGTTCTTTAGGATAGTCAAGGCGGCATACCGACTTAATCAAACGATCAACAACATAGCATTCATTAAAAATCGGCAACTGGATGGTTACCTGGGGCCAATCGGTCGCAGAGACATTTTGATAAAATTTCTTTCGAATATCTTTGTGTTTGATGACGGCCTGACGGCGATTGAGGCGATAAAATATCATCAGCAGATAGCAGTTCATGCCGTAAATAAACAGCGAGACCAAGGCGAACAGGTAGACTATCAAGCATACATACTGAATGTTGTCTGACATAGTGCTGTGAGAGAGGTTTTAATCCGATGGATTGATGGTTCTTTTAGTTCGGCCGACTGCCGAAAACCCGCCAAAGGCGGATAAGTTCAAGCTACCCCAATTCGGAAGGCAGTTGACTATTGGTCTATAGTATACGCAAAACCTGACAGATTGTTATGCATTGCGTGCAAAACTTTAAAATTAAACCTACTCACAGGACTTTATTCGGACAATAGGGGAAACTATGTATTTTTGCGCCAAAAACACCTGATCATTCAAAAAATAGTCAGGTGCAAGGTGGCCTTATATGAATTTATTCTATATTCGCCTTATTTTTTTTCCACTGTAGTTATGACGACTTACGGGCAATTATCGTCACCATTCCCATTTGAATATCAAACGCTGCGACTTTATATCCGAGCATTAACAAAATTTCGTTGAGCCATTGAGGGGAAATACGGAGCTTCCGAAAAGCGCTTTTTTTCATTTTCCATTCATCTTTTGTTTTTTCATAAACAATATCATGTACCCTTACATGCTGTGTTTCATATTCGAGAAAACAGGTAAAAATACGATTGGAGTCGTTTCTGAGCGGAATGAATCGATCAAGTCCGGATAATTCATCGGTCAGGTCTCTAAAGCTCAGAATCAAATTACCATCCTGAGTTAGGGCAGGATAAGTATTTTCTACTAATTGCTGGACTTCCTGCAGTCGCTGCAAATGGGTCAGCGTGTCACCCATGCACACAATAATTTCAATTTCCGCCGGGCTATGCCTGACAAAATTCAACATGTCGTCCCGTACGGTTATGATCGGCAAATCGCCGACTTTTTCCCCAAGCTCTGCTAAGAGTAACCGGCTGGTATCCATTGCGATGACATTAAAGCCCGACTCAGCCAGGGGAATAGACTGGAAACCGGAACCGGCACCGAGATCCACAGCGATACCGGTAAGTTGCGGCCGGATACCGTGATTGCGAAAGAATGCGCGGTTTTCCTCAATTTTTAAATCAGAACCTCCGGAAATCCATGAATAGTAGGGCGCGAGCAGGTTGTCATAATGTTCTTCCACACTGACCATTGCAATTGCTTTCCTTTCTAAATTTTGTGTTTTTCCGGCGAATTCCACCTCCTGTAAAAAAAATTGGCTGGTATTCAAGGTTAAGACTCTATTTAGCAGATTATTAAAAATTTAGGAAATTAACTCTTTGCGAGGAAGGAATATTGGACACGGCATGTTTAATGAAATGGCTTGGCAAACGCTGCAAAGGGCTTATGTCCTCCGTTATTGATGGTGTCTGGTGGTTGCGTTATCCGCAAAACACCAAACACCATTTTGAACCTATTGACACTGGTGGGCTATTCGCCGCCACCGTACTTAAATGAGAGGTTCACCCGGGTTCGAAAGGCCGCTATCTTACCGTTTTCAATTTTCATGTCCAGCTTCGAAACCTCTGCAACTCTGAGATCTCTAAGGGTTTGGCCAGCTCGTTCAACTGCATTCCTGGCAGCTTCTTCCCAGGAAGTTTCGCTGCTTCCCACCAATTCGATTACCTTGTAGACACTGTCAGACATTTTTTCCTCCTTTCTTTTGCGTTAATATAACAACACAATGCTGGTTCCATTTCCGGCACAGGCAGGGCGATAGGTGATTTCCCGCCCGTTGCCACCTTAACGTCCATGAATGGATCTGAGTGGTCACTAAAAACTCCCCAGGCACATCACCACGCAGCAGGCTTTAATCCGGTACTGCAAAAAGCCTGTTGCCGTCCTTACCTGGGCGATGTCGTCAATATTATGGGTTTACGAAACATCTGCGGCCGAAGAAGAAATAAGAAACGGGGAATATACAACGGCCTGTTAAATTGAGAATAGCTTGCTCAATACGAATTTATCCGCTCGAATGCGTTAAGAAGAATGACGAAAATGAGAATGCGGCCTGCCTGAAAGAGATCCGAAGTAATCAGAAGATATTGAGCATATTGAATACACTAAACAATGAAGTTGCTAAAGTCAAGGTCGAAAATTCAACCGAATTAATCCTTGATTATGGGCTGAAACCTTTGTATTAATCTCAGTTTACCGAAAAAGAAAGGCAGAAGTGGATGAAAGTTGAGACGTCGTTAAACAGACCGGCAGCGGATCTTTCCATCAATATTGAGGATATCTGTAACTTGATTGCCCAAACCCAGTTGTCCAGCGGCGAGATCCCATGGAGTGAGGGCCAAAAAACAGATCCCTGGGATCACGTTGAAGCCGCTATGGGACTGAGCACTGGTGGTTACTTGAATCGGGCGCAGCGTGCCTTTGAGTGGTTGGCAGGCATGCAGCACGAAGACGGCAGCTGGTATTCGGCTTATATGCAGGGGGAGCCTGAGGATAAAACCCGGGATGCCAACATGTCCTCTTACATTGCAGTGGGGCTGTTTCACCACTATCTCATCACCGGCGATCTCGCTTTTATCAAGCAGATGTGGCCAACCGTTTCAGCCGCCATCGATTTTGCCCTCGCGCTTCAAACCCCCAATGGCGAGATACACTGGGCGATCAGCCCGGAAGGCGAAGTTGATCCGATGGCGTTGTTGACCGGATCGAGTTCGATCTACATGAGTTTGAAATGCGCGCTGGCGATAGCGAAAATACTCGGTCATCCCGTGCCCCGGTGGCATAGCGGCTTAATCAAGCTTGGTAATGCCATCAAACAAAAACCGCACTTATTTAATATGACCAAATCCCGCTATTCCATGTATTGGTTTTATCCGATTCTGGCCGGTGTTTTAAGCGGCGCTGATGCCCGAAAGCGAATCGATAAATACTGGAAAAAATATATCATTGAGGAACGAGGCGTTTTGTGCGTTTCCGATGAGCCGTGGGTGACAATCGCCGAAACTTCAGAGCTGGTTATTGCACTGGCAGCCATGGGAAACCACAAACTGGCTGAAATCGTATATAGCTGGATTGTCGATCGACGGTATGATGATGGGTCCTACTGGTGCGGTTTTACCTGCCCCGATATAATCATCTGGCCCGAAGAGAAAATTACCTGGACCAATGCGGTGGCCCTGATGGCGGCCGACGCCATCTACAATCTGACACCGGCCGGCCAACTCTTCAGCCATAAATTTTGGGAGAGCTTCGATTTTTGAGAAGAGATCACCGTCCATACTACATCAAAAAGGCCTACCGGAAATTCGAGGATTTTTACGTTAATCACTTCCTGCGCCCCCAGTTGGAGTCTATTGGTGAGGGGTTTACCTTTATGCGCCCGTGGCATGTGGAGGTTTTCGGTGCTCCCATCGAACTGGGTGACTATGTCAATGTGGTGGCATCCTCCGACAAAATGGTCAGACTGGCCATCTGGTCGGAGCAGCCGGACCAGGGGCGCATTCAAATCGGCAACTACTGTTTGATCTGTCCGGGGGTCAGGATTGGATCGGCCCATGAAATTGTTGTCGGTGACAATTGTATGATCGCCAGCAACGTTTACGTCACCGATTCCGACTGGCATGATATTTACAACCGAATCTCCATTGGAAAAACGGCCCCCGTCAACATCGAAAATAATGTATGGATCGGAGACAGCGCCATTGTCTGCAAAGGCGTTACCATTGGTGAGAACAGCATTATCGGCGCCGGCGCCGTTGTGGTGGATAACATTCCGGCCAACTGTGTGGCGGCCGGCAACCCGGCCAGGATCGTAAAGCAGCTCGATGCCGCTGAATCATTTACGACCCGGGCACAATTTTTTTCTGAGCCGGACAAGTTGTTGCGGGGCTTCGATCAAACCGATAAAGTACTTTTACGTGATAATTCGATCCTGCACTGGCTGAGATACCTGCTGTTTCCGTCGAAAACGGATTAGAGGACAGATGACAGAGGACAGGGGACAGAAATTTGAAGGCGGGAATTGGAAAAAATTTAATCCGCCTGCGGCGGACGAGGGTTTAATTCCCCGCCCCTCAGGGAGATTGTAATTTTGCGTTTGATACCCCGTTGCTTGCAGCGGGGTAGTTCATAAAGGAAATCCGCGGACAAGTATCGAATAATAAATACCGAGAGTCTTATTTCAAATTAAGGATGTCTAACCGTAGAAGGCTTCCCGTCGAGAGGCTCCGGGTCGAACGATCGATATTTAAGAATTCCAAAAGACAGAGAATAACGATTCCATCCCGCTACCTGTCCTGCTCTAAATTGGATTTTATAGCATAATATCAATTTACTCCATCGAATGACAATTTAATATCACAACTTTCTTGGAGTATCTCAAAGTTTGTATACGTTGGAGGTATCTGCAATTATGATCGGCTTGATTTGTAAAAGATATATCGATCATATCACAACCGAGACACTACTTTTAAGAGAAAAGGCCGACCCCAATATGTGGTGGTTGACCTTTTTTCATTAACTTACAGATAGATAGCAGATACTTTCAATCTGCGGAAAGCGGGGGCATAAGTTGGATATCTGGAATCGTAAAACTCACGTTCAGTTGGGTACAGGACATTGAGAACCCGTGTCAAAGGTAAGAACGACCCTAAAAACAGCAAACTTTTTAGCGTCTGATTATATATTAGGGTGATCTTGTTGGGTCTATGAATACCTGCTATTCATTCTTAATCCAGGCCACATAGAATGGTTTTAATATACAGAGTATGCATAACATTAGGAACCAAACAATATTCACATTCATTATTTCAGGTATTATTTTTGCTATAAAAAGAGCAAAAAATACACTACTCCACTTAATTAATTGTAAATCGAAGATACTTAGCTTTTTCACTCGTTGATTCATCTTTTCGATAAATTCCATTTTTGTCGCCCCCTTAAACAGATAGATTGAGATTACCTGCTAATAATAGGACTTGTCAATTTCTGGGTCATCTTGGATCATCTTACCAGTACTTGTAATTTTACAGTTATCTAAGCCTGTAAGAATATAATATGAGTATGTCAAAAGGTTGCGACCTGCCTGCATTTCATGTACATAGCAGTTGCGGTGCCAGTTTTAGTTATGTTGTGAACACCCTGGATCTACTTTTCTGGTTTTTATAAAGGAATGTATTTTCTTTGCTTATAATTCTTATCCTTCTGACATATCCTTTTTCGTTGCT